>Ga0065711_1041748_pt1 | contig 15900 bp, 9 predicted proteins | sample Hoacrofraction12_FD_59098 | JGI IMG/M metagenome (GOLD analysis project Ga0065711, IMG submission 59098) | Hoatzin crop microbial communities from Cojedes, Venezuela - Epithelial fraction 12 v2 (version 2) | ecosystem: Host-associated > Birds > Digestive system > Esophagus > Crop | place...
CCCCCCCCCCCCCGCCCCCAGCAGGAGAGGGGAGAGAACAGGAAGAGCAAAAGAGAGAGAACCCACGAGTCCAGACAGAGTTTAATCAGTGAAGGGAAGAGGGGGGAAAAAACATGAAAGTTTTGCAAGGGCAGTCACTGACCTTCTCCCACAAGCAGACCGATGCCCAGCGAACCTCTGCACAATGGCCACCCTGGAAGACACAACCCCTACTCACTTCTTCTTCCTCCACCCGTTTTTATTGCTGAGCATGACATCATATGGCAGCGAATATAACTTTGGCCAACTTGGGTCAGCTGTCCAGGCATTGTCCACTCCCAGCCTCTTGCCAGCCTCAACCTACTTGCTGCAGGGGCAGAGAGACAGAGAAAGCCTGGACGCTGTGCAAGCACTACTCAGCAGCAGCCAAAACACTGGTGTGTTTGTCAGTCAACACAGTTTTAGCCACAAACCCAAGACACAAGAATTATCTCCCTCCCAGCCAGAGCCACGACAAGTCCTAATTTCTTAGAACTCTGTATTTACAGAATGAAGCATCCACTACTGTAATCAAACTACAGAGGTACCTGTGACATCAGAGTAGCCTGCTCAAATCTAACAGTCACCATACAGCAGCTCTGGCAGGAGCTTGCAGTCCACCACTGCACTGTCTTTCTGATTTTTCAGGCCTTATGAACAACTATAAAACTACACTTCGTGTTTTGAAACTTACTTTTGCACGAGTATATTTTCTATTAGGTTACAATTGTTACTAATAAGACTAAGATTGTCTCTGAACTGCAGACCAGAACAGAAGAAGGAATGTTTGGTGTTTTAACACAATATTACTCCATTCTCTACCTCTGCCTTTGAAAACATAGTGGTGCATTAGTTCATACGCTGATGACGTAAAACTCAGACTGCCTTGTTGAATACTATGATACCACAGGCAGAAAACCTGGCTTCTTTTTCAACTATACTTTTAGTTTTCTTGTAACCTCACTAAAATTTCTGTGCACCTTGGGTTATTCTTCACAGATGTATAATCAAAAGCGGTAACACTTAACTTTCTGTGGAAACATCTTTAGATATACAGGTGAAATGTTGTATAGGAAATGAAGCTGCTGGGTTTGTTATTTATAACATTGTCATGTTATTTTTATTCTCGTGTGTCATTACAGATTTAAACTCCATTTATGGAGTAGACTCAGTGCCCATGTTCAGCACATGCCCAGTTGGGTATCCACCTCCTAATTTTCAGACTCTTGCCTACCAGAGTGGAATCAATGACCAGATAATAGACATGAAGCCACCCAGCACACTACATGGAGGGAGAGAAGTGGTCAGGTACACTGTACAAGAACCGAAAACCTACATGCATATTCATTATGGCCATGGGAGTGAAGGATTTTCGATCCAGTTAGGTTAATACATAGCCCTCACTCAGACTCAGCAGGAGCAAAGCATTGTGCTATTCACAGTGAAGAAATTCATGACAGACTGGGATGCAGAGTACAGGTTTTTGGAAACTTTTCAGGTCACATGCAAACCTGTAGTGGATTTGCTCCTTGGCGTCAGTAACTCACAGATGACATCCTGGGACTTGGGGCTACCTAAGTCTGTTTCTAAACACGTATCTGCATCTAGTACCGATGGTTTACACTACTGCTGACACACATCCTATGAAGGGATAAGCAGTCATGCATGGTCAGCCCCAAAGGCCACATATTCAGCACAGGATGCACTTGTCCTGTCTCACAAGTAGCTAAGTAAAACAGCTAGAGACTAAAGAGATCAACAGCTTCAGCCTCACAGGCAGTAAGTGCAAAACTGGCTGGCCACAAGGACTGACTACAGCACTGCAAGAGATGCAGACACCTAGGTACATCTATGCGCCCCGTGAAAGACTGGTCTGAAAGTATCTAACCCATGCTGCCCCGCTGCCTGCAACGTCAGGACATTATAGGAAGGATCTTGCCCCAGGGGCTCTACACCACACAATGCAAGGATTGTTTCCTTCAGCATACATTTACTAGACTTGTTATCTGGTACGAGTTCCATTGGCAGAGTAGAATGCCACTTTACATTGCATTATCTTCACTGCAGTTTGAATCTCCAACATCCACTGTTGCATGGACTCCAAACACCTTCTCTGTCAAATCCAGCTGCGTGTGGTTTTCAAACTTAATCATGATCCTCTTGGCCCAGAAGAGAATGCAGGGGATGCCATTTACTGTGACGTTGAGAGGGCTGTAGTGGCTGTGGGTGAACGGCCTCCGGGATGCTCTTTCCCCCTGTCCTTTCCTGCTCAAGTTGTAGCTGACAACCTGATGGACCACATAAAAGATCAGTATCAGAAGATGTTTATTTCAGGAGATACACTCTCCATTCTACCAGAATAAATGAGGCCAGCACTTGGGGAGCACCAGCGGATCGAGTTCTCAGCCACAGCAGTACTGAACTGAGGAAGCAGAGAAATCTCTGGCTAATCCCTTCCCACTACAGAAATGGCACTGTACAGACCACTAGCTCCAGCACAACTGGCCAGAGAGCCAATATAAGTTATATTTATTCTGCTAGGCTAGTACTACCACTGGGGAAGACCACACTCTTAACATGCTCCCATCTCACCACAGAGCTGCCCAATATAAAAAATCAAAACAAAGCTAGAATCATAAAGTGCTCACCTCAGCAGAATACTCTCTAGGACAACAGTAAGAACTACTTCAACACACTAAAGAGGGCTCAGCTTGGGCCACGGACACAGCCCACCACAATGAAAGGACACTAGGCAGCCGTCCAGGTGAAAGGAATGTCCAAGTCTACATCCACCTGCAGACAGATTGGCTCCTGATCACTTTAAAATCATGAAACTGCCTACTGCAGAACAGGACGGCTCAAGCATGGGTCCCTACCTTTACAAAATCAGTCATTCACAAGATTAAAACCTGGGGACTGCATCTTCCATGTCATCTGTACATATGAGAAAAATGCTATCCCTTCTAAGCCAAATTTCATGGCAAAAGGAGGACAATTTGGCTGTCAGGCAATATAATCTGAGACAGTGAGATAGGGCTCAGAAAGGACTTCAAAATTTAACTGTTTATTTAATTTCCATCTTTCAAACTCGAATTTCCAGACACCAGCTCTTTCCCATTTACACATACGTCCTATCCGAACATGATAACATATACAACATCTGCTTGGCTGTTTTGCATGTTATGACTAAGCAAGTTCAAATCATGTACAAACACGAGAGGTATTCTGAGTCCCAGTCATAAACAGCATCTTAACAGGCTCCAGAAGGGATGCGGCTAAGCCCCAAAGCCTTGTCTTGGCTTACAGAGAGATTTTTTTTTTCTGCTCAGATTAGCAAATCACGTCTCCCAGCTCAGACCCTGAAAGGCCCCTTTTGATACTTGACCTTACACATGGCACAAGACCGCTTTAGGATTAAAATTAGTACGCACTCACAGCAACAGGCTGAAAGCAAGATAAGATCATGGTCAGAAAACAAGATGCAACAGCCACCAAGAAATGCGGATTATGACTGTCATCTGTATAAATGATACGGCTGTCTTCTCAGATGACAGAGATTTAATCTACATATTAGATTCCATAATTCACGGGGTTTTTGATAAGGAAGCCTTTTATGTTCAGTTATTGACAAGACCTACAGGCTGGACTCAGAGAAAACTCCCACTAAATTTGAACTATCAGCAGTTTTGCTTCAGTCATTCTCATAGTATCAAGTGATATAAACAAAATACTGGCCGCAGCAGTCAAATGGCACTGTACAGAATATGGATGATGAGGTTTGGTTCTTTCAGTAAGAACCTGTGCCCAAACCCGCTGTCAGCCAGCACCAGCAACGGCAACGGAAGTCTCACCTTACTTCTCAGAAAAGCAGAAGGTATCTTGTACAGCAGGTGGTGAATCAGCACCACATCACAATGAAGTAGATAGTTCTGTTGGCTACTTCCTGTAAATAATATATTATTTAATTGACTAATCCAAATTAAAAGACCTCAGTGTGCCATGAAAAAACTTGACAGATCCAGTTCCTTCAAACATTACCTGTGTAATTGCTACTTGATTTACATTAAATTTTGGCTTCACACCACCATCATAACGTCTACCTGCAGAAGAAAGTGTTTTATTAGCCTACAAAGAAAACATCCAATCATTTATAAAAGCATAATCTTGCACGTTCTTACGCAAACAATAATTACCCCTGCACAAAATGTGTATTTCAGAATACCTGATTTTGTTTTGGAAAAGACTTGGATTGGTTCAAATACCGCCTTCAATACATTGATTTTCTAGTTTATTTTACCTTATTCGTACCACAAGGTTTCTGTTTTATTCATTGAATATCTTGTCACCCTTAGTGGGAAGAACTCCAGTGCTCAAAAATGACAGCATTCAGCCTATACATGTACTCATTCATCCCAAACACACTTAAGAAAAGCATCTTCTTTCTTCATACAGCAAACTCTATTGTCAAAGGGTGTGTGTTGAATTGCATGGCAGAAGTGTGTACCTATGGCTGGGAATTTTTCCCTGCACTGGGCAGAGATGGGAAGCTGTGACAAGTAACACGTTGGCCTGACTGCTTGCCAAGAGAGTGAAGTTTCAGAGGTGACAGATCATTTCATGGACACTCTCACAGCTCCATATGCTTCAAATATTTAACTCTGCTTTTATTTGGGAAAAAAGAAAAAAAAAGAGTGAATACTTCTTTCTTCCACATTCTCACTGTATCTCAGAGTCAGTCCATAAATGATTATTTTAACTAGGAAAATTCTTTAAAGGGTATTTTTTAAAGAGGGATATGCATTAAGAACACATCTGACACAAGAGTCACTAAAGCCAACCGAAGCAACATGTGGGAATGAAGATCTTTCACAGCTACACTAACAGAGCCAGTATCCTGCCATTCAGCCCACTGGAAAAAAATGTCTTACCATTTCTTTGCAGAGAATCCTGATCTGAAAATGCACGTGAACTAGAAGAGAAGAGAAAAATGTTTACTGTACAGCATCTGGATTTAAAGTCTGCAGCAAGTTTACTGGGGAGAGCTCCTGTTCCTGCTTCATTCAATAAAACATTCAAAACATAACTCAGATCCTTGGCTGGTTAATGTCACAGGAAAAGGGCAAATTAATCCCAAAGCCAGTGTAACCAGGCTAAAAATGCCTCATTTTCAGAGATCCCTCAGGCGGATCAGCCCTGCCAAGCACTCCCATGTCCTTACCATACTGACTAAAGGTTTCATTACTCCTCTCGTCTCTTTCCATGGGACATCAGTTCTGGGTGAGAGATGGAACCGTTTCCAGCCCACAAGCAGGGGAACAAAAGGATAGCACTGCACCATCCTCAGTCCCCACGGATGATCAGAAACAACACACTGCATTCCTCCAGCATAGAGCAAATGCACTGAGCCAGTATGCCATAAGTCCAGATGTACAGCCATCTAAAATCAGCTCCCAAATGGTTCCAGGCAATCCCATATCCCATGGAAGGCAGCTGCAAGGTAAGGAGCAAATGAAGCACATCTCAAGTTTAAACTCCCAGGGTCACGGAATTTTCAGCCTTTGATTTTCTTCTTTGGTATAATTTAGAGGTAGGTCTTCAGCTGGTGCAAGTATGATATGCTTTCTTGAACTAGAGAATCAAGCCCAGTACATTCACATACATCACCAGAAGACTTACAAGATCAAAGCCCAAGAAACCAGGCTTTCCCTTAGGACCACTCCCTGAGTCACAGGAACACCCTCCTGCTCCCTGCACACCACGGCAGCTTCCTTGGGGCCTGCCTCCTCCTACAGCACCTTGATCTACTGGTCTGATGCGACGTGTCCACTGCTTAAGTCTGCCGCCAGCGGTCCGAGCAGGAGAACGCACCAGCCCTCCAGCACTCACAGCTGAGCATCGTCCCACAGAGACCCTGCACACTCTGCCCCACGCCTGCCCGCACCGTGCCGTAAGCAATGGCAGGGATGGAGTTGCCCCACAGCCACTTCACATGGAAATACAATTCGGTCTTCTTTTCTTGCCTTGTTTGTTACTGCCTTTCTAATCCACCACAAAAGAAAAACACTTGAAAAGATACACACAAAGACTGGCACGTAAGGACTAGGACTAAAAGCAGTTTTCAGTACCCACGTGTAAATCGTATCACAGAGGCAAGCCTTGGCCTCACAGAGGAGCCCCTGAACAGCTGATGAACCCACTGCCCGAGGGACTCCCTGGGCAGGGGGATCTGTGCCACTCACTACCAGGTACTGCAGGAGTGGTCCCAACCTAATTTCCATTATGGCTTGCCCTGCCTGCTGCCATGCCCACGCGGCTCTGGCAGTCAGAGAGTTCGATCACAATGAACCTGGCTCGCCTGAAACCGACGTCAATGTTACCAGCTTCAGCAGAGCCCAGATTCCACATGCAAGGGCAGGTGGCTCTTTCTTCTGATCAGTGTCTCTCTGGCGAGAATGTCCTTTCACAGCACACTCTCTGCTGCCATGAACTGATTGGCTGTGTCCCCTTGCAAACTCCTCAAACCCAGAAGGCAAAATGGACAAAGCGGATTCTGTCTTCCACCTTGTCGCTTTGCCATCAAACACCAGGTCTGACCAGCAGCTTTGCTCCAGACCATCGGGAAGGCTGCTCATTCCCTTCAGCAACCAGGGCAATAAAGCAGAAGACAGTCTCCAGACAAAACGTAGCACAGCACAAAAAGACAGCTAGGCTCTGCAGCACCACAGCAGTGACTGTGATCTGAGCTGAAAGAACCTTGGAAAGATCTTACATTCAAAAACATTCTATGTAGGAACACAGTTTAAAATCAATCTGGCAGTTTTATTTACATGCAGTGCAACCAACTTTCTCCCCAGATGTAGCTGTTCCACCCCATTGGCTTCCAGGGGGCTGCACGCTCCGAGTGGGTCCCACATTCTCCCGCTGCCCTTTGGGTGCCAGGGTTAGTGCTGGGCTGAGGTCTCCAAGCTGCTGAAAGGTCTCATGCCAACAGTGAGCAGCCTTCAGAGACGGGTGGAAATCATCCTTATTTTGACAGATAGATAGATAGATAGATAGATAGATAGATAGATAGATAGATAGATAGATAGATAGAGGTTTGTTATTCAATCCAGTCTTGTTTTTCTTTTCTAGTCTTCTTTCATGACCAGTTGTGCTTTTGGGCTGGAAATGGCAATTTTGGGGCACTTTTTCATTATAATAGCTACAAAAATGAGGCACACCAAAAGGAAATTAACGTGAATTATTTAGTTAATATACCTAAATTTAGATTTAGTTAAAATTTGTTATAATTTAATTATACTTTAATTATATTTAGTGACCTCTGTATATATTTAGTTATGCTTAATTATACTTCCAGCTCCTCCCTACATACATAATTAAAAGCTCATAGCACATGTCATACTGTAACTGGGCAGCTGGCAGCCAAGCACCAGCCAGCCACTCGCTCACCCCTCCCCTTTCCTCCAGTAGGATGGGGGGCAGAAATGGACAAAAGGGGAAACTCATGGGTTGAGATAAAGACACTTTAATATGACAACAAAGGAAATACTTATAATAGTAACACTAATAATGAATATGCAAAACAAACTATATACAATACAATTTTCTCACTGCAGATGACGGATTTCGCATCGAGTCCCCGAGCAGCAGCTGCGGAACCCGTGTGTTTCCTGGAGGTCACAAAATTTGTGGATTTCACGAAACTCATGAATTTCACATAACTTGCCAAACTCATGGAAAAAAGATCAAAATCCCAGAAAAGTTCAAAGTCCCAGACAAGTGAGGATTCAAACTCCTGGAAATGAGGGGAAAAAAAGGATTCCTGCCCTCTCCCTGGCCAACCCCATTCATACACCGAGCATGATGTCTAGGGTATGGAATATTTCCACTGGCCAGCTCGGCTCTGCCTGGCTGTGCTCCCTCCCAGCTCCTGCACGCCTGCTCATGAGCTGAATACGAGAAACCAGAAAAAGTCCTCGATTTCATAGCAACAACTGAAAACATCAGTGTTACCAACATTCTTCTTGTACTAAATCCGAAACACAGCAGCTACTGGGAGGAAAACTAACTCTACCCCAGCCGAAACCAGGACAGCCCATTACTCCAGTTTGGAAACCACCATGCCTTAGTGTGCAGACTAAAACATCAGGATGAGAGGAGACTGACATAAAATTGTGTAATTTATTTCTTCAGTGGACTTGAAAGGTTTTTATGTTGTTCTGGAAAGAGGAAGGGTTATTTTTGTTTTCATGATTGTCAATTAAAAAAAAAAAAATCATTAGCTAGCTTCCCATCTGGGATAAGGCTAATACCATGGTCATGCCAACTACATCACCTTGAGAAATGCTAATCGGTAGGCAGCACCAAGGCTTGAGGAGAGCTTGCAATGAATACTTAAGGCAAAACTCATTGTGAACGGCCCTGTGGAGTTATGTCCTGAGCAGAATGGTTACAACCGGCCCCCACGCAGCACGCAGGCACAGGTTGGGTGCTTGTGACAATGCAGTTGGACTCCTCTACGTCACATGTAAAACCACAGCAATGAGCATCCTCATTGCTCCAGAAGAAATGTCAAGTTTCTGCTCTCCGCACAAAGATACTCAAATATAGATGAATACACACAGCTAATAAAATACTCATGGCTTCATGGGGAATGCAGTGGAGAGAGTGACCCAGGAACCACCACTAAGTACCACAGTATGACAAATACGCTCAGCCACATGGCAGGCACTCTTGGGAGGCAGACGGAGCCATGCAGGTGCTCCTTACTCCATTTATTAGCAATGCAGGCTGCCTCCTTTTCTCCTGCGCAATGCATGCAGCCCTGCTCGAGAAAGGAGAGGCAAAGCCAGCACAGCAAGGTTTGCAGTCTTTGCTTCGTCTTACCAAAGCTAGACTGCGATGGCACAGATACTCTGTTCAGTGGTGTAAAGGAAGGATGGCCTCCTGGTATCTGAGCAAGCACAAGTTGATGTTGATGTTACCAGGTCTGTCAGCTGCCTTTGACACTCATAACCCTGAGTTGTCACAGAAGATGTGTGACAGGAACGGGCGGCCTTCAATAGCCATCCTGCTGTCAAATCCACAGACTTTCCAATCAAAAGGTAAGCTAGGGAATTCACTGGCGATCTCTGGAAGAAAGGACCTTTTGACTTCATCTGGAGCATGTTTCATAGAATGAAAGCATTGTAAGAAGAAATGGGAAAATAACAGCACATGAAAAGTATGTATTCCCTCTTTTATACAAAAATGTTAAGCATACGTATAGGCGACAGGAAACTAGCTAGCACTACAGCCTTCTTCTCCACTGCCTGCAAAACTATCAGCAAACAGTGGCTACACCTGAAATCAGTGACAGCAGATCATCTTTAGCATCTTTAGAGACTAGACTACTTAAATTTATCTTTCTTTTTGCAGCCACTCTGCCTTAAAACTTCAAATTCAGTTGCACGCATGTTATATGCTTTGATGACTAATATTTTTCCTTACCAATTTGTAAATAACTAGCCTAGATATGTATGTTTTGTGTTGAATGTACCACACCGAGTATGTCAGGAACCTAGATGAAATTGGATTAGCCCTAATACAAAGCACCAGGATGACTAATCACTACGTAAAACCCAGTTAAATAAGATTATAAGTATAAAGAAGTGTAAATTCCTTCTTATCAGATGACATTATCCATCTACATAAGATATTCAAGCATAGCTTGTTTGTCTGAAAAAGTTCATACAGGCTCCAGCCCTTAAAGATTTTCACGTTAGCACTCTTTCGCCCACTCAGACGAGCCGCGTGAATAAGCCTGGCACTCAACAACGATGGAGTGTGGAGGCCACAGACAGTTTTCACGCCATCGGGTTAAAGCAAGCTGTATTCACACCGTCTTTTACTCTTCATGTTGCTGCTCTGACAAACTGCATCAGAAGGCAAAAATGCGCTCTACTGCAGTATTTCCATTACTCCAGAATTATCACCCTAATACCAATATCGTCCAGCTGCAGACTACCTCACTGGCTGCTGAACTAGTGCCAATTAATTTATGAAGCATTTAATTGGAAAATAATATATGAATCTTCAAACACGCTGAAAACAAAGTTATGATGAAAGGTGATGAATGCTTGCTGAGCGTCTGGTAGCAATTAACCGGTTGCAGTCCTAGGGACATTGGTGTTAAGTTATTTCAATGAAGATATTAAAATTATAAATGTGTAAGCCTGGGAGCCCAGATTCAGGGCAAAAGCTAGTTCCTTCTAAGAAACATCCTAACAAAAAATTTTACTAAGTTTCAAATGTATCTATTTAAGTTCTATCATTAGGAAATACCTACAAAAGCCCACGACTCCTATAGTTTTTAAATTCTAAGTATTCTCTGTCATGTTTTGGTAGCCTCATGTGTGATTTGACACAGGGAGACAGATTTACATCATTATTTTACAACGTACTGAGTACTGGCATTTGATCTGCACTTTAAGGGATGTCTGATAAGAACTGGATCACAATGACAAGATACCTCAGCTTTCATTTTTAATACAAAAAAAGAAACGGAGCTCATAGAACTTATAGCAGATTAATGCTGTGTAGGTACATTCCCATCTCCACGGGAGGCAAAGGAAATATCCCCATTCAACTCACTGGCATCAGGACTGCAACTTAATTTCTTAATATTCATTGTAATAAAGTTCATGTAATGCTCCACTGCTTGCTCTCTCTCTGATTTTGATCTGATTGCAGAAAAGTGCAATTATACTAAGAAGACACTCACAAATCTGAAAACTGGCAGAGGAGAACAGCAAGTAAGCTATTTAAATGAAAACATATTGTAGCATTTATCCGTAACTGACTACCAGATTTCTTAATACAAGCTTAAGCAAATTACCACATGTCCTTCTTGCCTTCAACACACAGATTTTACTGCCAGCTGTGATCTTCATCAGCATATTTAATCTGTGTACTATTGGTGACTTTGGGCCATGATTGAACTAATACAGTTTAGGCTGTTTTCACTTTTATAATGCTTGGCTCTAGAAAGACCTCTCTCTTCCCTGCTGTGATCTGGGCTCTCTATTTATATCAGAGAATTAAATAGCACTATAGACAATGATAAATCCAAATCTCTAGTTATTTCTTAAGTTTAATATTTCCTTGCAATATTGAATTCATGCTTCAAATATTCATTCTACATAAGCAGAATGTTTTAGCACCCACATTTCTTGGAGTAGTTTTCACACCCTTGCTGTTGTTCTATATATAACTTCATTTTTACACAGACCAGGGAAAGTCAGTGTGAGAGTCATTACAATGTAGTTAAATATAAGGCAGATGCCAAGAAAACACTCATTTTAAAACTATTTCTAGTATTGTTCATAAAATTATTTTATAATTGCATTTTTAATGCAGAGTAGGCTTCAGATTCAGTTATTTCTGTACTGGCCCCAGGTGTATTCAAACCTGAAAATAAAATTAAAATCACATCCTGACATTCTAAACTGCGATTGAATCTGCTTCCACACAGCACAAATGACCAAACTTCAACATTTAAATCATGCACTCAACTCCACCAACAGATTTTGCAGATATACGCTCAGTTACCGACCTGCCATCCACTGTCACGACCATTTGCTCCACAGACGCTGCGAACCCCAAGTAGAGCAGCAACAGCAGGAAGCTAAGGGCAGCGCTTCTTCCCATCGAGAAGAGAGCCAGTCCCTCCGCACCCAGCACATCTGCTCCTCTGGTCCAGCGGGCAGCCGGGCGCCCGCCCTCTGCCCGGCAGCGTTACGGGCAGCAGACGCAGCAAATCAGGGGCGGGATTTGCCACTCCATCATCATCGGCGCTCCATCACCGCACCGGCATCCAGGGGAGAAACTCCTTGTGCGCTCAGGTTTGTTCTGACGGCGGACACTGGCTGCTGGCACGTTCCAGCCTCCTTGCGGAGTACAGAAATCCAGAGAAATTGTACCAGGATGCGAACTGTTCGCTGCGGAAAAAGGAGATAAAATCAGATGATCTCTCCAGGCTCTAAAAATCGCACTGAAGAGTATTTCTTGTCTGTACTCAACCCTTGCCTTAAAGCAAGGTGAACCTGCTCTTGCTAAACAGTTCTGAAATTTATCCTTCTGTATGACAACCAGAGAAAGAATTACTTGTATTTTGAAGTCTTGTAATACCTTCAGAGTAATAGCATTATCGCCATTTTACAGACGTGAAAGCAGACATAGCAAGCTTATAAGTCAAACATTTGGAAGTGTTTTCCTTTGTTCAGCACTAATTCAGTTTGCGCTTGTCCAGCTTTCTGGCTCAATTGTTCTTATGCTTACAGGTAACTCTCAGCCAGGCCACAGCTGTTAAATGCCCACAGAACTACAGTGCCTCTGCTTCTGGACTGTCAGACAGAGCCACTGAGGTGCATGCACGTCACGGTGAATACAGCTGGCTGGTTCTGGGACGGGTCATTCTCAAAAGGTAAGTGGGTCTCAGGCACCAGTACCTCTTCTGCAGACCCCCTGTCCTCATCAGCCTTCTCAAAACAGGCATCAGCCATGCTCACAATGGCAAAGAAGAGGGGGAGGCACATGAGCTGGCTCCTCAAACCCTGCGACCCACATGCGTTCTCCACACCTTGCTTACTGTGTGCAGCTTGCATTCAAAGCGTTTACACGGGACCAGGAAAGCCGAAATCAGCGTATTGGCTGGTGGACCAGGCGCAATGACAGTGCTCTGCAGCTCGCTGGTGTGCAGCCTGGCCACCTCCACAAGCACAGCCATGGATCTGCGACCAGCCTGGAGGGAACTTCAGGGCCCAAGCAGAAGCGGGCTTTTGGCACCCACCTTCACCGTGGGCAGCCCATTCAGAAGGAAGCCGAGACCGGTGCGTGGCTGACGTCCAGTCACACTGCACCCTTCTCCACTTGAACATCAGCCACAACCTGCTCCTGCTAACATCTGCGTGCATACACCCATCGACATACACACATACCCCACACGCACCCACTGCCTTCTTGCTCGGCAGTGGACGTCGCTTACCTGCTGATGTGATCACACAATAAGCCCTGCTTCACTGACTAAGAGCTCCTGTCTGTTGCATTCCAGATACAAGATAAAGATACTGGCTTTAGCATTGTAACTATTAAAAAGGATTTACTATCTTAATTTTTTTCTTCTTCAGTGACACAGAGAGTATTCGCTAATCTTAAAAACCTCTCAAGAGCTTGTCCTCAGCAGTACTGCTTCTATTCAATTTGAGGAGGAATCCAGATACTTATGTGAGAATCCCAGCTTGAAAAATGAGATCAGGGAGCACAGTGGCAAACAACAATCAGTTGAAAATAATCTCTAAATTTTCCATGAAGCACCAGAAATGTATGATGCTATACTTGGAATAATTATACCAGTACAGACACTTGGCTCAGTCAAAAATTATAAGCTGCCCTAGAAGGAGGCAGAAGTGCCACACACTTTTCTAAAACCTGTGAAGCCACTAATGTCACTGGCCTGTTAAATGCTTTGGTAGTCCTGACCCACAGTCCCTCCTAAATAAGTGGGGGGAAAAAGGCAAAGAGAGGCTTTCTCATGGTGCCTTGAGATTTCATTCATGTGCTGCTGTCCTCTAAGTGTTCTTCATCAGCATGGGAGCATAAGAAAAGAAACAAAAATGCTGAAATACAAACCAGTATGGCACAAATGAACAATGTGTCCTCTGAGGGTAGAGAAAGTGAGAGAAAGAAGTATAAACAACACGAGGCAGGCCACAGCTAAAGCCAGTACAGGGTGAATCCAAGATGATGCCCCACAGTCCACTCTGTGACAACAGAACGTATCTTTAATTGTAGTTTCAGCCTGTGTGTTTCCACAGTGCTATCAATTTCTAGAGGGAATCTGCCTTCTTAGACCACCGTCTCACACAGTCAAAGAGTGGAAAAGTACATGTCAATTTGCTCAGAAACGAAGGGGGCTTTGCAGACAACCAAGAAAACACGTAACATCAAACTGCTAACACAGGTGAAACCAGTACAAATCAGTGAAAATATACTGACTTCCTCACTGTACACTAATACTATGGATGCTGATACTAATTCGCTAATCAGCAGTCATTATGTGATACAATGGTGGAAGCAAAGACCATGAAGAAAAGTCTTTGCTCACCTCTCAACACTTGCTAATAATAACAACAATAACATTAGACCTTTGATACAGTTCTTAAAAATGATGCTTTTTATGGGGTTCAAGCATAAACAGACTGATGTGGCATATAAAAACAAGTAAGATCCACTGCAAGCAAAGAAGAATCCTAACTATTTACTTCATTCTGGTGAAGAATGATGACAAAACTAGTACCTCTACATTATTGAGTTTAAAAAGAAACGTGGAATGGAACCTGTATCACGTTGAAATTAACAAGCAAAGCTTGCTTGGCAACATGCTTCAACTACATACATAGACAGTGGACAACGGGTGAACACAGTATCATGGGCAAAGTGCACATGCTGCTTTACAGAACATATGAGGTCACATCCCACTCCACAAAGGCATCTGATGAACATCCCGCAGGACAAAGTCAACACGGAGTCAACAGTTTGGTTTACATGCTATAAGATGGGCTACAGTGGGCTAAAAGTGGCCATCATTCCCAGTAAAGGGATTAAATTGCTGTTTATCATCATTTTTTCCCAACCTGGCAACAAGTTTTCACTCGTGGTTACTCATTATGCAAAAATCACCCTGTGATGATAAAGTAGCTACGACCTGGTTGTTTTTTTCTTAGTATCACAGTAGTTCAAACTTTTCTACTGCCAGGGAGCTGGCACAGCAGGAGATCTTACCATACTTTAAACACTGTTCTTTTTTTTTGATTTACCTCACAGAAAAGGCAGTTGAGAACGCAGCTGGCAATCATATTCAGCGTAAGGGTTCACAGTTTTGTGAGGTCTGTGAAGCAAACAATCAGAGACAGACAGGTCAGCCAGTCGATGTTGCTGGCATCCCGCACATCCTGCAGTGTGTCACCACAGTCCAGCAAGCCCCCTGCCAAACGGGATGACTACGCGGACACTGACGGAGATCCCGAGACGCCAGCTGCTTTGCCTGACACTGCAATGACTATGCACACACTGAGTTTGCATGCAACGAATGAGACTGCAGACGTGATTTTAAACATGGAAAATTTATCTCTCTGGCTAGCATCTCCTTAGGCAGACAATGGCACAATCTACTTTCAACACAGTTTATAATCACCTTCTGATGGCGCATCAGGTCACCATGAACTGAGCAGCTTTCTAAAATAACAACCCAGCCAAAGTATGAGCTATCAGCCTCCACACAAGGTACTAGCACTCAATACATTATTGCTGGTTTTTCACTTTGAGTCATGGATTGTTCCTCTGATTCAGATGTATTCACAATGCACTGACAATGCAACAGCAGCATGGACAGAAAATTGCCCTTAATATATAGGAAAAGCTTGTCTCAATTCCAAAAAAGTTCTCTCTCTGGGCAACTAACTATCCCACAGGCCTTTAAGCCATCATCTCAAGAACACAGGCTGGGATGATGTAAAAATTACTTCTGTAACAACCCTCTTTCCTGCCTCCCTCCTTGTCACGAATGAGTGGTGAGGTCGCTTAAACGATTGCTCAAAGGTTTTTCAAGAAAAGCCTTTACTGAAAATTTAGAAAATGTGATTTTACAAAGTTCGTTTGCAAGGTTCACTCTATTACTTAATAAATGAATGAAATACGAAATCAAACAGGGGTTTTGAGTAGAAAATTTTTCATACAGAGTGAAATAAAAGTGTAAGGGGATAGACAGACCCTCCCATTGAGCCCCCAGGCTCAGACTGGACCTCCTTGCTTTCTAACCTCCTTCTCAGAGAGGAGCCTGGGTGC
>Ga0065711_1041749_pt1 | contig 15900 bp, 13 predicted proteins | sample Hoacrofraction12_FD_59098 | JGI IMG/M metagenome (GOLD analysis project Ga0065711, IMG submission 59098) | Hoatzin crop microbial communities from Cojedes, Venezuela - Epithelial fraction 12 v2 (version 2) | ecosystem: Host-associated > Birds > Digestive system > Esophagus > Crop | place...
AAAAAAAAAAAGGAAATGAGATTATTACAACAGCCACAGTATGCTGAACAGTGATTTATGGCTTAATATCCCTCTAAAAGAAAAGCAAAATTTACTACTACAGGTGAGCTTTAGAGATTCCCTAGGACTGACTATACTATCCAGGCTTTATGGTAGGCTCTACATTACCTTCATGGAAAAAACCCACACTTCAATGTCTAAGGAGAACTCTGTATTTGAATCTAGGAAGCGTAAAACATTATCTTTGCCACCTGAGCAGAGCATGGATTATGTGCATACACTACAACATGCATAAGCTGTCAAACTCCGAACTACAGAGACACAGGTTTAGCTGTGCTTACCTGCCCTCCACCCTCCTCCTTACACAGGTCTATTGCAAAGGCTAAGTCCATTGCTGCAAACACTGCGTCAGCATCTGTACTCTGGGAAGCGAGGATAAGTTGCCGAAGGCTTTCATACATAACCGGATCAAAAAAAGCAAAGTCATGCCAGTTCACCTAAAAAAAGACAGGTGTTTGAAACATACCAGTTGTTTAAGAATATATTCAAAATTGCATGATCTGTGCCTAATCTATGCACTAGCATACAGCAGTGCATAACCCCTATAACAAAGCATACAAACACTTGGAAATAATGGCATTCAAAGTCCTATTTTCAGTTTGCTTTTGACGGTACATTAGAATATTCAATTGAAGTGCATTAGTGGAACATAAAGACAGACCTGTAAACCCTTTCCTGATATTAAGGGCATAGAGGTTATAAAAAAAATTTATAGGTTTTTTTTTAAACAAATCCTTCTACATATCACCCAGATCAATAGAGATTTGATGGAGGTTGACAAAAATTGGAAACAATTTCCATCAGTGCTCCAAAACGCTCAAAGTTCCCCTCCACTTAAACACATGCATAGTGCCACTATATATACACATTTAAATGACTGATGGCCAGTAGCTGCAGACCACAGGTTTCAACAATTCAAATACTAGTGTCTCTTTCTTGCTGTTTTCTATAGTTCCTTGCTTCTTTGTTCCCTATCAGCCTGGAGAGAAAAGTCATCTACTAACTAAACTAAACCTAACTAAAATATGCTGTGATGTATCCAACATTTAACTGGAAGGAATACATATTCAAGAAGAAAAATCTGAAGAAAAGAATGAGAAAGGAATCTCTCTTGGAAGCCATGAGGGGCTATCTGGAAGCGTATCTTTCTGCCATTAACCTTTTTTCATTAAAGATTGTACGTATGTTAGAAAACTGATTATGTGATCAACATTGGTTTTACAGAAAGACCAGCAGTAACAAACCTGGGTTTAAGTTTGTTGCATCAGACAGAACTTTCAATGCTATTGACTAATGCATGAAATGTGGCATACATAATTAGTGTTTACTGGAGTGAGGAAGCATTTTTTTCAAAAGTTTGGGTAATTCTTGCTCTGAATTAAATCATACCTACACCCAAGCCAAAATTTTCATTACAATTCAACGAGTCTCTCAAATATCGTTAAGCTGAGATGCTATTGCCTAGTACTGTCCAACACTATCTCTTTCAGTCTTCAGTCGCAGAAGAGAGACAGTAAGCCGTTTCTGAAGAGAATCAAAATCTAACCTACTACAAATCATTCCATCTTAGTCATATCTCTGAATTCTAGGGACATCTAGTCAGTTCAAAATCTAGGAAATGAAAAAACCCACACTTCTCAAATTAAATTTAAAGGCATCCTTACAGTTCCAATATCAACTCTGCTAGTCAATACATGCACATTAGGGAAAAAAGAGCAGTTTTTAAAGATAAGATTTTATGTAATTAAAGGAAATGCAAATTTCTATGTTCAACTTACCTTTCTGCCAAGCAGAACTTTGATTACATGTCTATTTAACGTGATGGGACAGAGTTCATTCTGCAACAAGCACAATCCTAGGATTCTGAAAATAAATGTTGGGGTTTTGTTTTGGTACGACAGAAATTACATTGGAGATCTTTCAGCAAACTCAAACTGAAAAAGTCAAAATATTCGAAGAATCAAGCTGCAGCTAGCTTTCAAGACCTATCAATCCCCAAAAGAAATCATGGACATACATAATTTCAGAAAAATATTTCCTGCTGCATAAAACTTCCAGATCATGAAAAAAGATAAAAATAAAAATTTAACAGTAAAAAAACCCTGAGGTTGACATGTGCAAATTGCTCACTATTGAGTTCCAGGTGAGAAACACAGAGCATAAAAGTAATAAAGTTTTTTGCAGCTTGCATTATTGGTACTCTCCCTGGTATTTTGTATCGTTGTCTTTTACATTTTTTCAGTCGAGAAAGTTGATAGCAGCATACCTGCCAATGTTCCTGAAACAATTCAGCCTTGCTTCTGTGTTTTTGCCCGGTCTTGGTGTATAAAAACCTCGTTTTCCAGGTTGGTAGAAAAGTGGTGCATTATCATCCCCATCATCTGTATCATCTAATTCCATATCTACTACGCTGCGGCTGGAACCATGTCGCTTTCTGTTTTCCTGTTTTGAAAGTCAGAATAGCAATTAACAAACTTACTTCTAGTTAGTGACACACATCAACAAGCCCTTTGCTACTAGACTGGAACATTGAAGTTCCATTGGCTAAGAAGTTCCATGATATTTCCTAATGGTAGCATTTTATACTATCAGTAATTGCTGCTTAATCTTTTCAAAACAAAAAAAGAAAGAGAGAAAAAAAATAACCCCACAAGATAATTAAACTGAACTTTGTCTTGTATGATAAAGGAAGGCTCCAATTGCTTGAGTTTTTTAAATTACGTGATACAACTAGACTTTAAGTGAATTTTATTTGTGCAACAGTTTGTTACCTGAACTTTATCTGAGGAGTCTAGCAATCCAAGATCCAATATACTGTCAGCACCATTCTCCCTTGACAGGGAAATAAAAAAAAAAAAAGAGCAGATTTAACTTCACAGTAAGGAGTTGTCATATTCTGAAACCAGATAGATTAGATTAAACCAGAAGTCAACAAGTCACTGCTCCAAAGAAAAATCTCTAAAACAAAGCAAGGAGTAAGTTGTGTGTATCAGTTAGATGTAGCACAATACAAGCTCTTTGACCACAAAATCAGTTTTCATTTCTTATCCAAATCCTTGATCCTTTACCTGCCATGTGCAATAATGAGTTCCATTGCTTCATCAACTCTTGCTCTAAGGGAATCTTCACTAGCTAGTAACAGAAGCAGCTGCGCAGGGGACAGTTCCAACAACATTCCTGTGATTTTACTTGCAAATGCCTGGGGATAAGGAATGACATCTCTTACTATTCTCCTACAGTTGTCCCATTTTGAAATATGGTTTTACGAAAGTTTTAGTATTTTAAAATATAGAACGCATTACAAGATACATCCTAAGCCAAATGAAGAATTACAGGAACAAAATCTTAAGAAAATGCCAAAAAATAAAAGAACAGCCCTACATGTTCAAATCTTTTCAGTTATTCTAAACAATAATGGACAAGGAGATTAATTTTTAAATTAAAATATGACAAGAGCAATATATCATTAAGTGTGTTGCATAGATAATTCTTACTGGTTGCATTGCTTGCACTCGAGGGTAGAGCCTTTCTCCAAGGGCTTGTCTGTGTGCTGGAAGAGGGTCAGGGTCATCGCTAGGATTTCCTTCTGATGCAGGTCTAAAAGGCCGTGTGTCAATGGAAAGTTGTCTTCTAAAGTCCCTTAAGAAAAGTAGAGCAGTTTGTACTCATTTCAGAGGAAATATGCAAAAATCCTCTGGAATGGTATCATTTGCACACAGATTCAAAATAGCATTAGCTTTTATGCTGGAATAGTAGTGCTGCTCATAGCTGCTTAGAGAGAACGATTCAGAAATAGAGAATCAAACTGGACCAGAGGTTTTAATACTGCTAGTATTTTGGATACAGCAGTCAGACATGCCACCAACAGCAATGTTGTTTCTAAACCACCTCACAATTTGATTCTAGTATACACATTTTTATTCTTGTTTTAGCAGGAGAGATTTATGGCATATGACTGAGACACAATTTATCAGTGCTAAAGTAAGTATAATTATTATTTAAAGAATTAAAGTATATTTTGAATTTCAAAAAATTACCCTGTAAGTGATTCCTGAAAGTGAAGATGACAGATCCCTTTAATTTGAGAAAGTAAAAGTATCTTTCCTGAAGATAACCAAGGCAATTATTCTATCTGACAAAGCATCTCCAACAAATTAAAGCATACCACTTACCTATCCCTGTCTCTCCGCGAACCAGCTCGTAAGCCACTACTTCGCCGCATTTCTCTCTCTCGCTCCCTTTCTCGATCTCTCTCTCCCCTATTTCGCAATCTCTGCATCAGACCTGAAGGGGACAAAAACCTCATCAGCTTCAAAGTCTTTGTATTTCTCTCTCCTACCTAAGTTTCAGTGTAAGAACAACACAGTTTTGGAAGATAGCTTAAAAGACATCAATGAGACAGAACCACTTCACTCGAAATAGCGATCTGGGTTTACCCAAACTTGAGAAAGGAACCTTAAGTGTTTGTACCAACTTACAAATGCCAAAATACTTTCAAGAGTTTATATATACTTTCAAAAAACATTGAAATACATTTGTGACGAGCCAGATGAAGCAGTCATATTAAAATGTATAAGCTCTTACTAGCTAAAATCTTGACAATTACTACCTACGGGAGAGAAAGATGCTCAAAAAAGCTGAGAGCATCTAAAGCAGACTCTTGTTTCAAGAAAAACAAGAGCTTCCTGTTTCTGAAAGCAGAAAAAAAGCCATTTCCTTGCCTCAGAGAAGTAACATGCACAATTTTCATAGCTCCCGTGCTGAGCTAATGAGAGAAATCTCTGAGACAATGCCACGTATTTCAGTGTAAAAAAGCATCCAAGGCTTTTATGAATGTTATCTGTAGATTAATTGCTGTGCACTTACTTGTATGGGTACCCTTGTTGGCATTCTGAATGCAATCTAGATTTGGCAGTTTCTCGTTTGACAGAAAAGCCTGTGCAATGGCAGTATAAAAGCTTCGTGCTACTCCGCTGCCTTCTCCTGGCTCATCCTTGAAAGTAACTTTTACTCTGTGTACTGCCATCGGAGTGGTAGCACACCTGCGACCAAAATGATTGTTGAGCTGCCTCATGGTCTGCTGAATTAGAAGATCTCTGTCTCGATCAACCTAGTAAAAACACACAAAAAGTTCTCTTTCCTTTACCAGTCATCATACTGAGAGAATTTCAGCCTCACAAGAAGTTTCTGGACATTTCTGCATAGACTCAGAAAATATCAATTAGACTGTGAAAAACTACAGAGTAACTGCAACACAGCTTATGCAGTAAGGTTTAAGACATCTGCTTGCAGACTCTGAAATACAGCTTCTCCTATCAAGTTACTGCAATGTGCAATAATTGAACTTTTAATGAAAACAAATTCAGAGGATAAACTAACATTTTTTACCTCCAGCGTTAAATCCCTGGATTGCTGGTTTCTAAGTTTTTCCATCTCCCTGCGGAATTTTGATTCCTTTACTTCAAAGCCACCTAATTCAGTCAAGATCTTAAAATAAAAAAAAAAAAAACACAACAAAAACCAAAATCAGAATAAGGAGGGAGATTCACAATTTAGTTGTAAAAGGAACTGTCCTTATCCTGGGAAATACATACCGATCCAGGCTCTGCTCCAACATCTTCCATAAATACTCGACCAAACAACTCTAAAGAAAGTCGCCAGCGTCCCAGCAACATGTCATGAGATATAACCATGCCCATGAAGCTACACTGTGGCCTGACAGAAGGAGGGAAAAAGTGACAGACAAGCAAAACCAGGTTAAATTTCAGATACTTTTTTTGTGTACTGCAAGTTCTTTATTTCTGATAAACAACACCACAGTACAATAAGTTGGTGGACAAAAGCACATGAAGCTGTTTAATTTCAGCTAAAACTCAAGTTTTGCTTCCAAAGAGAAATTACTCTCAAAACAAGTAGCTTCATTGCTACATGGAAGTCACTGTTATTGGTACCCCTTCAATCAAAACCTTGTTTTTTTAAAAAAAGCTGTAATTCAAAGCCAGGGCAGCTCAATACCTAAGTGCATAAAGCGTGGTCAGCATCACCAGAAACAGATGGCAAGCTGTCAGTTCCAATTTTCAAACTTAGCTACCTAGGACATCATAGTAGGTCTGCAGCAGGAGGTCAGGGAGGAAAAGACTTTTACTACAGTTCGCATAGACCTCTTTGAAGACTGTTCAACTGTTCATTTTAAAAGCTAAAAAACACAAACTACAGATTTCAAACTAAAGTGAGTTACCCATTTTAATTTAGAAAGACTTTTCAGAGTCCAAAATATTCTTTTATCAGCTCAAAAATTACTCTATGAAGTATTACTAACTCAAACTACCTGAAAGATGTGAGAGGTGGTCCTTCACTTTCTGTCAAACCTATCTCTGCCAACAAGCTGCTCTTTAGTTGTGCTGCAAGATCATGAGCTGAAGGTCCTGGCTTTGAACTCTCGGATTCTTCTGTAGGCACGTTTTGTTCCTCCCCTTCTTTCTTTTGCCGATTTTGCATGCTCATCACATTTTTTAAGTTGGCTGCGTAAGACATTTTAGTTGGAAGAACCTAAAGAAGGAGAAGTAAAATTTAATTGCACTTTCAAAGCAGTCTAGAGGCTTTTTCAGGGTATATATGTATACATATACACGTTAACTTTTAAACCACATGAAAGCAAGCACTGTAACTGACCTGTTAAAACACAATAACTTCAATCATTTCAACAAATATGAAAAGCCATTTTCCCACTTTATGTTTGCATTTCTTAGGCTTGCCATTTAATGCATAGTCTGCAGGCAAGTCAAATCTACTGGGCTACAGGTAGATTTAATTCTTTTTATCACAAATAATTATATAATTGGCATGTCATAATTAACTCAGGATTGTACTGCAGCCTTTAGAAATATTGCCTGAAATCTGCTATAAATCAGTAACTGTAGAAGTTCCTACATTTAAAATAATTTAGCATATTTTTCATAAAAAGTCCATGTTTTCACACTTATTGGGCTTTTAAATTATCATTCTGAAAGCCAGTTAAAATTCTCTCTGAAAACATTTCAGTGCCTTTTTAAAGACTGACCATACTAGCTTAAATTACCCTATTGTTTAAAATAATAAAACCTTTAAATTATACCTCAAGGCAGTTTCTATCCACTGTAACTTCCATTAAGCATTTCCCGCTGTTGGCAGAAGATGAATACAGACCCTGACTCGGTCGGCCAAACAGATCTTCTTTGCGAGCATTTGGCTGAAAATTAACAAAAGCATTCTGGGTAAATAATACACTTCAGTTAGAAACAAAAAAGCAAACTCCAGTTTTCCTCCAGAACACCATCTCTGATATCACCTGTAATAGATGGGGCTGGTCTGCCAGGGGGATGGCCTCTGCCAGAGGAACCTCGAAAGGATTGGGTGGAATGCAGCCGAGGAACGTCATAGAGTCTGACCGTCTGAAAAATGGGTGGTTTTGGCCAGTCTCTGCTGGGAGAGACTCCTCATCTTTGTCGTTCAGTGTAGCACCTATGATTCAGAGAAGATTTCAGCTCAGTTCTCACAGTTATAAAAGGAAAGGATTTAAAATACCGAAAATGAATACGCTTCCCTCTTAGCTATCTGACTGCAGGAGCATCTCTGCAAATTCAATACTTCTGCAGGATGCTTCCACAAATCCCATACTTTTATTAAGTTGCTTAGTCATCAGTTTTATCCTTTTTACTGTAACTAGCTTTCCTGAACATGCAGTCCTACACGATATGTACTTAGGATAGAATATACATTCTACTGTTTTCAGCAGTGTCACGAGATCAAAAAAGTCATTCAACTCTGGTTCAAATTTTAAATTCTGTCATTGTGCAGAATCATAAGTAAGGGCACAAATTCTGCAGTTTAGAGAGAAAGGAGACAAAAAGAGTGCCCTGAAATGAGAACAGGCAATGGCAGAAGAAATTTGGTAAAGTAACAATGGTAAGAAAATCTTACTAAAATCCAACTTTAAAATGACATTTTTTCGTTGCTTTAATGTAACATATGCAACTAGCAAAATTTACTCAAAGTCTCAACTACCTAAAAGGGAAAAACCACTGTGTCACATTTTGGCATACTATAGAAGTCTTTCTGTATACTAACTTTGATTGGTATCATCATCATTTTCATGTTCTGAATCTTCATTGTCAAGACCCAGTTCCAGAAGTTCCCTAGTTCTAGGGAGAACAGGGGGGGGAGGAGGGAAAGAATAAAAAAGGATAAAAGAAAAAGAAGAGTCAGTCCTCTGAGAAAAACATTAGGCACAGCATTTACATCTGTAGCAATCAAAGCAAGAGAATAGTCAGTAAGTGTATTTGAGAGCTACACATAACAAGAACAAACTCACTCTAAAATCAAGGTATTGTAGAGTATTTCTTATTACATACTTAGTCACTACATTACTCGCACAGTTACCCTTATAGCCACGTGGCCACCTACCAAGTTTGATCTAAAAAGTTACAGCTTCAGACAGTGATGGGTACGCTTGTTTTTAAAGACTATGTCAATATAAAAAAAACCTAGGAACCCTGTATTAGTGGAAGAAATATGTAAGTGCAGGCTATTCTAAAACTTACTGCTGTAGTAGAGGCTTCATCCTATAAAAATCATGTCACTGATCATATTTCAAAAGGTAAGTCTGCAAGCTTCATATTAAAGAAACATATTTCACTGTATTATAACAAGGATCAAGAACGTTGATTAGCATTCATTTCTGGCAGTTTGTGCATTGTGAAATATGTTCTGAAACTAGATGAAGACCGATAAAATTTTGTTTCGTACAGGCTACTGAAATGTCATCTAACAGAAGCAACTGACTGCTTGAATTTGAACTACTCATCTTAAATTGAAAAGGTCTAGGCTTTCATATTTTTATATGCATTTCATGGGAATTTTGCAATTCTTTGATGAACAGTTATTAGACAGATTTCAATATGTGAATTTTTGGGGACAAAACAGATTCCAGAAGTGTGTTATTGCCTGGAAAAGGCTTAAAGCCACAGCTATAACTACTTCAGTCAGCCAGCGCAAAAACTCGATCAGTTACTGTATTAAATCATCCCTATTTGTGAGGAAACTACTGTTGACAACAACATCTTCTGGTACACATTCTGAGGTCACAATAAGCCTTACACTACCAAGGCACTGTGAACACAGCACAGATACTGGACTGCTGCTTTAGTTCCAATCTAAAATATCAATACCTTGTATTTTCTAGTTGGTAAATTTGTAGAGAGAAGGAAAAGTTAAGTTCAACCTGTGATATTGAAAATTAGAGGCAGGAAGGGGCAAAGATTTGCATTTATTTAACCGTTGACTAGGACCGTTTAGGTACACAACCTCAAAACTTAGTAAGAAATGGGAACAGGTGGCGTAGACTACCAACATGTGGACATTTCTATGATCATTAATTGCCATTTAAAAAAAAAAAAAAATCTTACAGTGTTTTAAAAAGTAATAAATGCACCTTGTAAAATGCTATAGTTGCAGTAGCAGGGATTTTCAGCTTAAGGACATTTTCAACTATTGATTTCCCTACTGTGCTTTAAATCACTATCTAAGTCTCAAATATCCACAACCAAATGGAAAACAGAACTACTAAGCCAATCATACCAGACTTCGACAATTTCTCCCATGTCATTCTTAACATGTTTGACAGAATTCTAAATAAGTTATCATGTTAAATGTGAGGAACAGATTGCATTTTTCAGCTGGGAAATTGTCCTAAGTACATCTTTTAGAGGCACTGCCATGGAGTTAAAAATCAAACTCAAGTTTCAGTGGTAAGAAAACCTTTTACAGCAATCAGCATAAGAAGATTTGAAGAGGATACTGCAACAGGCTTATCAATCAAACATATGTACATTATATACTATTATATATATTCTTTTTATAGTATGTGTGTTACTACACATAGACATATAGATATATGTATACATTTATATGAGTTGCTGAGTAACAATGCCAATGACTGAAACAAAAGGGCATATGCCACTTCTGCAAAAGTTGTTTTTTTTTTTTCTGAGTCAGCGTTGATACCTTTTCCGTTCCAACTGAGGAGTATCCAATGTTGTCTGTTGATTCATTGCTTTAATCCAATAAATAAGGGCTTGAAAAACGTATGCTACATGCTTTAGTGAACAGACATCTAGAACAGGAAGAACATCCGAGTGCTCATCATTGTGAGAACGCATCAAAGACAGTGCGTAGTTCAGGAAATCACCACGTGCTGACATCATTCCCTGACGGGCACTGAGTAAAGTAGCACGCCTAGTGAAAGAAAAGGATTGAATACAGAGATCAGGCATCACAGCAGAATGCATCCTCTATGTATTAGTGTCTATATCTGAAATATGGAAGTAAAAACTCAAAAACACCCCATAAACACAGTGTGATAATAGTTACAATCATAGTTTTATGCTTTACTACAAGCGACTTCAGTGCAATATATTATAAACAGTGAATACTAGAGATTGAGTACTTCAGAATAAACCAAATAGTAGCAACAACACGGGAAGCTGACTCAAATCAAAACAATAACTACACTTCTGCATTACAAAATTAGATTCCTAAAATGTCAACGAAGATTTGACTGTAAAACTGGTAATTCATATCACATGCAGTAATCAAACTATTTTCATACCTTCTTCCCTCGAGTGTTCTTAAGCTAGCTTCCTCACGGGCTGTCATCCTCTCCCGTCTGGCTGAGTTCTGAGAAGCATGGAGAGGATGATTTGGATGCCCAGGATCACCAGCAGATGCTAACGCAGAACCATAACGCAGCTGCGCTTCAGTAGAGTCCATGATACTAACCATCCAGTTCCAAGTAGGAATAAGCTTTTCTTCTACATAATTCTATAAAAAAAAAAAAAGAGAATTAATGAGTTTTACAAACAATAAAACTAAATGATAAGAATGCAACTCAACATCAGCCTCCACCATGGCATTTACAGGTTACAACAGAGAGCCTGTAAAACCACATTCAAGGATGACCAATGAAGAGTTTCCAAAAGCTCTACTGAGACCACTGATTTACTGTAGTGGTATGCAGCTCTCATCACTTAATACCTTGGGGTCTGCAAAGCATTCTCACCAGCCCCCTCTCCCTTTTGGGCACCTCTTCTACTCCTCACCTTATGACCACCCAGCATCTCCCAGGTGCGCAAATCTTCGGGATTTTGCTCCAACTGCTGACTTCCTCGTAGCTTTTAGAGCCCTCATCCTGCTATGGCATTCACTGGCCAGATCTTTCACCTTTCTTCAGCCCTTGCAACTTACTCAGTGAAGGCAACACTCAGGCTCCCCAAAGCCATGGTATTAATCCGACAGTTGGTTTTTGTACTAACTTCAATACAGATGATTTCACTACACACTATGTCCACACGCAAGTTGATATATACTTTCTGAACACACTGAAGTTCCTCCTGTGTTGTTAGTCTCTGTAACGTCTTTCTGTATGTGCCAGATACCACTCTTCCCTTTCACGTATTTTCTCTAAAGATGCATTTCGCATATACTTTCAAAAACTGACAGTCAAGAGCACTGAACCAAAAAATATGCACGTAACAGGGAAAGCATAATCATATCCCTGAAAGAAGGGACAGTGAACAGTACATTTACCTGTACAAATCTTTTATCTCATTTAATTATTTGGCCCTTACTTTCTTCTTTTTTAGATTCAACAGTTCACATCAAAAAGAGTAGCACAAAAGATCTCTAGGAGAGATCACTAGTATGTCCAAAGCAGTCAATCCTGACTTAACTATTAATTAGATACCAGTAAGACTTAGTTGAAATAAAAAAACAAACCCAACTGAAATTCCTTTTTTGAAAGAATATATATAAATGAAATATGAACAATTTAATGGAATTAGTAACTACAGCTACTTCAGCCTACACTCTCTCTCTCACATGAGGAGAGGCTGAGAGAGCTAGGACAGTTCAGACTCAAGAAACAAACTCAGGAGGATCTTATCAGTGTGTACAAATACCTGATAAAAAAGGTATAAAGTATACAGAGCCAGACTCTTCTCAGTAACATCCAACAGGAGAAGTTGACGCTGCAGGGAATTTGGACTAGACAATCTTCAGAGGTCACATTCAATCTCAACAATTCTATGATTTTACTTTAAAAAACCAACTGATTGAAATCACATTTCTCTACAGAGATTTGGATGTTCTCACCTGCAAGTTAACTGCATCTTGGTAAGTCAGCTTCACCGCAGCTGGGATCTGGGAGTATACTAAATGATTGTACTTGGGAATCAGACCCATCAGGTCAGATATCTGCCGTATCACAATGCTGTATGCTCTTGCTAAACTGCTTGCAGATGTTAAATAGCTGCTTGCATTGCTGGCTTCAAGTGCTGCAGCTGCTGCTGCAGCACTTGTACTGATGGTACCGCTCCGACGTAGGTTTGATGGATCAATATAAATCAAGCCCGCTGAACTTGCTAAACATAAAAGAAGATACAACATTAGAGAATTTATTTAACCTTTGCTACCTATTTGCTGTCTTGACTGGTATCATGAACTTTTCTAGAAATAAACTTGTAGATATTAACCACATCACAACTGTAACTAGCAAAAAATTACTACCTACATAAGCATACTCATATCTTCTTAACTAGAACAGATCCTTCCTTTTTTTAAATTCAAAACCAGAACTGGAACAGTCAAGATAGGCCAGCACTGTCCTTGTAAGACAAACAGGTAAGATTTCATCCTTAAGAGAATAAACAGAGTAATGAACAAAGCCAGAGTTAGCTGACATTTATGCATGCGTTTTAGCCAGACTTGCCTGCTGGGGCTGACGTACTAGAAGGAGTAGTGCTAGTAGTCCTCTGGTTTTGGGTATTACGTACAGCCCACTGCATGGAACGGGGAGCCTGGGCAGCACCATTAGCATGTGAGCTATTTGTGGTTCGTTCCAGAGGCTCATCAAGCATAAAGGTCTCCTGCTCTATATCGTCACTCTGACTGCTGCTGCTATCAGAGTCACTGGAATCATTTGACTGAGAGTCATCTTCAGAAAAAAATGCTGGAACACTGCTAGCTCCTGTTGAACAAAATAAGAAATACACTGTAACTGACAACTGCACATGTGTGCACATAAACATGTATCATGTCAGGGTTGTAAATGTCTTCCATGAAAAGAAACTACACATACTAAAAACTTCCAAGTACCGCTACTGAAAATCCTTAATAATTTATCCTCATAACATACTGCCATTTTCCACAGGTTTCATGAAAAAGTAGTAAATTACTTACACTTCAAAAGATAAATTAAGAAATAACTTGATTTTAAATTCTTCACTGATTCTGCCCCCAGGCAATGAATTCCAAAAATTAGCCTTCCAAACTGGACCGCAGAGCAGTTGCTTTCAGAAAGCCTTAAAATGACTGGTCAGCTTTGGAGTTTTGTTTTAAACCATAGCTAACTTCTACACTAAAAACAAGTGAAAGCATTTCATTTTACTTCACAAGAGTGCCAGGTAATCTCTGGCTAACACATGCAGAAGCTCCATAAGAGCAAAAAAGATAGCCCACATCTTAGCACATCTCCTCATCCAAAAAGGCTGCATAGTACCTTACAATTACAGGCAAAGGTAAAACAGGAAATGTGGGGACGGTGGAGGTGGGAGAGAAGAAGCTGGGTGAAGAGAAAAAAAAATAAATACAGGGAAAATAAGATTACAAGGGAAAGGTATTTGTTAAAGTGTCATAACCAGGTAATTCTTGCTCTGTCCAATCTAGTTGTGAAGTAATTAATTTCTCCAGTAAACCTTTGGAGTGCCAGATGCAGTCCGGATCCAAAGTAACATTTTTTAGGTGAAGCCAGTTCTGCCCTTGTTAAAGCCATATTCAATCACTAACACATTTCTTTTTCCTGTACAACTTAATCCTAATATCTAAATTTAAACAGAGAAATTAAACACAAGATAATGTGGTGTACCTGCTTCTGACCCAGCGGTAGCTGCAGTGACAACACTTCTGCGCCCACTAGCATTGTCCTGATTACTGTGGTTACTCTCACTGTCACTTTCTGTTTCAGCAGCAGCTAGCAAATCCAACTCCATATCACTGCCTATAAAAACAACATAAAAACCATTTCACGCTTAGAAAGAGAAAAAAAAAAATACAGTGGCTCATATAAGACAGCTTAAACAAAACCCAGAGCCTCTTACTATAGCAAAGTTAATGGATATGCAGTGAGAGATCATAAAAGTAGTGCAAACATGCAGCAATACTTGGAGCACGTTTTCTTATTTTCCAGGAATTAGTAACCCCTGGCCCTCTCACTCTATACTGCACATATACATTCAACACACATACTGAAAATAAGACTTTAAGGATTCAGAATTCGTGACTCAAGTCAAAAGACTCCACAACTCTTCATGCACACGTATTAAAACAATTAACCATATGCTGTTTCAAACAAGGAATACTTGAAAATTAAAAAATTTTTAAAAAATTAGTTAAAAAACATAGATTCTATACAAGTTTAAGTTTTGAGAATTAAATGTTCTGAATACTCAGCAAGAGAATAAACAGATTTCCTGTACTGTAAATGGGTTGGCTGGAAACACAAAGCACAGTCAGAAAGACAAGTCTGTTGTTTTTTTTAAAACAACATAGCTTTGGGCCATCTAATTCCAAACTAACACGAAGACAAGTCATATGAATGGCAAGAATTTTCATATGTAATAGATTTATTTTGGCTACAAAATACTGGACCATAATTTAATATTTTGTGATTGGTTTGAAAACAGTAATGTGAATGATGTACATTATACATACCATCTTCATCATGCTCATCATGCTGTCCTTCTGCTTCAGCATTTTCTTCACCATGTTCTTCCTGTTCATCATGATGGTCTTCTTCACCAGCTACCCCCTCAACCACCTCAACCTGGAAAAAGCATTGTAATTTTATGCTAGAATATCTTCACATCGGAGAGAATCTACCTGTTTTCAAAAACTCAGTGCAAAATTTTATTTAAAAACTAAAGCAAAAAAAACACATCTAAGAAAGAGGACCTCACAGCTGAATTGACATGAATACAAAACAAACTCACAGCCACAGTCATTGTACATGGTTGTATAGTTCACAGTGTTGTGGGAAAAAAAATCAGGCTCACAAATAAAACACAGTCTTGGACATTAGATTTTAATGCTGAAAGTGTAAAACTGTCTCTAAAACCTAGAATTAGTTTCTAAATATTGAAGAGCTACCACACTGGCAAAAGACCCTCTAGTTCTCTGACAGAGCCTACATAATAGCAATTATAAGCTGAAAGACATAAAAGTATTTTAACAGGGAATTATACTATAGCATAAGGATATATAAAAGAAATTACAGATGTATTTATTAGTAGTCTAAATCACACCATAATTCTGCCAAATGCAAGGCACTGGGTATACTCTGAAATGACTAAATATTACTGAACACAAAACAATGATTGCAAATTTCTTTTAAAACAAAATGCTCATGGCATGGTAGGACTTCATGAAGTATTAAACACTATCTTTTGAAAACTGGAGGTCTTGATGCATGGATTTCTGGTTCAGACATTAAAGCACGTGTCAATGTATCACATGCCATACTGAGGAGAAAAAATAATAATAAAAAAAAACCAAGCAAAAAGAAAACTGACCTCTTCCACATCTGCTGAAACAATATCATCTTGTTCTTCATCCCTGCCACGAACTGGTTGTGACTGGCTGATTCGTCTTTGCTGAGGATTCCTTATGATGTAGGATGACTGAGACTGACTAGAACTTTTTAAAAAAAAAAAAAAAAAAAAAAAAAAAAAAAAAAAAAAAAAAAAAAAAAGG
>Ga0065711_1041752_pt1 | contig 15897 bp, 10 predicted proteins | sample Hoacrofraction12_FD_59098 | JGI IMG/M metagenome (GOLD analysis project Ga0065711, IMG submission 59098) | Hoatzin crop microbial communities from Cojedes, Venezuela - Epithelial fraction 12 v2 (version 2) | ecosystem: Host-associated > Birds > Digestive system > Esophagus > Crop | place...
AGTACTGACCCCTGGGGGACATCACTAGTTGCCAGCCTCCAACTAGACTCAGCACCGCTGATGACAACCCTCTGAGTTCTGCCATTCAGCCAGTTCTCAATCCACTTCACCGACCACTCATCCAGCCCACACTTCCTCAGCTTCCCTAGGAGGATATCACGGGAGACTGTGTCAAAAGCCTTGCTGAAGTCAAGGTAGACAACATCCATGGCTCTCCCTTCGTCTACCCAGCCAGTCATGTCATCGTAGAAAGCTATTAGATTGGTCAGGCGTGATTTTCCCTTGGTGAATCCATGCTGACTACTCCTGATAACCTTCTTTTCTCCAGCAGAGACAGTCGTGGCTTCTGCCTGCCAGCCGACAAACCCTTGTGAATTTACTTTCAGCGATGCTAGCCTGTACCTTATGTAGTCAGCAGTTTTGTACATATTAATTTCTTCTTCTACGTAAAACTCATTTTTCAGCCAGAACCCTGTAAAAAGGATTATTCTGTTCTGTCACTGACATATATTAGCATCATCAGTACACCTGTGTCAAAATTGGGCTGGTCTGTGTTACGGTCCACTATGGCTGCGTTACTGTCATACCTTATATCTTTTCATTAACGTAGCAGTTATTTAATATTCTGCATTGGTCATATTTTTAAATGTCTGATGTCAGGCTTGTGGGTCGAGTATCAGTGAAAACCTGCCCTACTTAGTTTTCTTTGGGATATTCCTGTAGCTCTTCGTCTAGATTGCATGAGCATTTCACAAAAATTAATGACTTAGTCTTCATAAACCTTTCTGAGATATTAAGACACAATTCTCTATCTGACACGGAGAAAGTACTGAGAATTACAAGTAAAGAAACAGAGGCTAATTTGGGGATACTCAGAGTGACGTGGCTGATGCTTGCGTTTTCAGAGCTTGTACTCTTGCCTGTTCTCAGCAGCATGGTTCCCACTGACACAAAATGCAGCTCTGAGTTTTCAGCTAAGCTGCAACTCATCCGCTGCCTCCCAAAGCATCATCTACTGGAAATACTCACCCCCTCTTATGCCACTGTAAAGACATAGAGGTCAAATCCAGCTCTCTAGGGCAGTCTTCAGCTTCCTCACCACCCTTCCCTTGCCTACAAACCTGCAATCACTTCTCCCCATCCTGCCCTCCATACTGACAACAAATCACTCCAGTGCACTCCGTCTATAAGACCAGGGTCCTACCAAGAGGTGACGTCTGCGTTGGAGACTCTATTGCAATGCATGTGCTAGCAGGGTGGGGCTTGATTTACGGTTGTGTGGGGCAGCCTACTGTTTTTTCCCAGTCTTTTACATGTAGGTCTCAGTAACCTTAATGTTTTGTTTGTGCTTGAATCAGTCGGGGAGAGACCTGGCACAGCTGAGCAGATGGTGATGCTGTCCCCTGGCGAGACAAGGCCCATACTCACCTGAGGAGACCTGGGTGACCTTGCTCATTTAGAAGCAGAGTTTTTGTATTGCATTCTGTTTATGTGCTCATGAAATGAACCATATGATATCAAACCACAGCTGAAATAGAAAAGCAAAGAAGCCTCTATAAAACACTCCTCATTTATCCCGGGGAGGTGGTGGTATGGAGATTTCCAAGTTTGGGGTTTAATTATTTGTTATACTCTATTCCTATCTCAAGAGCTGCAGAGATTTAGATAGTATTTATGTTACAGGCAGGGTTTTACAAGGCACCTGCTGGGAGAGTTTCAGTGTTGGTGAACGCAGCTCCTGTAATCCATGATGTCAACAGCTGGGTTACTGCAGGGCTGTGTCCACACTCGTGCTAAATTAGCACAATGATGTCCCACCAAGACTGCAGCCTTATTGTCCTGACCCTACACAGAGAGACAGAGACGGACAGCCTTCCTTTCCTGAGTTAATTGTTCGCTTTAAAAAGGCAGGTAAAGGTGAGAGGGGAAATCCAGGCTGAGCTGAGAAATGAAGATTTTCTTGCTGTCTGTAAACTCACTCTGCCTTTTCATTGAAGGTGAGGTATTTGTAGACTAAGCTGGTCACTAGATTCTGATCACAGCTCATGAAACTAACTCCCTCAATGAGTGGGACCTCTCCAGTGTCTCTCCATGGTAGATTAAAAGGCCAGAAAGGAGTCTGCAATAACCTCAGCACGGCTCCAGCCCACCACTGACCAGATGATTGCCTCAAATTTTACTTTTTTTCAAATACAGTCATAATTTTCATGGTAAATACAAAACCAAATCTCACATGAGCATTACTTTGTGGTGGAGAAACCTCTGTGGTTCTTCCCAGCTTGTTCCAGTGGTTAATCACCCTAGTGGTAGAAATGCCCAGAAGGTCTGATTTCCTAAGCACAAATGGCTGTTAGCAACCTTGCCATCAGCCTCTACAACATGTTTAAAGACTTTCCAGGTTATCACTATTCAAGACTTTCCTATGTAGGAAACACTTCTCTTCGTAATTTATCTAGAGCTTATTTTAGAAAGTTTGGAGAAAATGACATTGTCGGCATTATTTACTTCACAACAAAAATTTCTCAATATTCAGGTCTCTATAAATACCTCGGTCTGAATAGTGATAATAGCTTTAATAAATTATTCTGAAATTTTAACACTTTTGTATTTAGGATAAGGAGTGGGGTTTCTAATAGCAACCTAACAGAGCTTGCAGTTGTTTGTTTTTTTTTCCACAAATAAGTCCATCCTTTATTAAAATTGTCTTGTATAATTACTTCGTTTCTATTCTTCCTTTGACAGCTTTATTTCCAGGCCTATTTGCAGCTTCGGGCATCTCTAATAAGTTTTTAGTGCATTTTCTTTCTTGATGTGTTATAAAAAGTGGAAAAACTGCAAGTACAGATGCATTTGGGGGAGGGTAAATTAAAATGCTATAGGAAGAGAGACTAAATTTTAGATATTATGCCATATCAGATCATGTGATGTGATTTTTGAAGCACACGTCTTTCCCAGAGCTATTTACAAACTTCAGAGGAAGTCAAAGAATTTGGGAATAGGGAAAAAATGCTTGCTTTTCTTCACTAATTAGTTAGACGGCATTAATAAGATCCAGCAATACAATGCTGTTACAACCCCACCCTACCCCACCTCCCCAAAAAAAAACCCCAACAAAAAAATATTGTGCTGATACTGTGTTAGACACTTCAAGTAAATTACCTTAGCCTGAAGTTCAAGGTCCAGATTTCAGCAGCACAGGTCAAGAAAGAAATAGACTAACTTGTAGGCTAACTTGGACTAGATGACGACAAGCAAGGTACGATGATCAGACATCTGGAAACCATGACTTGCAAGGAGTAATTAATGAATAACAGCTGCTTGGTCTTGAAAGGGGAAGACTGACTGGACACACTATAGGAGTTTTCAAACGTGTAAAAGGCTACCATGAAGAATAGGAAATAAACTGTTTGCTGACATGACTGGAATCAATAGAAGAGCTATTGGATTTAAACTCAAAAGAAGGGAAATTTCCACTGTTTAAGATTAGACACTATTTAAAACTTTATAGTGGTGCAAGAAGTGAATCACAAAGTAGAAAACAGGTTGTCTAAAGAGTTCTGGTGTCTCAATCACTGAATGTTTTTAGGAAAAAAAAAGACAAATGTCTCTTGATTTATATATAATTACATATAATTAACCTTAGTTTGAAGCAAGACGACGGGTAAATTACCTCTTTCCTCATTTCATCTTTTAGGATTCAGATCAGAAGCAAGAGTTTAATACCATTTGGTTTTTCATGGCATTTTTAGTGCTGGGCTTTTAAGGAGGAGGTGGGAAGGAGACACTTTCTGAATCATTCTGAGAAGCAGTATATAGCAAAGAGGACTGCAAGTACAAAGGAGATAAACAAACAGTTCATCACAGACAGGAACTTCAGCCAGTTTGGATATCAGCAACAGAAGCAATTTACCATTAGAAAATGACTCTGTGTTGAAGTATTTTGGAGAAATATATTTTTGTGGAGAAATCCCCTGTCTCCCAGATGAATGCATTTTCCTGACTTTGAATGTTCTGTCTGATGCTTTCAGAATAGAATATTTTTTTTTTTCAGCTAATAATAACTGATTTCAGATATGTAGGTATAGTTAATTAAAATGGAAGAGATCATGATTGGAGCAAAGCATTCTGATTTTTTTGGAAGAAAATATTTTTATTGGTTCTAAAGAAAACATTTGGAAGAAGAACTTTAAAATTGAATCAGTTAGCTTTGGGTTCTGCCTCAGAAGAAAAATAAATGTCAGAATCATTCAATGTCCTGTGGAATGGGCCTTCTACTTTGCATCAAACTTCAATAAAAATGATCCTAGATTTTCAGTAAAGTTAGATATTCTTTAAGCATACACTTGGGGAATCCCTTTGGGTTTTGGAAAGTATATATGCATAAAAGGAACTGAACAGTTAGTGTGTCTTGAGCTAGTCAATTGTGTGAAAACTGGTAAATGTAAGACTTGAAATTCAAAGATAACTTTGAAAAATAATGGAATCTGTATGCCCTACTCTGTTCTGTTGGTTGGATTTGGCCAAGGATAGTGCATTACTGTGAATTCACCAGCTTCATCTTCAGTCAACTGATGTAAATGAAGATGTAGGGCTCACACTCTCCTCCTCACTCTCCTGACCCCCATCCTTTACTTACTCTCATTTCCACTGTTGGTCTGACTTGCTATACAACCACTGTGGACAAGAATGGATATCTTGCAAAGTAATGCAAAAGTAATGCAGTGGTTGGATTGTACGCCAGTGCAGCAGGCTACAGCAATGTCCATACCAAATACCATGGAGTGGAAAATACAAATATTTTTGAGGGGAGATGCCATGACTGGAAATATGAGGTAAGCTCCTTGCTGTAGGGCATCCCCATGACAGCTAAATCCAAATTTCAAAGTCCCTTCAAATGCTTTATCAAAATGCAATGTCATTACTTTCTTCCAAATACCCTGAACTGAGACTGTGAATCATCCTCAAAACCAGCTTTTGGTAGCTGGCTCAGAATTGAACATTCACAATTATTCAGTGTTAGAGAAAGAAGACTGCTGATAGGTCACTGAGTCTAGCATCATTGCCAAAGTGGCAAAAACTGCTTTACTAGAGCAAGGGCACAGGTATAGCATCCATTTCCAGGCTATTCTGTTTTCAATGGCCTTACAATTTCTTCTTGAACAGCAATTGAGATTATGTCCTCAAAAGGATGTGTTGAGTTGTTCCAAGTTTCTGGGCTGTGCAAGCTTCTCGATAGTAAGCTGTGGTGGGTAATGCAAAGAGCAGAGACTGTAACCACTGGTGGCTTACAGGACATTCTGGAAACAGATCTGCTCTCTGGAGGAAGGGACATACTGTGCTCTATTACTTGTTAGCTCTATGACTTATTCTTTTTACAGAATAACAGAACAGCTGAGGTTGGAAGGGACTTTTTAAGATCATCCAATCTAATGCCCCTGCTCAAGCAGGGTCAGCTAGACCAGATTGCCCAGGACCATGTCCAGTTGGTTTTTTAATATCTCCAAGGATGGAGACTCCACAACCTACCCGAGCAAGCTGTGCCAGTGCTCAGTCACCCTCACAGTAAAAAAGTGTTTCCTGACGTTCAGACAGAACCTCCTGTGGTTCAGTTTACACCCATTGCCTCTGGTCCTGTTTCTGGGTGCCACTGAAAAGAGCCTGGCTCCATCTTCTTTGCACTTTCCCTTCAGGTATTTATACGTATGGATAAGGTCTCCCTCTGAGCCTCCTCTTCTCTAGGCTGAACCGTCCCAGCTCTCTCAGCCTTTCTTCATAGGAAAGATGTTTCAGTCTCTTCATTATCTTTGTGGCCCTTCTCTGGACTCACTCCAGTAGGTCTGTATCTTCCTTATACTGACAAGCTCAGCACTGAACACAGCACTCCTGATGTGTCTCACCAATGTTGAGCAGAGGGGAAGGATCACCTTCCTTGACCTGATGGCAACGTTCTGCCTAATGCTGCCCGGTACCCTGTTGGCCATTTTGCTGCAAGGGCACATTGCTGGTTTACAGCCAGCTTGTTGTCCACCAGGACCATAAGGTCCTTCACTGTAGATCTGTTTATAAGCTGGTTGTCCCTCAGCCTTTTGTGGTGCATGGTTTTATTCTCCTCAGGTATAGGACTTCGCTCTTCCCGTTGTTGAACTTAATGAGATTCCTCTCTTGCCAAAACTGCAAATTTGCTGAGGGTATAGTCTATCCTATTATCCTTGGATATTAGGAAAAAAGTCTTCACTGAAAGGGTTATCAAGCGTTGGATATCATGCTTGATCAACCTGATAACCTGTAATGAGGTGATTGGCTCAACGGATAAGGGAAGAGCAAAGAATGTTGTTTATTTTCATTTTAATAAGGATTTTGACGTTGTCTCTCAAAGCATCCTCATAGACAAATTAATGGAGTATGGGCTAGACAAGTGGACTGAAAACTGGCTGAACTGTTCACCTTTTAGTAGTGTCCTGGACAGGATCATGGAATCCTTTAGTTTGGAAAACACCTTTAATATCATTGACTCCGACTGTTAACCTAGCACTGCCAAGTCCACCAGTAAACCATGTCCTTAAGTACCACATCTACTTGTCTTTTATATGTCTCCAGGGATGGTGACTCGACCACCTCCCTGGGAAGCCTGTTCCAATTCTTGATAACCTTTTCAGTGAAGAAATTTTTTCTAATATCCAATCTAAACCTCCCCTTATGCAATCTGAGGCCATTTCCTCTCGTCCTATCACTAGTTACCTGGGAGAAGAGACCAACACCTGCCTCACTACAACCTCCTTTCAGGTAGTTGTAGAGAGCAAGAAGGTCTCCCCTCAGCCTCCTCTTCTTCAGGCTAAACAACCACAGTTCCATCAGCCATTCTCTAGAACCCTCAGCAGCTTTGTTGCTCTTCTCTGGACACGCTCCAGCAACTCAATGTCTTTCTTGTAGTGAGGGGCCCAAAACTGAACACAGTACTCAAGGTGTGGCCTCACCAGTGCTGAGTACAGGGGCATGATCACCTCCCTACTTCTGCTGGCCACACTGTTCCTCATACAAGCCAGGATGCTGTTGGCCTTCCTGGCCACCTGGGCACACTGCTGGCTCATGTTCAGCTGGCTGTCAACCAGAACACCCAGGCCGTTTTCTTCCCTGCAACTTTCCAGCCACTCTTCCCCAAGCCTGTAGCATTGCATGAGGCTGTTGTGACCACAGTGCAGGACCCGGAATTTGGTCTTGTTGAAACTCATACAGTTGGCCTTGGCCCATCGATCCAACCTGTCCAGATTCCTCTGCAGAGCCATCCTACCCTCAAGCAGATCGACACTCCCACCCAATTTGTTGTCATCTGCAAACTTACTGAGGCTGCACTTGATCCCCTCATCCAGATCATTGATAAAGAGATTAAACAAGATGGGCCCCAATACTGTGCCCTGGGGAATGCCACTTGTGACTGGCCACCAACTGGATTTAACTCCATTCATCACAACTCTCTGGGTCCTGCCATCTAGCCAGTTTTTTACCTAGCAGAGGGTGCACCCATCTAAGCCATGAACAGCTAGTTTCTCCAGAAACATGCTGTGCGAAATGGTGTCAAAGCCTTTACTAAAGTCCAGGTAAAAAACACCCACAGCCTTTGCCTCATCCTCTAAGTGAGTCACTTTGTCATAGGAGGAGATCAGTTTGGTCAAGCAGGACCTACCTTTCATAAACGCTTGCTGACTGGGCCTAATCCCCTGGTTGTCCTGTACGTGGATGGCTAAGGTGCTGTGCGCATTAGTACAGGGACATTTCAAATGTTTGGGTCTCTCCCTTCTGAGGTTTCCCCACTTCAGGAAGCTCTCCTGCACACTGCACTAGAGCGCTCTTCTGCTGTTTGTGTCAGCACCAGAGCTGCTCACCTTGGTGACTTATATTGAGGTCATTGAAATCGCCTGTAAATACTAAGGCCTATGACCATTTTATTTCTCCCCATTGTCTGAAAGCCTCCTCTCCTTCTTTCTGATCAGGCAGTGTGTAGCAGAAACACACCAAAACGTTGCATCCTTCTACCAAGCGCAACAGACTTCACAGTTTTGCAAAATAAGCAGCAATATACTACCGGTTTCTAAAAGTAATTAATGTCCTATCTGTGTTACACTTCCATTTCTTTGCAGGGTTCTTATTACAAACACAGTGTTTTACTGAGCCATCAAAAGAGATGTATTACTTAGAAGCGAATATGAACTATTCTACTTAGATGATGCCTTTACGCACATTGTAAGAACCGAAAATATATATAGATATAAGGAAGAAATTTTTTGCCATGAGGGTGGTGAAACACTGGAACAGATTGCCCAGAGACGTAGTGGGGGCACCATCCCTGGAAACATTCAAGGCCAGGTTGGGCGGCGCTCTGAGCAACATGATCCTGTTGAGGATATCTCTTCTCACTGCAGGGGGGCTGGGCTAGGTGACCTCTGAAGGTCTCTTCCAACCCAAGGCATTCTATGATTCTATGGAAAAGTAGCAAAAAAAAATTTTTTCTTGAGCAGGTTGCTTATAAAAATAAATCCAAGGTTAATCTTTCTTAATTTAATTGGTGAAATGAAACTGGGCTTGGGAGGATTACAAGTTTCCAGATAAGCATGTAAAAGAAACATTGATTAGCTAAGTAGCTCAGATCAATGCTCCTCAGCCACATTTAGTGAATGCCTCTGTCTGAAATAAAACTGGTTACTACTCTCAACTCTATTTATTACAAAAACAAAACAGGGACACTGGAATGGTAGACTGTGTATTTGTGCTTGTGTGTCCTTGGGAGAGTGGCAGAAATCCTTGATTTTCTGAAGATGTCAATGGAGAAAGTTTTTTTTCCTCAAACCATAAAAAAATCCCGAGAGCCCATTTTAAGTTCAAGGAAGGTTATAATCACTACCTTAAATCATTTTCAATGTTTATTTGTAATGAATAAGTAGGCAGTCTAGAGCTCTACCTAAAGGAGACAGGGCACTCTGCTTTTAAACCAGCTGCCATCTTCTAACTTAGCCCTGATACCTAGATAAAAGCATTTAGAAGAGTGAACACGCTGCACTGCTTTAAACCAGTGAGAGCTATATGCAACCTGCTGTTGGACTGTCCACATGATAGAGATTTGAAGCAATGTCATCCTACCCGAAGCAAACACTAGAAATCGCATCCCGCAGAACCTAAGAAATATGAATGCTGTGTGATTAAGAGGGAGATTGACTCTGATGAAGACACTTCATCTAATATCTGTCTTTCCTTGGAAAGCTTTGTGTTTTTCTTGCCCAGCCACCATTATGATAATGGCCTTGTGCACTCTGACAAAAGTTATTATTTCAGATGCATGTTCCAGTAATTCAAATAAAAACAATGATTTGGTAATTTCGGAATCCTAATCCATGAGTTAATCTTCATGGTACTGAGCCCAGTTCCACAAAAAAAATAACCATGTGTCTTTTCTTTATGAGCCTTTGTCTAAAAAGATAGATGCATGTATGTACTTACAGATGTTTCTGTGCTCATGTGTTTGTCTTCTATGTGGGCTTTACTTCCTGAGGCTGTGGAGTAAGCAAAGAAAGCATTTTCTTGTTTTGGTCATGTTGTGACTTGAAAGGTGAACAGGGCTATCCAGGGAAGGGAGAAAGGGATCTAGCAAGCAGTTGAAAAAAGCTTATTCTCTTAAGCCAGGACAGGAGCTTATGGGAGAAAACACATTTTCTGAGTCTCTTCCCATGTGCTGATTCAGAGCTTTGTTAGCAGGAGTAGGCTGAACTGGTGCAGACCCCTCAGTCTGGACTCACTTATTCAGCTGATGAAGTATTTCAAGCCCTTTATGAGAAGAGGTATTTATGGAGCCTGGAAAAACATTCAGAGTTGGGCCTCAATAATTGATGAGAGTGTCTTGTCTTTCATCCCAGAGCCCTTTATAAAATGTATACAGGATTAACTTCATCCACTGTTGAGTAAAAATGCCTGTCTTGCTGGCATAAGCACAGTGGCTGTTAACAGAGAACAGGTCACTAAACGGCAGGGCTTGTGTGGGAGGTGAGGAGCAGTATGAACTCCAGGTGACATCAGACAGAAGCAGTGATTGCTTAGGCTGGAAGGGAAAGGGAAACCAGTATTGATCTAATTAGTACAATAGAGCTATATAAGTGGTTTGCAGTGCAAGGTTTGTATTATGTGAGTTCATCTTCTTTGACTATATCTAAGATAATGAGGTTGGTCTGATGCCCAGAGCCAACAACTATCCCAGCTATAAATCTCCCAGACTCATCTCCTGGGGCCCATCTAGCTCAACCCTGCAAGCTGCTGAACTCCCAAGTCTGAGTCTGGCTCCAGCCTTCCACCTTCCAGGCCTAATTTTATTGTCACATCTGGGAACTTCAGAAGTGCTACAGGCACTGAGCATGGGCAGTTTGCCAATAACAATTTTACAATTCCCTCCTGTAGAGCTGGCTTTTCTACCCACAGATAAAGACAGCCCAGAAGCAGGGAGAAATCTTTAGACTGCTGTCTATGAGGTCCCAGTTGACAACTGTCACAGGAACCTCTTGGTATGACAGAGACAGGGAAGGGTGGCTCCAGGCTGAATGCAGGCAACACTCTGCATGTATTTATAAAGGCGGTATATCCATGCAGAGATTGCTGGGATAGCCTTACCTGTTGGATGAAGAACAGTCCCATAGGGACAGAGCCAGATATCGCTGCTATAGCAGGTCAGAAGCAGGATGGCTGTTGTGGTTTTCGTGTCTATAGCAATGTGTTACTGCCCTCTTCCAGGTAATCCGCTCTCACCCTACTGACACACCAGTGGAAAAACTCTCAAAAAAACTGTGCGGTAAGATACTGAAGAATATTTGACTTCTAGGAAAAGAGGGATGGTGCTTAGTACGCTCTGTGTTCAGTACAGAGGTGAACTGAGTACTCAATGCTATCCTAACTCCTAAGAAAGGCTCGACTGAACTCATTGGGAGGTTTTCAGCATGCAGCCCTCAGGGATTCAGACCCTGAGCAAACACTTTGATCAGCAGGCTGCAGAATAGTGGTGGTGGAGAGACAGCCAACAGCTGTGCAATGTGAGGTGGATACGCAGTCCATGAAAGAGGGAGATGACCCCAACACCCATTCAGCTGAGTAATCCACCTCCTGTGGTCTGGCCACAGTGACTCAGCTTCAATTGAGGCATGGCAGTATTGTTACCCACTTGATGTATCCTGATAGTTAACCATGTGGGAAATGTGGCCATGAATCCTCTTCAATATGGAGAGACTTCACTCTAGGAAGTTCCTGGGTGAATACTGTAAGCATCAAGCTGTATTCAAGAGATGGGTGATGGCGACAGCAGTGTGAGTCCTGCTCAGTAATCTGTGCTTAAGAGAAAAGTAAACAGACAACCTCCATGAAGGGTGCAAGTTCAGGTTTCCTTGGTCAGTGTTGCCCTGTGATAAGCTGTGATTCCTTTCAGCCATTTCTACACGGGTCCTTAATCACTCTTTGGGGCCTGTGTTAGCTGAATAAAGTACCTGACTCCATTGTGCTCCCTCATTTAGTTGAGATAAAGTAGCTGCTCTTTAGACATCATATCAAATCAACTGGTTCCCCAGAACAGGAAGTTCAAGGTTTGGTCCTCATTAAATATTCTTGAATCTGTTACTGATACAACGTTGGAAAATCATTTAATTTCTTTATATTTGCGTTTCCCACCTGTTCTTTGACTTTCTCCCCAGTGACTTGTTAAGGACGGGAGGTCCCCTTCTCGCTCAGCTGACTAGAACACAAATAATTTTAAACTGGAGAACAGAAAAGCAGGTAAGAAAAGAAACATATCTAGGAAAGATTATGAAGGAAAAGTTGTCTGTGTGAGGGGAAGGAGTTCTTTTAATGCTTCCTATTCCGAAATGTTAGAGAATGGGAGAAAACGTAATTAAAAGAGAAAATAGATCATACTCCAGTATTCTAGCCAACATTTAATTCACCCCCACCTACTCAATATTCACCTCAAATAGTCAGCACTGGCTGCTGTTGGCGGAAGAACATAGGCAATAGTTTACCATATTAATGGGTCACTTTCGTCCAATCTGGCAAACTTTGTGATCCTATGGGAAAAAGAGTCCCTAAGTTAAAATGCTGATGAAACAAGAGTTTCAGCAGAGTGCTGTAAGGGAGAAAGTGAATAAGTAAAAGCTGGCAAGGTCCTCACTTGGCACAGTAATTCCTCCTTCACTGTGTTTTATCCTGTGTGTGAGTACATAGCTTAGAAGACCTCTCTAATTGTTTGCATTTTGGAGAACCATTTGTTCTGGAGAGGTGTTGCTTTGAGTATTCATTCCATTTTTTTTCTTCAACTTTTTAATTAAAAAAATCGCAAATGCAAAATGTAGCTGGGTAATCTATGATGAAAAAGACTTCATTTGAAAAGGGACTGGTAATGAGGGCTTGGAAGATACATTTGGTAGTTAAACTTCAATGCACTTTTTTCCATCTATCCTGACCAATTTTATTTGCTGATGCAAAAACCACTGTAGACTCATGAGTCATCTGTTATAATTATTTTTAATCACTACTCTGTTTTTCATTCACAGGAAGTTTGCAGTTTGCTTTTTACCAAAGGAGGAAAAAAGTATTTATACTTAAAAATTTATCCTGCTACAAATATAGAAGCAGAAAATGGTGCAAAAACTTTTCTAAAATCAGTCTTTCTGTAGGCACTTAATCTATGATGGAGGACTTAGCTATTCTGGAAAAAAGATCTGGCTTCAGTCATAAGAAGAATAGGCAGCTACATGCATAAGAAGACTGCTGGGAACAGTAACCAGTGGTAAGTAATTGTAGACCCAGTTTTGGCTGAACCAGTCCTTCTTGGTGCCTTGACCCTTCCTCTCTGCTTCTGGTCAGTGTGGGACCACAGGAAAGATGGAGTTGCTCCTTTCTGCTGGAGCAAGAAGGAACCTCCTTCTTGCGAGGGCTGGCAGAGGGACAAACGAGTTGACAGATTTTGACAGCCTGCTTTAGGAAATAGGTCCGTTGTCCTTGGGGAACAAAAAGCCAATTGTCTCACAGCGAGAAGAGATGTGTGGGTGAACTCTGGTGATGAATATGGATTACATGTAGACAGAGAGAGAAAAAAATTTTGGGCCCTCTGGTTTTCAAAAGACAGGTTACTGGTCACCTAGAATTTGTTTTTCTTTCTTTAGAGTTGCAGCTTAATTGAAGTCTGAGCTGCTAGATAGCAATGGGAAACAAAAGAACTGCTTGGATTGTGACAGCAAGTCCTTTGATGAGGGAGCCCATGGGGCAAAGGGTCCATCAGTGTGTGGCAGAGCTGCAGAACTCCCTGTATCAGGAAGCTGTGGGTGCTAAAAGTTTACGTGCAGTGGCTGGGCAACTTCATGGCGTCCAGATCTAGAGGAGGTTGTTAAAAGCGAAGAGAACTCTCCAAGAAGTCCACGAGTCATATGTGATTCGGAGGCTGGCAGAGCACCCTGGAGAGGAATCACTCTATGCCTGCTTTTTTCTTACGCTCCTTCCTTTCTGCCCGCTTGCTGATCCTTGTTGGAGACAGGGTACTCTGCTACATAATCTGACCGCTAATAGCCTGGTCTAATTCGAGCAGCAGCCTGTCTCATACATTGAGTGATGATCCCGATTGTGCAATGACGCAATGTCCTTAGCACACAGTAAGGCACCAAAAGTCAGAATTATTAGCCTCAGCATGCTGTTACATGCAGGGGTGGTTCCTGCCTCAGTGACAGCACTGCTTATCCCCACCAGAACTTTATAAACCTCACAAAAATCTTTCCTTGTTTTCTGCGTTAACAGTGGCAAACAGCAGTGGCAAAACACAGCAAAGGTTTGGGAAAGCAGTCTTGTACAAATCAGCAACAGTATATGCTATTCATTGTCAAGATAATACTGACAAGTTGAGAATATTTAGTGGTTATGTGTTTGGAAGGAAATAAGAAAAAGGTCCACTACCTTGTAAAGGACTTTGCAACTTCATCCTCCGCTCTCTTTATTGAGCTCAGTCTGTTGCTACATTCCCATCTTCTCTGAGCTTGGAAAGAGTCAGCAAAATCCCCAATCTGTAGCAAGTGAAGACATACAACAACTTCTTACAACATGTGACAAAATTCCATATACCTACATAATGATATATGTTTAATTAAGGCTTTCATGTGTTGCAGAGTTCTTGTGTGTCTGTGTGCCAGCACAATAACCGTCAGGGGGAATTTTGCCAGCTGTCCCGAGGTACATGGAGATGGGTTGAGCGCAAAAGGGGTTTGCAGGAGAAAGTTATCAAGTCCTTTATAGGTAATGACCATGTTCTCAATTTTCCAATCTGTAAGGAATAAATTTCCTTGTCTTGTTTGTTGTATCTTTCCAAAGGATAACATCTACTGTTCTTGCTTTGTACGATATCATTCTCTTAAGCCTACATTGTGTTATACACATGCACACGGACTCATGTCTACTACATTGTTTTGTTGCGATCCCCACCAGCCAAAAAGCACCAGAGCTGTCGGTAGTCACATGGATGTTGTAAATAGGTTTCAGGCCTGAGCCAGTACCTTGCCCTATGGTACTGTTTAGTGTGGACATGTCAGCTAGGACAGCATGAAGTGAGATATCGCTCCATCATTTCATGGTGTGTATGTGACTATGAAAAAGTTGTATGTTTTGACCTAACTCTGTCATCATACAATTATTAATATAACTGTATTGCCATTTCTACATTGCATAACCTTTGTGCATCTCTTGCTTGTGTTTATCTAGTAATCCCTTCATATTTTTCCTCCTTTTTTTTCACAGATGGGTTATGATGTGCCTTTTCAGAGCAGCACAGCAGAGACTGGTGAAATTTATAATACAATAGAGAAAGCGTTGTTCTGTCTGAAATGCTTCTTGTTGGAATCTAAAATGCAGCTTACAAGTTGTGTCAAAGTGTAAAAAATTTCTATTGGAGTCATGCCTAAGGCAGAGCAAAGACTTTTTGTTTTTGTTCATCTGAACATTTGGAAAAAAATGGTGGGGAAAGGTCATTTTAGATTAGATTTTTTTTTTCTTGAGAGAGAAAAAACATTGAAAAATATTTCATTTTGGAGCTGACAGTATTTTATCTGAGCAAACCCAGTTTTTGTTCCCTTTTTGTGTCACAAAGAGAAGAGTGTGGTCACAAAGAAAAGGTATCATTTTGATTTGGGTTTAGGTAGCCTTTTTAAGTCACTTATTCACTTTTGAAACAAAAAGCCATTTTAAGAAATAAAAGCATCAGTGTGTAATGTTGTGTCATCTGCACCAAAGGATCACCGCTTCCTTTTATCAGACTATCCCTGGAGTTTGGGAATAGAGTCAGTCCTCACAGCTGTATTGCTCAGCGATGACAAACTCTTTGCCAGAACATTCTTCCAAGTTCTATTTGTAGTGTAATCATCAGCTTTAACATTGCCCTGGTTTATTACTTGTAAACTTCCTTGTTTCTCTACAACCTCATATACAGAATTAGATGTGAAAGCAGGAAATGTGTCTTATTACCTCCTAATCATTTCAGATATAAACTGTCTGGATGCCTTTCAGCTAAGATGTTTAATTATCTCACTCTCTGAAAGGGTCTTACCAAAAAATGGGTGCATCTAATAGCAGATAATTAATTATATTAATCATGACTAGTAATTTCAGATGGCTGTCTGAATCTGACACATACTAATGCATCAGTTAAAAAGATGCCAAGCCCCCATGCTGGGATATACTAGAATATAGGTCATCTAAAGTATCACTTCCACTTCTGAGTAAGAATTATGTAGGTCAGTAATTTCTTAATGACAAAATTGTAATGTCATTCCCTGAGCAATAATATCCTTCTAGAATTACTTTCTCTTTCTTTTCTTTTTTTTTTTTTTTTTTTTTTTTTTT
>Ga0065711_1041753_pt1 | contig 15897 bp, 22 predicted proteins | sample Hoacrofraction12_FD_59098 | JGI IMG/M metagenome (GOLD analysis project Ga0065711, IMG submission 59098) | Hoatzin crop microbial communities from Cojedes, Venezuela - Epithelial fraction 12 v2 (version 2) | ecosystem: Host-associated > Birds > Digestive system > Esophagus > Crop | place...
CTTCAGTTTGTGCCCGTTGCCCCTTGTCCTGTCACTGGGCACCACTGAAAAGAGTCTGGCCCCGTCCTCCTGACACCCACCCTGCAGATATTTGTAAGCATTTCTAAGGTCCCCTCTCAGCCTTCTCTTCTTCGGGATGAGCAAGCCCAGCTCCCTCAGCCTCTCCTCGTAGGAGAGATGCTCCAGTCCCCTCATCATCCTTGTAGCCCTCCCCTGGACTCTCTCCAGTGGCTCCTCATCTTTCTTGAACTGGGGAGCCCGGAACTGGACCCAGTACTCCAGATGGGGCCTCACCAGGGCAGTGTAGAGGGGACAGATGAGCATCCTCCCCAAAATGCTGGTTACAACTCTTCCAACGAATGGTCTTCACTAAAACCGAGCCTTCACCCAAACACCTTTGCTCCCCCCCAGGGTCCTTTTTTCGTCCCCACAAGCTCCTTCAGGGCAGCAACACAACCGATGAGCCGCGCTGAGCCCGACTCCCCCAGATGCAGAAACACCATCAGAGCATTGCACAGGAGGGCGTTGGGAAAGCCACTTCAACACACAGGCCAGGTCTGGAGGGCCAAGGGAGTGGCACGGCATGCGCTGTGCAGCATATGGGGAAAAACAACCCCACCACGAGCTCCCCACAGGCAGGGCTGTCCCGCGGAGACATGCCAAGCAGCACAGCAAGCAGCAGCCCGGCTCATAGGCTTGGAAGGAGCACAGAGCCAATTTCGAGGTTGCTCCAACCCTGTGTCACCTTTGCGGGAAGCACTGAATGCATTACGGTGCCCTTAATACAGGCAGAAACCCACTGACCAGAGAGTTTGCTTGCTTCAGGACCTGCTCGGCCACATGCCATGTCCTCCCTAGCCGACATGGAATGCATACACAAGAGCTCAGATTCCAGGCACGAACTCCCCGCTCAGCCCCCTCCCGCAGAGGTTTCCGTCTGCTTCACTCGAGTAGCAAAACTTCTACAGTGCAAATTATGTGGTTTTTTCCAGATCACGCTGCTCAGTTCCAACACGGATCAGAAGGCAGCTTCCCCTAAGTATCTTGTAAAAAATCATCAAGCACAGATTTTCCTCCAGAGGAACAGTTTTATTCATCGCTGCAGAGGACACCGCTTGGATGTTTGTGGGCCAGGCAGTCTATTACACAACCTCCCAGTTTCGTTGGCACCTTTTCATGAGAGAAAAACAGGTACATTGGAACACTCTTCACAAGAACGTATCAACTACCTTCTGCTAACTCCAGACCAGGAACGCGGCCCTGGGAAACAGCCAGCAGGCGCGATGGGTTTGAACACAGACAAAGCTTCCACGGAAAAAGAAAATAGCGACACCACAAAAATACTTCTCCCTGCGAAAGCCAGGCAAGGTCTTTCCTCTGTTGTGCCATCTCTTCCAGATGCGTGACAAGCGCACCTCCACCTGTGGCTGTCACCAGCCATGGCAGCTTTGGAACAGTGCCAAGAGGGACCGTTTCGAACCCAGTATGGAGGGCTGGGGATGTTCACCAGGCGCGTCATGCCACGCGTGTGCACGTGTTTCCATGGTCCCTCCCAAGGTGAGAAGGGCAGGTTGCATGTCCTGACCCAGGGCATGGGAAATCCTCTGTCACACCCTGCCTGGGCAGGGACTCTGCCGCAGGATGGACCGATGTCCCATCTGGGACAGAAGCATAAGTGACCATCACAGAGCTTTGGAAAATCAGAGCTTCGACTTCTTACCCCCGCATTTTGCCTTTGAGAGCAAGTAGACTTCCAGACACGGACTTTGAGAGGGAAAAAAAAAAAAGTGAAATTCCACTCACTGTGTCCTTTGGCGCTCACCACCAGGTCTTTCAGCCCTCAGATGGCAAAGTGAGGTGGGGAGGAAGCAAGGCAGATCATTTATCAGCAAACCGCTGCATTCTACTTCCACCACCCAAATCCTCCCCCCCAGCTCGCATTCCTCGCAGACAGCTATCGCAGCTTCATCCATTCCCTCCTAAAGCCACAGCCCTGCGATGACTGCGCACCCATCAGCCTCTCCAGGCCTGTTGTTTTCACTCAAGCTCATCTTCATCAGCTGTTTAAGCTGGACCGAGTCTGGGGGGGGCTGATCAGTCAGTATGCCTGCCCCCCCCTCAGCTTTGCTGTGATGCTGAAGGACCACACAGTAAGCCTACTGCCCCAAAAAGGGTCAAAGGGGTCAGAAGCCCCCGGGTGCTAAACGCCACTCCCAGGGCTTTAAAAATCAATCAGGGAAGGGGAGAAGGAACCATGTTCCCCAGGATGTCTTTTTCTATTAGATAACCCTTTTGACTTGCAAAAGGAAGCCTGTGCCCGAGCTGTTTTGCACTCCACCCCTCGGAGAGCAGCACAAACCCCTAGCTGGGACTCCCCTTCTTCAGCGCCTTCCCCTCTGCTGCTGCGGAAACCCCAGGGGCTCAGCCCAGGCAGGACCTCCCAGCCCAGAGCGTCACAACACTGCTCACTGACCTCTCGTTCACCACGAGAGCCACACATGGATAGATTAATGCCGCACAGCCTGTCTGTTCTGTCTTCCTACGAGGGCCCAGCAGACCAGACTATTTCGCCTACCTGATACTCCCGGTGTTTCTTTTCTTCACGGCCGTGCTCCTCTGCTCCCTGGCAGGGCCTGGATCTCAGGGCAGCCTCACTGCGTGCTGTGGAGCAGTCACCATGCCTCTCCCGCAGAGAGCGGGCAAAGCAGCCTCCTCAGCAGCACCGAGCCCCATGTCTGCTAGCTGCTTTGACTGGTCCCAAGAAGGGTGCAGCACCCACCAGTCCACACACTAGCTTTACATCAGCTCCATCAAACCCGCAAAGCTCTCCTGGTAACGCACAAGTTCAGGTGCACTCTCTGCAATCTGCCCTGCCATTCCCTACCATAATATGGGTTGGAATTTCAGGTTACATTTTTCTCCGAGGAATCAAAACAAGTCACCTGGCCCCCAAGAAGCAACTTCACACAGCTGCTGGGAAAAATGCCAACAGAATCTCTTACAAGCTGGCTAGGCACGTAAGATTAAGTGGAGGCCGCTTGGGAAAGTAAACTAATTCAAAGATAATAAGCTGACCTTGCAGTGTTCAAGTACTTCCAGCAGTGCTATCTGTCTCGCCAGGAAGGGAGAGACATTTAAGAAGTGAGCTATCTCCTACTCCTCCTTCCTATTTTGGCCCCTGCTAGCCAGCCCTGGGCCAAGTGACACAGAAGGTAAGTGTCTGCAGCTCAGCACTGTCCTTGGCTCTACATCCAGAGCCTGCCTGGTGACACCAAGGCTCAGCACCACAGATGCACTGGTTTCTCTTTCCGCCAGACACGGGAAGCCTGCCATCTCTTCCAGCAGGAGAGTGGGAAAAGCTCAGGATCTCACCATGTGCTGGACCCATTTGACTTCTTTTCCCCTGTGACCTGTCAAAACTCTTGAAAGGGACACCGGCCCGGGCAGGGAAGAGCTCTCCTCTCTTCCTGCCTCCCACCTGCCCTTCCTTGTACAGGCTCCATGCTGTCACCTGCTTCCTGCTGTCCTGTGTCCAGATAGCTCCCACACAGCTCGTTTGGGAAAGCGATTGCAGGAAGCCATAAGCAACCAGGTCACAGGCTTTTGGCAGGGGAGGAAAAGAAGAATAAAACACAAGGTGGAGGAAGAATAAATGGAGATGAACTCGCATGACCAGATGCCAGCTGGCAGGATCTACAGGATGATTAAGTTATGCGTAACTGAGAGTCCTCTGGGATCAAAGCATTTAATGCCAGGGAGCTACACCTCGGGAAAGAATCCTCCGGAGACAGGACAGTCAGCACTCCTTCCCTTCCCTGGAACGGGGCTGGACGCAAACCGCCCGATTCACACAGAAGTAAACAGTTTGAAGCCTGCTCTGTGGGATATCACGGCAGCGCACCGACTCTGCTGGGGGATTAGAGAGCTCTGCTGTCACCAGCAGCCCTTTCTGCTTTAGTGAGATTAAGTGACAATTCTCTCCCTGACTGCCCGACTCCCCTAGCTATCCTCGTCACCTGTTGCTGGCTCCAGTGGCTGCAGCCATCCCAGGCACCTAAAAAAAATCAAACCTCAGACCTTCATCGAACCACTGCCCCCCCCTTTAGAGTGTGACATTCCAGAAGTTACCTGTGCCACAGTCCCACGGCTGCACCTCATCTCCTTCCAGCTGCTGAACACGCTTGTGGGTCACGGACATTGAACCTGGGGCTAAACCACAGGACTGCTTGCTGCGGGGCAGCACGGAGGCTGCACGTTTGTCTGTGTTTAAAGAAAAATGTTCTGTGGGCCCTGTTAACTATTAACACCTGATTCCCAACCCTAAAAGTCCCTAAACCTAAGACCACTGAATGCTGGGGAAAAAAAAAAATCTGTTAGATGGATCTTTCTCTTCTTCTTAAGGTTTTTCTGCAGCATCTGTTATCATCCACTGCAGGAAGATGGGGGGTTCTGGCTCTGATCCCGCATAAACCATCTGATGCTCTTATCACCCCTTCGCCCTCAAAGTCAGCACCTAAATTAACAGGTGCTGCTGAACAAGTGGACCACGCTCCTAAATCAGCAAGGTATTTGTACCAGCACTAGGAACAAAAAAAAAAAGTCTCCAAGTGATTTTGGGACAACTCCTCTGCTTGCTGGCAGGCTGGAACACCCAGAAGTCAGCGAGAGAGCCTGCATGGTCAGAAACGCTCCCCAAAATCCCTGGTCGCACTTTCAGAGCGCTGGGATTTTTTATTGTTTTGTTTAAAGTTTCCAAGCCCAGTTCAGGAGGACTAGAGTCAGGAAGCTTCATATTGAAAGTCAGTGGCTCAGTCATTGTCTTGACTTTAAAGGATGTATCAGGGGATGTTTATCTTCTTCCCTCTGAACTTTCCTTTTGCTTACCATTTTCTTAAACTCAAGCATCCTCGTGAGGCAGAACTACGTGCACTACTATAAATCAAAGGATTATTCATAAACACTGTGATGTATAAATATCAGAACACTACAAATATAGAAGAAAATACTCGGAAACAGAAAGATGGCGTGATATTTTCAGGATGTTTCTGCTTCCACCACACTAAAATCGAGTCAGTTGCCTTAAAGCTGCGCTGTTTTATTGTGCTGTTCTCCAGTTCGCATCACACGGACTCTCAGCTGTGCAAAGCACGGCTCCTTAAAAGGATGCTTTGATGACTGAAGTCAGAGCTCCCCTTTTGTCACTTCTAAAAAAAACGTTGATTCGTGCTAGGAACAAGACTGCGCCCTGTGGGACACGGGCTGCTGGGAAGCTGTGCTCTATCGCCTGCCCTGATCTTTGGCCTCTCACCTCACTCCTGATCAGTCGTCCCAGCACATCAATAAAACTCTTTCCTCTTTCCTCGAAAGTTTGCCTGAGAAAGAGTAAGACCAAGATTTTATTATTGCCAAGGAAATCCCGCCAGGTCCCGCTGCCCCCTCTTCCCCTTGCCCTGGCGCTAGCCTGTCCCCCTTGACGAGACCGTTCGGCTCACTGAACCAGCACAAAGCTAACTTGAAAAGAAAACTAAAAATTATTACGTGTTTCCTGACACTTTGGCATTCCCCACAAGGACAAAGCTGAAAGCAACGAGGAAACCACCGAGTCCTCTGCAAAGAAAGCAAGCCAACGGGCAAGGGCTCTGCCAGACCAGCTCCCGACGATAGGGACGTAGCCTGCCACGCTGCTCGCGCTTCCTCCCGCCCTAGCAAATCCCGAGGGAGAGACGCCGAGCTGCGGCATCCCGAGAGAGAGCAGCACTGCAGAAAGTCACCTTCAGCAATCTTCTGCATTAATGTGCCGGAGGGAGGAGCTGAAAGGCCAAGGAGTGCAGCCTTGGGGAGAAGAGAACAATGCTCCCCCAGCTCGGTACAGACGTCTGGGATGAGCAGGGTATTGTGGTGACTTGTCCTGCGCCTCCTGCGCATTCGTTTGTGGGTGGACCTGAGCAAAACAGCAACGCTGGTGTAAGGTGCTCTGCTGCCTTGCCCAGACAGGGAGTGGGCTCCTGTGCCACGGTCCTGCAAGCAGGAGACACTCAGAGCCTCTGTTGGCCTGGGGGAGCAAGGAAAACACATTTATTCTGAAATACCGGAGACATATGGGAGGATGAGAGGAAATCTCTCCAAAGTTAGTCATCCAAAGTCAGAAATCAAGGCTGAAGAGCTTGAAACTTTGGGGGTTTATGGTCTGATCCAACAAATCACCCAAGCATGCCCGCACCAGAGAGACAGCATCTGCCCATAAACAATTAATACCTCAGCATCAACAGCTGCTCCTGGGATAGATCTTGCCGGCCGTGTTCGCTTCACGTACGGGAAGGCTCCAGCATTGTTGCAAAAGGAGAGGAAGACAGAGGCGGGCAGTCACACAGGCCGAGGTACTGCAGAAGCCATCACGCACGTGAAGCCCGGGAGATTCTGCTGTCTCCATTTCACCCTTTTGCTGGTAAATGACACAAACCCCCCAAAGCCGCTGTGCTCCTCACGGAGACGGTCAGCTCAGGGCTGTCTTAGGCAGAGAGGGACAAAGTGGCAACAGTGAAAAAGCTATCAAGGCAGCCAAAGCCAAACAGCAGGGCACATATGGCGAAGGGCCTAGGTCCCAGCCAAACTGCCAAGCCCAGCAGGCGGCCACAATGCACCCACATTGGGGGTCAAGCACCAGAAACCACCAGATTACCGAAAACACAGGAGTGCAAACAGCTGCTGCCATTACAGCTGAAATCACCCGCTGTTACTGCTTCCCTTGTCAGCTCCACTCCAGGCAAAGAAGGAACTGAACCAAAAATTTCTCTTTGATGTCAGGACTGGGAAGCCCCTGCTGAAAGTGCTTACACGGGGGAACCGCGGTGACGTCCACCTCTTCCAAAGGGTCAGGCAAGCACCTCCCAGCCTGCTCCGGCAGCAGCACCAGTGAGGCAGTCAGGCCACGGCTGCTTGGCTGGCGAGCAGCATGCCGGAGGCTGGGCACAGATAAGCAGAGACCCAGCAAGCACGGAGGCACCGCTAACCCAGGCATGGAAGTAGTGAGGAGGAGAAGGTGTCAGGGCAGCAGCACCAAGGATAGACCCGAGGGAACAGGCAAGTGGGAGACAGCGCACTGCAACTTGCTCCCAAAGAGCAGAATCTGTTGTGTTCAGCCTGGACTTCACTGCTTTCTCAGCAAGCAACGGATAGCAGCATCTCCCAGAGCCATTCCAGTTTGGTTCGATATCTCTCTTGGGATGCAGGCTCCTCCAGTGACTGCAGAAGTAAGGACAACCGGCTCGGGCAAGAGACCTCATGCTACATGCCCGTAAGCCCTCCTTAGGCTGCTAACCCCACGCGAAGGGGCTCTCCAAACACGTGTGCCTCCCCCCGGCCGGTTTCTCCTCCCAGCAGAGGCTGCGCTGGCTGCCAGCATCACTCCTGTCTCAGAGGCCGTTGGTGCAGGCAGGAAGGCAGAGCTCACCTGGCTGCCGCAGAGCCAGTTCTGAGGAGCTCCGAGCTTCCACTCTCCTGCAAGGGCTCCTACATCAAAGTTTCCCTTCCTCCTCCTCCACCAGCCCTGCAGGGGCCAGGCAGAGCCTCTCCTCCCATCCCTGCATCTCTAAATTTGCCTGGTTGCTGAGTGTGTCTATTCTCGGCAGCCACAGGCAGGCGAGATGAGGGAAGCGAAGCGCACACATCAGTCGTGTCGTGAACAGCATCGGTGCCAAGTTTTTTTCCCTGCTGTAGCCAGTTCAGACAGAGAATGTGTCTGATGCAGCACTCCAAGCTAAGTAACACAATTTGTGAAAGAAAGCAGAAAAAGTTCTTTCCATACTAACCATCCAAGCAGTTCTCCATTATCTGGGGACACAGGGAGAAACAGAAATAGCTGTTAACAACAGAAGAAACTACTTCATACAAAACCTGGGTCAACAAAGTGTTCAAATCATAAAAGTGAGGCCAGGACAGAAAAGAAAAGTTTTGGGACACCAGTGACCGCATGCTGGCCTAGGCTGAGAATTGACGTGGTACAGCAAAGCAGACTAGTCGCCCTGGTCCCCAGAGCAAGTCCTGCTGGGGCCGGACAGGTCTGAGAGAGCCTGCAAATGCTTTCCAACTTCAGGCAGCAGCATCTGCGATACAGCTAATCCTCAGTTAGCCCGGGAGGATTGAGGGCTGACAGCAGGGCTTGTCTCCACAGTGGGGAAGGGGAGGGAGGATGCTATCCACTTCCCCAGCAAAGCAAAAGCAAAGGCACCAGGGACAGGAACAAATAATCAGTTTTCACACACGCAAAATCACGGCCATCACCTGGAGTGGGTTTCCAAAGCAGGTAATGAGGGCAGTAACCCGGAAGGGTGTATTGAACAAGCAAAGCCGGTTATGCCCATTGCATCTTATCTCCTACATATTGAAAATAAAAACAGTCTCTTCCTCCCAAGAGACTTAATCCTCTAGACAGGATTAAAGTCCATCAGTCACGGGGCTACCCCGGAGAGAATAACCCAGCAGTGGCCGGGGGATGGCTGAGATGGTATCAGCAAGCGATCCTTGCGCGTGGCGAGGAACTGGAGGGGAGCACAGGCAGCCTGAAGGGAGGAAAGCATTTTCCGCTTTCAGCTTCCCTAGTAACACATTGTGGCATTGCAGGCAAACCAGCTCCCGTTTTCATGCCTTGTTAATCTCAATGGTGCTGTCGGAGAGAAGCCGAGCCCAGCTCTGGGCCTGGCTTCTCTCAGCTCCCACTGACTGCAAGTACAGGCCAAACGCCTTTGATCCTCGTTGCAGCTCAGGTCTTGGGCACCTTGAACACGGCACCCAGGATTAGAAGACACTTTGGAAAACACTGGCCACCAGACTAACCTGCATCAGGGGCAAGGCATTTCTCCTACCAAATCATCTGGCCACACCTCACACTCTCTGGCAACCGCCTCAAGCCTTGTGCTTATCATTTTTTACTGTCACCCTACGGTGGCCATGAACTCCTTGTTCTTGTCAGCCCGGAGGACGCCGTCAGCCTCACCCAACACAACCGAGAACGGAGAGGTTTCTGCTAGGGAGACACCACGCTTCTCTGCAGCACCTTCTTGGAGAACACTCGCAGCACAAATAGCTCTTGTACCCATCTAAGCCCGGGCAGGATGCAGGTCAGGTAGGCGCCCAGCCCTGCTCTCCTCGCAGCCCTGTAAGAGGGGTGCCCTCTGCTGAACTAACAACAGTCCTGCAACAGGCAAAGCGTCTTCTCCGGTTTCCTTGACGCAGTGCCTCGCAGGTCCGGAGCACAGCCCGGGACAGATCACAATCCCAACAACAGGCAACTGAACACAGCCCATTTAATCCAGTCAGACACAGAGGGACCACGACAGCAAAACAAGACAGGACCGAGGCACATCAGGCAGGCAGGAACGAAACAACGGGCAGGAGAACGCGGTGACAGACGTAAGACTGCAGAACCGTAGGTGCAACATCTCTCCAACACACAGAGCCAGCTCTTTCTCCGTGCTGGACACAGTTCTGAGGTCTCATCTCCGGAGGGTGGAGAGGGATCTGGAGGAGTTGCCCTCCGCACGGTCAGCGCTCAGACAGGAGCATGCTGCTCATGCTGGGGAGAGGAACCCCAGTGCAGACAAGAGCTTCGGGGCCGAGTCCCACACCGAGGAACGTCACAGCTGCTGCAGTGCAACTCACCAGCCCAGCCTCTCCTGCCCAAAAAGCTAGGGAGCCCCACCGGCGAAGATGAGCTCCAGGGCGGCCTGAATGTCCCCTCCAGTGGCTTGCAGGGCCCGGAGACTTAGCTCGTCATCGTGTATGCCCATGTCTCGCAGCTGCTGAAGCTGTGGCTGCCACTGGCTCTGTGGACAGGAAGCAGAAGCTAAGGGTGGATGCAAGAGTCCAAGCCAAAACAAAACAGCCTTCTCCACAGCTCACTCTTCCCTGCTGCGTTCTCCCACCTCTCTCCAGCTTATGAGTACAACGCTAAGAGCGCAAACGGATCCTGAAAGTTCAAAGTCTTGCTGCAAACTGGCCAAATCCACCAGCCCATCCCTCCCCGCTTCCGCCCTGTACTTTTGCACCAGTCCACCACGCCTCCTGCAAGCACCACTTCTCCAGCGATGCCCCTTTCAGCTCAGTGTCGCACCACAGGAGGCGGGTGGAAGAACCACCTCGGCCCCGCCGTGCTCGATGTGACATGGGGCTTTATAGGCGCCCAGAGGAAGAGGCTGTGGCACTGACCTGCAGGCTGGGCTGCCCCGAGGCCTGCAGGGCATGCTGCAAGGCCTGACTGAAGAGGTCGTTGGTGATGGGTGTTCCCGACTGGACGCTGGATGACATCGGGGAGGTCCCAGAGGAATGACCCTAGGAGGAAATACGTGGTGTACGGATCAGGAGAACACTTGTCACAGGATCCCAAGCCAGCACAGGGTAATGCCTGCTGCAGCCCCACTATCATGCCTTCTGGAGCTTGTACAGAAGAGACCCCAACCGAAAGAAAATAAACCAGCAAGAGCTCCACACTTGAGAAGGGCTTGCGCTGGGTCAGGCGCTGGTTTTACAGCCCAGGAGGATCTCCCTAGCCACTGCGCTGCCGTCATACCTGGGTGCCAGGGGTGGGCGTGTGGGAGCTGCTCTCCGGGGTGCTTGCCAGTGCCAGCGCGGTCGCCAGCTCGCTCTGGGTGATGGGCCGGGGTCCAGCAGCCCCAGCGTAGCCAAGGGAAGCTGGGCGGGAACCAGAAGCGCTGCTGGATGGCGTAGATCTCGTGCTCTGCATGGAGGGAAAAAACCAACCAACCCAACTCTGATGTCAGTGTCCACGTTCCAGTAAAACCCGACTCACTGCTCAGCCCCAGGGATCCCTTTCCTACCAGACTTCAAACTCAAGCGCGGAACTTTTGAAAAATAAAAGTGACAGAATCGGATGTGCTTTTTTCCCCAAACTCAGCTTTTACAAAGCTGCGGAAACCAGCAGTAAACCTTTTAACGTATCGTCTATCAGCTCAAAAAGACAGTGTTTTTATAGCCTGTACCAGAACAGTCAGCTGTTGACAGACCCTTTTTCCGCCTAAATATGCAATTTCTTACAAAACACTTTGTCCTTCGGAGAGGAAGGCCTCCCTACATTGGAGAAGGGCAGGGATCAACACTCCCATGCTTCTCAGCCACGCTCATCTGCGCACAACTATCTCTGCATCAACGTGGCTCAGAAAGCATTTACTCTGAGGACAAGCGCTGTTCCCAGTTGTGCTTCTGCACTCTCCTACTGTGACCCCACCTCAGCACTCAAGAAAATCCTGACGCGAACAGCATCCAAGCACACCACCAGCAATATGTCTGTCTCCACAATGCCCCTAGAGCCAGAGCCGCTCGGGCCGTTCGTGAGACAGGAATAGAGAAAACCTTTGGAGTCTTTAAGGGCTGCAAGTTAAATCCATACTGCAAGTCCCAAACAGCTGTTCCACCAGCCTGGCCGCTTACCTGGTGGAAGTCATCTTCATCATCAGAGAGACCTTCAAACAGAAAGCCACCTGCAACAGAAAGGAGAGTCAACAGATCATAGAATCATAGAATTATTAAGGTTGGAAAACACCTTTAAGATCAAGTCCAACCATCAACCCAACACCACCGCGCCTGCTAAACCATGCCCCGAAGTGCCATGTCTACACGTTTTGTGAACCCCTCCAGGGATGGCGACTCCACCACTGCCCTGGGCAGCCTGGTCCAACGTCTGACCACTCTTTCAGTACAGAAATTTTTCCTAATGTCCAATCTGAACCTCCCCTGACGCAACCTGAGGCCATTGCCTCTCATCCTATCGCTAGTTACTTGGGAGAAGAGACCAACAGCCACCTCGCTACAACCTCCTGTCAGGTAGTTGTACCGAGCGATAAGGTCTCCCCTCAGATACAGAAAACCGAGCGCTGGAAGGAGTTAGGCACCAGATGAGGGTCCCGCGGAGTCCTTGGCCATGAAGCCAGGCTCAACCCCAGTTAACGCACTAGTTGGGACAGAGGCCTCGGCACTGACCAGCTGCAGGAAGGCAGGTCAGGCCCATTGTTTGCACAGCACAGGGGCCACAGCACTCTGCTACCAACAGGCGTTATCCACGCCTGGCTGGAGAGGCCCCGAGGCCAAAGTGCCCCAGATGAGTCTCACACAGCACAAAAATCTATCAAACCGCAGCACACGTTTCTAGCTCAGGAACCCAAACCTCTCCTCCTTCCAGCCTGGGGATGCACATCAGTACAGCACAGATCTGTCTGCAAATCCTGCAGCACCTCTTCTCTGCAGGGTCCCCACCCATCCGTGCAGCTGAACGTACCGGGCATGTCCCGGTAGGAGCCAGCGGACATGCCGCGGGAGGATGTCTCCGGGGCCGGGAGCGGGGTGCTGCCAGCCACCGAGTGCAGAACAAGGACAATGGCATTCACAAGCGCGGGGTGGGCTGGGATCAGCCTGGAGAGAAAGAGCGGGGGAATCAATCACGTACAGAGGGAAACTAAGAACTCAGCAGCTCAATGCCAGCAAAGAACTTCTGTCAGGAACGGCAGAGCCATCTGGCTGCGCCTGCACCACCACAGTGGCCGCCGTCGGCTGCCCAGCAGCAAATGCCTCCCCACCTTGCTCTGCACACCAGAGAAGCTGAGGCTCCTTCTCGATCCCTGACCCTCCCACTGTGTAACAGCTCCCATGTGCCCTCACGGGAGCAACTTTCCACTGTGAGCAACCAGATCCAGATCTGAAACCACGATCCAGAGGCAATGATGGGCCCTCTCCCCCTTTGGTTTAATCCAAGCCCGGAGGCAGATGCCTGTCAAAGCATCAGCTCCCTCCTTTCCGCTGCCAAGGAAGCGGAGCTCTGTCCTGAATCTCCTGCCTGGAGTATCCGCACCGGCAGGCAGCAGCAGCGCTCACTCTCCCACCCACAGGGAGCTGGTCTGTACAACAGCGCGACAAGGGCATTGCTTAGTCACTCCAGCACCTTACGTGAACTTACGTGTCCAGCATGTTGGGGTCCGCAAACACTGAAAAGAGATCCTTGTCCTGCAGGACTCCTGGGAGGAACCAGGAAACACAACGAGTAAAAGACAGGATACGAAAAACAGGAGGCAGTCAAACAAAAGCCATGGGAAAAACTGAAAAAATTGTTTTTTGGGAACTGAGTCACTAGCAGACACCATAAATATTCTATTATTGTTCTCTCTGAAGCCTTTTACGTCTTTCCAGAGAGACTCCTGATCACAGCTGCGCATGCGGGGGACAGGGCTTTCCCAGCAGACGCCTGGGCTGTGCCCCAGCACAGACAGCTCCACCTCAAGGGCAGGATCAAACCCAGCTCCTGGCTGACCCCAGCTAGCCGCTTGCTGTGAGAGGTGGTGACTGCACCCAACACTCCACCTGCCTCGCAGCAATGTGCCAGAAAAACTAGAAACATCCCGGGCCAGAACAAGGAAGCGAGATCCAGTGAGCATTTTTGTAGCCCTTCGCAGCAGGGGGGGGGAAAAAAACCCTCATCGCCACTGCTCTCCTTTGGGCTCCATGTCACTTAATCCTTCTGAAGGCAGCCTCTGTCCTCAAACACTACCAAAAGAGCACAAGACCAACACCTGAGCATCCACTCACGCTTGTGCTCCGCAAAGGAACCAAAAACGACACTTTTGTCAGAGAAGGGGGACTCTCCCTTCCCCGTGCCGGGAATTAAACACTGACTCTCCCTGTTTGGCTTTCCTCAGGTCCTCTGGATCGCACCTGGACTCACCCAAAGCAACGGGGTCGCTGCTGAGGCCGGGCGTAGCCACAATGATCTGGTCCAGTGACTCCTTGTTCCCCAGCATTTTGAAGACCTGATAGGGAAACGAGAGCGGATCAGCAGCGCCGCGCGACAAGGCTGCACGCCAGGACTCTCTTCACAGAGAGGGGACAGGCAAAAGCCACCCAGCCAGCAAGGCGCGAAGCCCCACTCACTGCGTCTCTGTAGGCAGGACTGCTGTGCAGAGCAGCATGGAGGACCCGGAACTCCCGCACTGCTGCCACCTTATCCACGGGCTCTGAGGGAGGAAAAATAATGGAACAAAACAGGGTTCTCCCTCTGTCAGCTCTGCCGGACATTCTACAGGCCCCTAGGACTTCCAGACGGCAACAGCAGTGGGGATTCTTCGGTGCCCCTGGATGCAGCTGACCCAGCGAGGAAGGGCACAGACTATCAACCGCCTCGGCACAGCTACCACAGCGCAGCAAGTAACTGCGCTCTCAGCTGCCAGACATATGAAAATACATAGACATATCCTCCTACACATACAAAAGGAGCCGTATTAGAGTAACAACTCTAACTCATCTTGTTCTACAGTCAGACGGTCCAGGAACACATACAAGCCTGCCCATTCTTCAAGCTGAGTAACCAGTCACTCTGCTCTCTGGCAACACGCTACAATTAATCATAGCCAATTAAGGAAGTGATGTTCACTCTCTGCATTACACAGCTCATTCCTTAACCACCCCATCAGCAAGAAAACCTAACATCCATTGGTTAGACACAAATATGTCGGCCAGCTCCTCCTGCAAACCCCATGCCAGGCTCCCAGAAGCAAATCACAAGAGGAGCCGCTTCTCGGCGACGGGGGACCCAGACCAAGCCCATCCCGGCGAGATCTAAGCAGTAACCCAGCCTGCCTCTGCCTCACCTGGCTTCTGGTCAGGCTCAGGCCAGGACTTGCGCAGGACATGAACAGTGGAGCCAGACTGGATGCCGTAAAACTCCAGCGTCTGGTCGTCCCTCAGCTTACGGCCACAGTAGATCAGATCTAGGAGAAACACCTACAGGTAAGTATCGAGAGCACGCTTGGGAAGAGCCTGGGGTCTTTAGGAACCGAGGACCGCCTGGGCATTACTGCTCTGCCCTTTCAGCTGCTGCGCTGGGCCAGTGGCACGGGGACTCCACAACGCAGGGAAATCACCGAGCGGAGACTCAGGGAGGAAAGCACGGAGCTGAGACGCACAGAACACGACCTGGCCACCTCCTTTTGCAAAGGTGACCTCTCTCGCGATTCTCATAAGAGATCTCACAGGGACACATTCGTGCAAGTCAAAAAGATTCCGTAACAAGGGCAGTGACACCATGGGGATCCCGGGCAAATGCAGAACAAGCTGTCCAAAGCACAAAGCACCAAGACTGACATCTCTGGTGCAGGCTCCAAGCCCCCACACCGCCCTGTCTGCTTGCACCCAGCCTCCACGGCAGCAGGACACAGGCAGAGGGGAAGAGGCCGGACCCCCGAGGGGATGCAGGTCAGCACCTACCGATGAGCTCGGGGTCCGGGACAGACTCCTGCAGCTTGCCGGTGATGAGCTGCTTGAGGTTCGCGATGCTGCACCCACCCAGCGGGCATTCTCCCAACTCCATCTCCGGCAGACACAGGATGGATTTGGGGGCCAACGGCTGGTCGGCCAGCTTCACGGCGATGTGCCACTCCGGCAGGGACATGCCGGCCTTCCCACCGGGCACAGCCTAAGCCCTGGAAAGCGAGGAAGGCAAAGCGAAGCGAGACGCTCCCGCAGCCGGTTTTTGTATCGGAAACCTTGTAAACCCAGAGGCGAAGCTCGGCTGGGAAGCCCGCGGGGCCTAGCCAACAAGCAGCCCCGCTTTCCTGCTCCCACCGCACCTGAAGCCCCAGGGAAGGGCCCTGCCAGCCTCAGCGCTCGGCCGAGGGAGAAGGGAAGCCGAGGGCAAGGCCCGGCGCCGTTCTCCGGGCAGACACGGGCCTCAGGCCGCGCTCCGGCCACCGAAACCCTCGCTTCCCGGCGGAGCTGAGGCAGGACGCTGCAGGCCCGGGGCCGCACCGGAAGCTCCGCGCGATGCACCCTGGGAAACGGAGTCCGCCGGGGGCGGGGGGAAAGGCGGCGTTGCGATAGGCTGGCCCTGCCCCGACGAGCCAA
>Ga0065711_1041754_pt1 | contig 15896 bp, 10 predicted proteins | sample Hoacrofraction12_FD_59098 | JGI IMG/M metagenome (GOLD analysis project Ga0065711, IMG submission 59098) | Hoatzin crop microbial communities from Cojedes, Venezuela - Epithelial fraction 12 v2 (version 2) | ecosystem: Host-associated > Birds > Digestive system > Esophagus > Crop | place...
GGGGGGGAATATCAGTGCTGCAGACAGAAGCCATACCAATTCAGCTATCTATTACTATTTGCCAATGTCCTACTTCTTCTCCAGCCTTTTACTAGGTTTGATGCCTTCAAGTGCTCTTTTACCCAACGCAAAGGGATCGAGACAAACAACAGCACAGGAAAAAAACTCAACTCCCAAACCTTTACATTCCTCTTTCTTGGTTAATTGAGAATGTCACTTTATGTGCCTGCTTCAACCCATCAGGTTTCACACTGTGTTATGGAACGCTGCCACATGACACATTTACATGAATTTACACTTAAGCTGAATTAGTCATGTCTTGCTCTAGTCTGTGTCCTCAGACCAAGGTCCCCAGTCTAGTCCCCCCAGTTTTTGTAGAATATTCCCTTTTAGTACTTCTAAACACAGATCTTCAGCTGCATTAGCCAGCTTTGCTATTCTACTAAATCCTTCACTTCATAGCCTTCACTGTCTCAGTAAGGATGGAATTTTTGTTGTTGTTGTTGGCAGAAATTACTGACCATCAAGCAAGTTATCACCTTAACCAGCACTTCAGAAATGTTCCTTTCTTCTTCCTCTGTTGCAATGGGATTGAAAAAATAAGAAGAGCTGTACTGTATCAGTTCAGAGCTCTAAAAGGCTGCCTAGTATCTGCCTTATGATAATGGCCAATCAGTGATACGCAGGTGAAATTAAATCAGAGGATGCATATAGTGGATATCTTCTCCTGAATATTCTCTCAGCACTGGATGGAGTCCTCCCCCCCACAAGCATTTACCCAGTTGCTTTCTGGACCCATGCAAACTTTCAGCATCCACAGTTCTTGCAGCAATTGCACAGCGTGAGTACGTGGCGAGTGAAGAATTACCCTCTTTTGTTTCTTCAAAGAGTTGTTGTACTTGCTTACGCTTTGGCATTTCATGCTTTGTATTGCTGTTTCAACTCAGTAAATGGAGCAATATTAAAAAAAAAAAAAAGCGAAGTAGTCTAAAAGAGGTGCTGGTTACGAGAGCACCCCCCACAGCTGCAGCAGAGGGGCAGGGTGGCCAGCTGAGGGCACCACCACCACCTACATGTATCTCCAGCTCTGCCAGAGCCCACGCCTCAGAGCTCCCGGTCGTTCCCAGCTCCAGACTGGAGGGCCCAACTGCTTTAGCCCCTCTTAGCACCAAGCAGAATTTTCAATTAGACCTCCTCAAGTCTCTCAAGCCGATACAGTTAATGCATTTGTTTTCACTAAAGGTACTTAACAGTCTCTTGCAGATATTGAAGAGACAACTAAGTTTGGCTGAGTACAGTGCCAAAAATACACTTTTTTCCCCCATGAATAAACAAAATAAATGTTTTTGCACCCCAAGCTTAACAGACTGTATCAAGGCAAGTTCATAACCCAAATTACAGGACCTGGGGAAAGATACCATGAGTTTTTTGCATGCAAACACTTTAATAGACGGAATAAAGACATGATATACTGCATGCCTGGGAGCAAGTCCTCTCTGTAGCTCACATTCATCATTTAAGAAAAATACATTACTCCAAATTAGTAAAGGTTTTCCTTGGCTGATTAAAAACGAGTGAAGCAGCCAATTATATTAAACATTAATATAAACATATATTATTATATTAAACACAGTGTTCACTGGGGGAGGGGCTTCAAAGGAGACAAATGTTAACAGACAAAAAGGATTTAAAACATTTCAGTGAACCAAGTAAACAGCAGATATTGGACTGCCGACAAAAAGGAGTAATGAGGAAAAATAAAGGAAACAAACCTGGCACAACATTCTTCTGTTGAGCAGTTGGTGGGTTTTATTTTTAAAAGGAAAACAGAAGCAGGTAACGACTGGAGGCTAAGAGCAGAACACGACTGCATAAGTGCTAAATGCTACAAGTAACATCAAGCTGCAGATACTGCAGCTGGATGGTCCCACTCGTGGGCAAGGTACCTTGTTGCTCCATGGACCCAAGTTACAGCAGGCGCTAATGCAAGACTGAGAGATGCAGTCTAACAGACTAGACTGTCCAGCGAGACAAAAAGAAACAAAGAGAATGAGTGATAAAAAGGGAAAGAAGAAAGAACGAGAAAAAAACACACAGAAGACAAATACATTTAATACACACAGTGTATACATTTCAGAACATAAGGGGAAACAGAGTTTGAAAGGGGCATCTCAATCTATCTTTGACACTGGGAAAACAGAGCAATACTGAAGGACAGGAATAGCTCCCAAGTCGCATCACCAAGAGTGGTATGCAAGAGATCAGAAAGAAGGACGCTGCTCACAGTACTGAGATGCGAAATCCAGATAAACCAATTTAATCTCCACCAAACTCCATTAGGACCGGTACTGCAGTGGGGCTTGGCCTGTGCTCCATTAATGTAACTCGTAAGAATCAATGTTAAGAGTAAAAGGGTAGTTCCAAGAACTTCATTTTATATCAACTACCATTCTGGAACTTCGGCTTTCTGTGTTTTGTAATTTTCTTTGTTTATTTTTGAGTTGGGCTAACTTGGCTGCTTATCCCTAGCGGTCTTCCTTTGGAATTTCAAATGTTCTGCTTATCTTAGACGTTTTCTAAGACTCACGCTGAACCATGTGCTTTGTGGTATGAATATTACCCTCTGGTGACAGACATCCATCTCCACAAAACCTGAGAATGTTTGTGGATTGAGATCTCCTCTCACATCACCTACCCATGGTTTCATATCATGTCTCCAACGAAGACAGACAAGTGCAGTATCTGGCTACACTTTTTTTAAAAGGCAAATTAAAAAGAGTAGGAAAAGACGTCTTCCTTTGTGAAATCACCATGCAGCAAAATACAGTTTTTTCTGCAAGTTGGCAATTATGTCAGCTTAGAAGCAAATTTCTGAACAGTAAACAGCTATTCATCCATCCATCATTATTCTGCTGCTCTCAAATTTCAACTATTAAGTACTGCATGTACAGAATTTAAATGCTGGGGGTTTTTGCTTTGAATAGGCTACAAAGCTTTCATCTAGTGGTGAGGAGTTCACATTTTGAATCACGGGATTTTGGTGACCCCAGTTCCACACTGTCACTGAAGAACTCTTCTGACAGCTGAAATACGACTCGCTCAAGGCATAAGACTTACTGGAACTATTTGGCACTTCACCAGCAAGATTGTAATTCAAGTTCAGAGATCTATTGTGGTAAGCCTTCACTTAAAGAAAAGAGTAAAATTGTAGGCTGTTACAAAAATGTCAACTGAAAAAAGATACTAGCCAAAGGACACCACTAAACACTCAGTTGTACAATATGAAGGGAGACTCATGCTACCTTTTACAAGGGATTAATGACTCTCTAAGCTCCAAATAAGAGTGGCAGGTTTAAGATTAAGGTTCTGAGATAATCACTAACATCCAAGACTGTCAATTTGGCAACTATCTTTCTCCACAGCTCTGAATCATCCTTTCAGCTAAAAATATTTGGAGGAACCAGTTCCAGTTTGAAATGGAAGTGCTAGCCTATCCTTAAAGCATAATTAGTTGCATCAATTTTTTCACAAGCACAGAAATTGTTAGTAACATGTTAACGCTCAAAAAAACTCTTAACCAAGGATGAAAGCTCTTAGTCTCTAAGAGGCCTCATCCATGCTTATACGCTCTCATTCAAATTGTTTAAAAAAGTGTATTTGTATTTCTAAAATTTTGCATTAGTTTTACATGTGCAGATGGTCATATGCGGCACCGCACTGGATAAGACCAGTTGATACTGCTATGTATGCATATACATGCAGTACATTAATAGCAACAAACAATGTGTTAATACTTCCCCCAGTGGAAACCATAATTTCACTGATTTCAGTACGGTTTTGCAAATTACCATTATAATGCATTCCACAGTATGAGTGTGCTTTACATTCTCTTCTCACTGCCAGTACATACCACACGCAGCTAAACAAGATGCTCTAACATTCCCTGCCAACACACAGATATAATGCAATCACCACCTGTCTGAGAGACTGTACATATTCCACAACACCTTTTATTATGTGATTAAAAACCACAGAGGACAGAACTGAAAACAGTGTACCCTTTAAAGTGAGTTATTAGGATTTGCACACTTTGTATAGGAAGAGTTACTTGGTCCGTGCTACGGAGGCACACACGGTTTAGTAATGATTCAAAGAAATTAAACCGTTACAGTCAAGGATATCCTCCCACTCCCTAAGCAACAGTATTTTGTGGCAAAGTATTCTAGAATATCTATCTCGAAAACCCCAGGAGCTCCAGCATTTCAGGCGTGGACAGCCAGGCTCCAGTGCACCTTAGTGTCCACCCCCGCAGTAATGTCCTACCCCGCAAGGCCAAAATTAGCTTCCCTTTCAGAGTCCACGGGCACAACAGGGTAAGGTCAGGACAGAGGAGCAAAATGCCTGTTCTTCCTTTACAACATTAATGCAACTTACTAGTTCTGTAATTGAAACACATATAAACTGATGTATATAACAATATGTCTTCACAACCTTCTCAGGACTTGTGCTGAACTTTCCCTTCTCTTCCTTTATTTGTTTAATTTCTAGATTCTAAGCTAAGCATGCACGGAGTTGAGATACATAAACACAAAAACATAAACATGCGCATGTAAATGCTAAAACCATGAAGCAGACTGAAAGAAAGCTGATAAACCCAGTTTAGTGGGCAATCTTTCAATCTTCTGGATGCCTTTGCGCCAACAGTTGCGATGCATTAGGACAAAGCGCCTACCTAATGAAACCCAGTAACTGCCTGCATTAGCAATTCAAAGCGCGCACATGTCCCCGTTACAATGCTAGTGCACTGATGGCTGGTTAATAGCTCTTCCTGCTGCCTGAATGGAAATACTTCACAGATTCAAAACAGCTACCCTTCCTGCGGTCTTCCTTGCAGAACATCACCAAGCTCCTCCTGGCTTTCACACCTTTATTGTGGCAGTGGGAACTTTATATAAATGCATGGGTAGAACTGAGGTTTTTAAGAGACTACGGAAGTCAATCGACCTAATATCACTGTAATTCAAAAGAATAAGCATCTTTACAACCTTCTAAAAATCATACCTTATTTGAACAATGTTATGGCAGGCAATTAAACTGCACCAAGCACGTATTCTTTCCAGCACCATTACCTTTTGTTCAATTTCTTCATAATCATCCTGGTAACTTCCACAGATTGCGCTGGAGGACGAGGAGAAGGTGGGGCCCTGAGAGTAATACTGCGAGCTTCGGTAGCCATCCCGCCTCAGCTTGTCACACTCTGCCGAAAGAGAGAGAAAGAGGCAGTTAATTCACAACGAGCCATTACTGTTTGCCCTTGGTGTACAGTGCACTTACAACAGTACACAGCATTTTCCTGAAACTGTTCACCATGCATTAGCATCGTCTGTCCCAACTAAGAGAACCTAAAGGTGCATTTCTTGTATTTGTACCTATAGTCTCCCCTCCCTCACATATATTACATACATACGGCCACACATAGCGTATGTACACATGGCTTTTATTTAACCCAGAGATGGCAAGAGCTTTGGAAAGAAGGAGGAAATGGATCAGTTTATTTATTTATTTAAGTGAGGCCTGGCTCAGTGTCATGACAGATGGCAGCATCTTGCAGGATGGGAGACGGAAGCATGTAACACTGGGGGTCTCATCCGCCCGGCCGGTAGACATCCATTATGTGCCTCATGCTTGAAATGATGATGTTGCTCACTACTCAAGCACCATCTGCCAAATAACTTTGGCACTGACCGCTTGTCTTGTCTTCTTGCCCGCGGAAGAGACCATTTATTGTGATTTTGGAGAGAGGAAGGCAAACCACCGGGATCTCACAATCTCCTGTCACTGCAGAGTATGTGTAGTTTAATACTCAAGAGTTTTCAAAGTTCAGAAAGAGTTCAGAGAAAACATGTATCAGCTCTCAAAAGGGCCGAAATACCACTCAGCATTTCATCCCCCTCACCCAAGTTTTCCACAATCATCTTCCCGCCTCCTAATTGATATTCAGTGTGATTGTGCTAAAGAATAACAGACGCCAGAGCATAAGGAAAAAATAAATGTTCAAGATGCAGCAACCAAACTCATCAGCCCAGTCTAACTGTTAGCTTTACATTTCCAGAGACAGATATCTGTTGAAAGATGAGGGAAGCAAAAAGAAAATTAAGTATTTGGTACATTTCTGTCTAAGGAACAGAAATTCCTGCACAATACACAGGCATTATCATGATACAAAGCACTTTTATCATCACGTGCTGGAGAAAGACTTTCTGTGATTGTATCATCTACCTCCCTATCCTGAACGTTTTAATACCCCTTAAAATGAAAAACATGCAATGTTTATATTAAGGGTAAGGTTTTAGACAGGCTTTTGCCTGGCAAATGATTAAGTGGAGTTACAATCTGAAACTCCAGCATACATTTCCTCTGTTATTCTCAGATGCTTCTGAGACTGAGGTCTGGAAGACCCTGGGCTGACGGGTTAACCACCCTAGCACAACCACAGCTCTGCGATGACCTAATCCATGTGGACTCCCCTGTATCTGCACATGCACATTAAGAAGGCAAGCTTACAATGTGACAACTAGCCATTTCCACTGGAGCCAGACCTATGTCCTGGCTTACCACCTGTCTCCGTACGGGGTCAAAAAGGGCAGTACGGCATGAACCTGCCACTCCTCCCCCAATTCAAGGACCAAGGGTGGTGTGGTGGGTTTGAAGATCCAGATCAACTGCCACACCTCAGGAACAGAGGGCTGGTAACCCTGTTTACCTGCTTCGCACGTGTGAGCATGCTGATGCCGCACACATCTGGCAAACAGCTGCTGCACTTCAGGAGGCAGGGGGGTGCACGTGTGAAAAATGACTGCCAGCAACCGCAGTAAAACAAATTCCTCCACCGCCCCTCCAAATCTGGCACTGGATCCAGCCAGATCCAGCACACAACACTCACAAACGTGAGCACCCCGAAGGGCTGTTTGTCAGTTTGAGCTACAAACCAACAGCGATAAGTGGGCTGAAGCCCAAGGACTTGCATCAGCTTGTAGCGTGGGTTAACGCACTAAGCTGTCAACTTCAACACTGCAAGGTTTGGATCAGTCACTGATCACCACAAGCAAACATGAAGACAACCTAAGGGGTACATAAGAATGCAGTTAACTTTTCCTCCTCTTCTTGGGATAAGGCCTGGGGTCCTGGCTGGCTGCTCCTGTGACTCTCCAACACCAGGGATCACAGAACACCCCACAGGTGACGGGCTTTTCAAGAGCGCGGTAGATGCACCCTCCAGCATTAATTGCTTGACCTTATTTATTCTCCTAACCAAGGAGACAAAGATGATGAATAGCGCACTTCATGAAGTGCAGCAGAGCTCCAAAACCTTAAGGAAGTCAATAGCGAAAGTCTCAAGTCCACTGCAAGTTCAGCAAGTGGACTGACAATCAAAACCTGGCAGTTTATCAGGCTCACAACCCCATTTGTCCACAAGACAAGGTCCATGCAGCACCAGAAGCTATTGCAGCAACACTGCTGAAGAAACCAAGAGAACCACTACAAAACACCAGGTGAACTGCACCAACAAAAAGGTGATTTGTCCCCAAGAACAGCATTTCTATTTACCTACTGTCACCATACATTTTGCAGCACGGCAGGAAACACTCTGTGGATGGCACCTGAGGCCAACAAGCCTCAGCAGAGGTTTTAGGCAGCTATCTTTTACTCAACATTGCAACAGCCCACAAGCGCAACACAAGGTCAGTCACTGTGTCTAACTGCAGCTGCTGTCACTGCCAGTCTGAGGGTGGCAACCGCTGTTTAAAAACTGTTCTAGCTGGGGAGCACACTCCTCTATCTCATCACTATTATTAAAAGTGCCCATGGTCTTCTGCAAGCAATCAGATTTGTATTTTTCAGATAATTTTTTTTTTATCTATGTAAATTTTACCCAGGAAGAAGCTAGAAATTCTTACTCTAGGAAAGACTCCAGACATGCTTCCTTTTTCCCAGAGGAGCAATACTGTGTCCTGTTCCCATAATCCCAGACAGAGAGGAGCACTATACACTGAGTTCGCAAAAAAGTTCTTACACTTATGCAGGTTATTTCAGAGACAGAAAGCTGACTAGGAAACAGAAGGACACAGCCAGTTGCAGTTGTTAATAATCTTCTGTTTTAAGAATGTGACAATGCATTAGTGCTAGCTGAGCCAGGGACATGCACACTCTTGGACCCAGCAGCATGGCTGCCGTTACCCACATTGCCCAACATACAACACCGTGCCCAGCCTTTCCATATTTCTGCCAAAGAACCGCCAGGGCAAACCCCAGGCGACTGCATCAGGCAGGACGCAAACACGCGGTCCTGAGGATATGCCACCCAGTTCAAACCTGTAGCACATGCTGCAGCCACCCTCAAAGCCATAATCTTGCTTATATCAGATCTGAACTGTGCAATATTATTATTGTGCCCCAGATGAACCTGTTTCATTTACACAAACCCCGACCATTTGCCCAGGAGGACCAGGAAAGAGCCACTGCCTTGGCAGTTGCAATCGGTGGCTGCAGTGGCTGGAACTGCCTCCCCTTCACCCCACAACTGCTGCTGGGGCCTGGTGCACAGGGGTGCTGCCTGGCAGCTTCTGCTGCCCTGCAAGCGCTTTTCCAGCTATGTAAAACCACAGATTAGTTCTTGACCTTCTTCTGTACTAGGGATACATCAAACTTAAAAATATCCTCTGTATTACAAACATTGTTTAAAAATTACTGTAGTTTCACTGTTCACAGGGTGGTTTTAGTTAAGCATGAAGAAAGGGCGTGAGAAATGCAGTTTCAAACCTTTTAAAGGCCCCCTCATGACTTCCACAGTTATTAGAACAGGGTAGATACGATGTTCAGGAGAATCACAACAGAAGAAAAGGCATTAAAGCTGTCGGTGCCGATACCACTGGTCCGAGTCACTGCCATACACCCAACCGCTCGGGACTGCACCACCGCAGGGTTTGCTAAATCCCAGCGTCAGACAGAAGCGTGCTGGGGATGTGCTGCTCGCTGACAGCAGGCGAGCGCATCACCCTCCTCCGCTCTCCCTCCTCCTGGCTAAGCAAGCGTGGCCACGTGCGGGTACCAGCAGCACCACGCTGAGAGCGAGGGCTCAGCCCAGCCCAGCACGATGCTGCACCAGAGGTTTGAGCCACAGGCACTGAATCCAGCGCTGTTGTGAGTACCTCGACCTCTCCGTGTATAACCTTATGGCTCCTGTGACAGGCAGTCAGGTAAAGTGTATGAAAATACCTGCAAGGCCTCTCAGCCCAGATCTCCTCTCTGTTTTATAGGAGGAACTCGCATGTAATTGCATCTGACCCTGAGCTGGTAACACACGGCAGAAAGTCTCATGTGCAGAGGCAACGTACTGGTTTCCAACAACTTGAAACCACACTCTTGCATAATTTGAGCCACAAATCACCGGAGTGAACAGAAGGCACAGCACTGATACCTCAGTAATTCATCTGACATGGCATTACCATGGCAAACCAGGGTTAATGTTTACCTGGTCTGCTTACTCAGACCTACACATCACACTGCTCCGCGCTGGACAGAAGACCAGGCTTGCTGGGAGGGGACTGGACGCACTGGCTCTTTCCCTCTCCTTTAACCGACCCTGGTAACATTTCATACCTGCAGAGCTTCCTACCACCAAAACTAGTCACAGTACCTTGAAAGTTTCTATGAAAGAAAATGGATTGCCCTGTCAGCAGCAGAACTGGTCAGAGGGTTTCCTGGTTGTTGTCAGAAGTTTTCCATATTTTTTTTTAAATTATTATTTATTGTAAAGGAACTGTGCATGACCAGGTGTCATTTTTCATGGGCTTCTTCATAAAACTATTCCTCTACCTGCCTGGTTTGGTGCGCCCCATATTGACCTGGCTGCACGAAGAAAGGCTCCAGGTGCTGGTTTTCACGGCTGGATGCCCCCTGAGCCTGGGACATCTCCCCAAGGCACGGCCCCAGCAGCAGCGCAGAGCCACAGTGTTCTGCCACCACTCTGGACCAGTCCTCCACGTCTCATGCCTGAACGTGCAGCCATCGCTCACTAAATCAGCCCTAATGAGATTACTCGTGTAAGTAAACACTGCCCACGTGACTGTTGCAGGACCAGGCCTTAAGCTCGGCAGCTGACTACATCCACACATACACACTCAGACACATTCTTGCAAGCATGTATTAGAGTTTATTATAAAAAAAGAATCCACTTATCTGTGTTTCTAAGTATTTATTAGTAACCACTAAAGACACTGGTTAAAGAATTAAAATACAACAATATTCACAAGTATAAACTTAGAAACCAGGGAAAAAAATTAGAAATTAGGGGAAAGACCAGCACATGCTTCGCTTGTCTTTGCACCATCCCCTGTTGTCTCTTTGTCAGCAAGAAGGACAAGTGATGAGCTGACAGCTGCATCTGCATGCTTGAAAAATTATCTCAGCTAAAGTCAGGGTGACTTCTTGGCAGGGCCTTTCATGTTGTAACTTGTATTTTGTAGAGTGGGATTTCTTTTCTCCTCTTTTTGGTACTAGAGAGAGGTTATTAACCGCAAGAGTCAGCTAAACTGTCAACTATAGAAATAAATCTGCTGAGTATTACATTAAAACACATTTATCCATTCACTGCACGTATCACTGGAAAATCACTCTACTCCCTGAGGTCAGAAATCTTTTTTTCAGTCTTCAAACACTGTAGCTAACCCCTTCTTCTCTAAATACCCACAAACGATGCTCCTCCCGAGGTCACAACGACAAACACCATCTTACAAGTAGATTTTCAAAATTTCACCTAAAATCAGACAGACTATAGTACAATATACATTTGTCTTGCAAAAGCAAATCTTTAAAAATGACCTACTACTTTATAGGTCACACTTCACTTTAATAATCAAAGTAAGTACTATATCACTGCTTTTTGTTTTAAAGGAACTTTCTGTTTCAAAGTTGATAAATAACTGCATATGATTTTAATTTACTTCATGCATATTTTGAATTTGTTTTTCCAGTTGAGCTGAGACAACTAAGACTTAGCTGGTTGCTGACAGACAGGCACGGGTGTCAGGAGACCTGGATTCCCAGCCCAGCATTGCTGCATCCAAGCAAATCACTTCGGGTTAGATCCAGTCAAGAACTTACATCTACAGACAGACACAACACAATTTAAATTTCACATATGCGCCTCCTAAATTCAGTGTCCAGGTGCGTATCCACACTCTGCCCACAGTGCACAGGTATATAGTGAGGCACCTCAAGACAAAGCCAACTAAGGAAGAACCTCAGGTGCCTTAACTCCCGTCCTCATCACACCAGTAATGACCAATGCTGGGTCCAACACTGCAGGCATCCCTTCTCACAATGGCCAGGATTATGTAACAGAGTTTTCAACATCTTTACTTCTGAGGATGATGTGCTTTTCATCCAACAGTTGCCTAAAATAAAGTGCTGCAAGTTAAAGTATTTTTCATGTAGATACATACAAGTTAAAATTCTTTAAGGACGAGATGAACACAGGCTAAATCTCCAACGTCATAACAGCGTGCTCTGAACACCAGGCAAGAGATTGACACCTGAAATGCAACAGTCAGAGTTCTGCTTTGTTTGAGACCAATCATATTGGTGCATACTGAGACACACGCTGGCATACCTACCAAACTAGGACCAGTGCCGCTCGGACTGCCCGCAGCACTGTGTCAAGACATGCGTCAGACCAGGGTAGCTCTGGATCACACAGTTAACCGGGGCATTTCAGGGAAGTAACTTTTCCCGATAAAGAGCTTGTTGAGAATGATTATGCCTGAGACCATAATTAAAGCAGACGCCCTAGTTCAAAGGTCTCTTTCGTTAGTAAAGCTAACTAAAATTACTGCCTCTCCCTCTGTGCCTCTTTATGAGTCCCTCGTTTGTAAACTGGGGATAAGAATGCACACCTCTCTTTGTGTGGCTGAAGCACGCTGTATAAAAGCAGAGCTGTACAAAGGCAATCTTTTCTTTGACAAATATCTCATGTTAAATATAACTTCTAAAAAAGCAGCTTAATTTAATTCCAATGCAGCATCTATTTTTGTCCCTGGATCTAAATATGAGGCAGACAGTTTGCCTCTACCACTTTATATTCCTCCCAAAACTGCATTCAGCTTGGATCAGATCCCATTTCCCTTAAATGTATAAATCCCCATATCATCTGCAGAACTTGACTATCACAGGGAGTGCTTCTATATCAAAGCTTTAAAATATGTTGTAAAGCCACAGCAACGATGCACTTGTGTAACAACTGAACTGTAACCAATGCTGACTGCAAAGCAAGTTCATGAACTTCAGCTGTGATATATCCAGTGCACTGTTTTGTTCAGACTCCCGTTTTAACGGGTCAGGAATTTCAACAGATGTACTACCATGACAGCCCAGCTGAAAAAACTTCTGCTTAATAGCTCAATCTACATGCTCTGGCTAATACCAGCCTTTGCCAGTCCACCTATCTTCCCTAATATTCTCTTACCCAAAATGCGGGTTTATATCACCATTTCTAGACCTTTATTTTTACCAGTATGCATACAAAAGTGTAAGGCAAGCCTGGAGACGGTCCACATCAGTACCCAGCACACTTCTTCCACAATCAAGTGCCAAATGAAGTGGCAAGTTTTTAACCCACTGGCAAAACTTAATCATTTACTGCAACGCCTTCCTATCCAATGAGTAATAAGAAAGGTCTAAGAACAGGGCATGAAAGTGCAACATTAAAGTAAAACAAGTACGCAGCTAGATTTATTTTCAAGGGTCCAAATCAGATGCAAGTCTTTATGAAGGATCCAAAGTAAAATGAACTCTGTAATGTGAAAATACCTTTAACTGGGTTAAGTCAATGCAAACACGTTGATCATTCCTTCCTTTCTTCTCTCAAAGCTTTTAAAAAACAGATACGTTTAATCCCACCCTTCACTCCCCAGGTCATCTGCATGATTTAGCCCTACAGCAAATCCTTCTAGTGGCACCAAAATGGAACAGGCATTACAAATTACATTTGTTAACAAGCTGTCACCAGGGAGTGCTCAAAATAATTTTATCACCGTTTGTCTTGAGCTAATTTAAATTTCTGCAAGTGTGTTATACGACTACATTTAGTGGTGACAAGATGTCTTAAGTTTAACAGCTTATTTGCTTCCTTTTGCATGTTTGATGCTAGTATTAAAATAATTCTTCCCACTTTTTCTCTAGCATTTTTATGGATACTTCTCAATTCTTCAACAAACACAGCTGATATAAAAAAATGAAGGGAGTTTTTACTGTTTTTTCTCACAGGACACTTAATGTTAAACTTAAAGGTATTAAAAATGCTACAAACAAGCATGTAAAACAACCCCTGTCTACGAGAGGAAGGAGGAAGAAAAGCAAAAATGCAAACAACTGGAAGTTTGGTGTTCCTTGTGGTGAAAGTTGCTTTACCTAGTACTGAAACAACCACACCGCAGACAGCAACATTTCAAAATTCTTCTCTCCACTAAAGGCACAGATCTGAAATGAAGTGAGGTTTGACAATCTTTCAGCTAAATCCTCCTACTGATTCTGACTTGTATCACAAAACATTAAGAAAACACATTAATCTGGTTTAAGAAAAAAACAGTATCATTAGTATTATTTTGAAAGAAATTTTCATCTTCTTTTAACCCTTTCACTGGAATTGCTTTCACTTACCATGTCTATCATGCAATCAATCTACATATAACCACCCTGGTATGTTTTTACACTCAGCACTGCACTACATAACTAAAACTAAAAACAGGGAACCTAAAGGCTTCCGAGTAGCTCAATTTTTCAGCGTAAGAGCAGCTTTCAAACGCATGCACTGTAGACTCTTCGTCAAATTCTGCTTAGTTTTATTTGAATATTCACTTATTAAAATTCCTTAATTAGAAAGGGTACTTGGGAGCACGGAACTTGGCCAAAACTATCAACCTATATACTGTGAGTTAATTCAGGAACAGTAAAAGGGGCAGGACACAAGTGCAGAACCTCTGGTACTAACTTGACTATTGAAACTAAAATAATGAGAAATAAGTTGATTTCTATTTTTTGATTTTACAGCTCCAAGGCCTTTCTGGAACATATGGTCTACCCGTAGCCTTTAATGGTTTTTTACTTCATTAAAGCTTCCAGTTGGTAGGGAGCTCACATCTTGACATCTCTCTGAATCGTAACCAGATCTATTGTTAATATGAAGTGGTTCCCCCCTATTTTGCAGCTCTTTAATGAAACATAAGATTATTTTAAGTCTATAATCTTCTCAGCAGGATTATTGACTAGTAGGGCTGACCCTAATATTGCTCATCTGAACAGTGATCTGGCAGATGCACTGAGAAAACAAAGGCTAAACGCATACCTGTCTGGAGGGTCTTGCAGCAAGACATAATAGAGGCTTTATGAGTAACTACTTAAATCCGGTTTTATTTGACAATGCTAACCAGATGTCTTCTGGAAAACAAATCAAGTGTTTCAATCACTGCTGCTTAAATACATTCCTTGAATTTGGCCAACAAAGCTAAACAGAAGCTACAGTCAGCCAAATCCAGCCCTTCTGAACATGAGATAATAAATGAATCATCGCAGTCACTGGAACAACGAGCCCTATATTATGTACATAGCTTATATCAACACAATTACCCTGGGGGGGGCGGGGGGCGAAGGCACAAAGTACAGGCAGTTGTGCAGGAAGCCTCCGCAGAAATAGTCTGAAAAGGAGTATGAAAGTCAGCATACGGACTGTTCCCACTACTTACAGGTAGACCTTCCTCAGTACGCATCTGACACCTCGTTACCCGCTGGGAAGGACAGCCAGCCCCAGCAGTAACCAGCAGCGTGCGACAAGACATTGTCCCTCATCTGCAGCTTGAACTGCACAGAGAGAACGTCCGCAAGACCCTTCAGGAGCTGGCTATCTCCTGACAGCCTGATACCATTTCAGTCTGGCTGCGTTTGCCCTTTAACATTAATTAACACACTTATCTTGTCCCTTCCCTTCCTGCCTGTCACCTCCCAACCCAGGGACAAGTGACAACATGCAACAGGGCAGCTCGTTCTTCTCCCTCTTCTTACTTTTTTATTTAAAAAGTGCTCTACACCACTAATTGCTGGAACTGGAAGATAACTGTGTCCCTTGAAAACCCAGATACATATGTCCTTCTCTGCCTTCCATCACTTCAACTGACTTATATCCACATTTGAGGGAGAATATAGGACAGTTCAAAAATGCAGAAGCAAAGAGAGCTCAGGTGTGTGACAGGAAAATTCTTCCTGTTCTTTCACTTCATTATAGTTTGCAAGATTATCTGAGGACGGTGCATTCCAGACTACTTTAGGTTTTCCTTTTAGGACACTGGACCAACACCTGTAAATACACTGCCAATGCTGCAAACCTGTCCAGAAGGCAGATGGGCACACTTCAAACAGCTCCAACCAGCTAAGCAAAGCAACACTACAACAGTGCTGTGTCTCCCCCCCATCTTCAGGCTTCACGCCTTACAGCTTGCCATTTTCAGATTGTACTACAGTTAACAAAATGAAGATTAGTCTCCATTTACTCATTACCCAAGTATTTGCATCGTTGCTATATACTACTGCTGTTGTATCAGTGCTCCTGGCAGAAGACCACTACACTTTAGAGACTTCTTCAGACAACAGTCCTTTAAACACAACCATGCTGCAGAGCAACAGGCCAGCTCTGCCAACACACTGTGTTAGGGACGGGGGCTGTTCTGTCCTGCAGTGCCACCCTCTACACTCTGGTTGAGCACCCGCTCAATCTCTGGGCTTCATGGACCAAAAAAGCTGCGGGAAATACTACAGTACGTGGCACTCGCCCCCCTTCCCCCGTTCCC
>Ga0065711_1041755_pt1 | contig 15895 bp, 15 predicted proteins | sample Hoacrofraction12_FD_59098 | JGI IMG/M metagenome (GOLD analysis project Ga0065711, IMG submission 59098) | Hoatzin crop microbial communities from Cojedes, Venezuela - Epithelial fraction 12 v2 (version 2) | ecosystem: Host-associated > Birds > Digestive system > Esophagus > Crop | place...
ACAAGGAACAATCAGTACTTTTTACCACTGCTCTATTGTGTCGGAGGGAGGGGCTGTTTAATTGGAAAAGTGGAAGAAACCTCTCCAGCCTATAGTCTGGGAAATTACAGTTCATGTTTGAATTTCTGTGTCTGTGCTTTCCAGACTTGCTTCCTGTTCTGTCTTCCTAGAAACATACTGATCTAAAATTTAGATTTTTTTTTTTCTCGTGAAAGCTCAAGTAAAGCACCTAACTGTAAGACTTACAAATGGCTTGACCGTCTGTTATATTTATAAAAGTTACTTCTAAAGGTACTGTGGCGGGACCACTGCTCAGTGTGGTGCCTTATTCGTATATTACGAAGTAGCCATTTCTTTCTTACAGTATTTGAAATCTCTCTGAACAGTCAGTGCTGTCCCTAGGCAGCAGGGCTAATAATTCTTTGATAGTAAAGCCTACCTGCACATACCCTTACCCCTTCCTAAATTATTCAAATATCTAAATCCAAATACCAAGTTAGACACTATTTGTTTTAGCATATCAATTTCCAGTATTCAGCTACAAACCATAAAATACAGTAACAGGGAATTTCAAACTTTCTGAGTAAAAAAAACCACAAAGTTTTAAGTGGAAGCTTTTAAGGTGTACCAACATTGTCTTCTGCTGACAGTATCATTAATGCCCCACTGATAAAATACGATCATCAGTGATGATAGCTCTGTACCAACAGAGAAATCTAAGTGTTAAGTTTGTTAACGAACACACGCGTAACGTGGAAGAACTCTCAAACCACTCCCCGCTCTCTTGCAGTTGGACATTGTCACCCTGATGTAGTAAAAGCAGCCCACGAACAGAATCAATTGTTAAACACAAATTCTCGTTATCTTCATGACAACTTGGTTGATTATGCACAGAGACTCTCAAAAACACTACCTGAGAAATTATGCACCTTTTATTTTTTGAATTCAGGGTAAGTGAAGTATATTAGACTCGATACTGTTTTCACTAGTTATATACAGACTGTAAAATACTTCATTATCAACAGCAAACTGCATAATCTGGTGTGGATGACTAGGTACTGACAAAAAACATGGTTTGGGGGTTTTGTTTTTGAAGAAACTGTGGTCCTTTTTACAGCTTCAGTGACTGAAGTTCATGTTTAGTGAGCTCTCTATTGGGAAAATAAACTAGCCCTTTATTTAAGAAGGGGTTTATAGGCCTTGGACTATAAAACATTAATGTAAATATTTACTGTATTAAGTTTCTGGTCTGACTTGTCTTCTGAACTGAGAATTACTTCTGTTATCAAAATTAAATTTAACAATGTATATTTCTGCTTGGGGGCAGGGTGTATTCCCAAGCAAACTACAGCTAAAAAAAAAAACCCAAACAAAAAAACCCAACAGTTTCCAAAGTAGTTTCTGTACTCCAGTTTTTTAAGCTGGATTCTGTTCTGGTGAATAGTCCTACCTAACAATTGCTGATTACTGAGAGATCTGCAAGTAACATGCATAGAGTTCTGTGCGTTCTCTGCAGATGTAAACAGCATTGCAAGGGGGGGTCAGAACTTCTAAACTCAGACATCCACAATGGAACACTTATCGAATTTTTCAATTGTAGATCTGAAGCCAATGATCTTGCCCTAAGATTGGCACGACAGTATACAAAACATCAAGATGTTATTGTTTTAGACCAGTAAGTATATTGGCAATTTTATCTGCTGTGGGGTACAAGGCTCAGTTTTGGTCTGTGGTCAGAGCATTGCTGAAAACCTGTTGTAGCAGAAAGATTGTAACCGGAAGTTGAGGAAAGTGATTTTTTTCCCTGTGGTCAGTATTTGTGAGTCCAGCCCAGAGAACTGTGTCCAGGTTGCGCTCTCCAGTACCCAACAGACATTAACATACTGGAAGGAGGCCAGCAGTGGCCTGCCACAATGGGTCGGGAGCCACATGAGGTTAGGAAAATTGGATTCCTTCAGCTGTAAGAGACAGCTAGAGGAGATCTTACTTTAACTACAACTCTCTAATGGGAAGGAGCAGAAAAGATGGAGCCAGGCCTGAAGATGTATGGTGACAGGAAAAGACGACAATAGACATAAGTTGAAACCTAAGGAATTCTGATGAGACATAGGGAAAAACTCTGTTACCGTGAAGGTGGTCAAATATTAGAACGGGATGCCCAGAGAGACTGGAAACTCCATCAGAGGAGGATATTTGGAAGCAGGGCAGACATCTGCAATCTTGTAATACTGCTTGTGACTTAATACTTCTGTGATGCCAGTCTCTGGCCCTGGCAAACCAGTGACAAGGCATACTGTCCCTCTGCATCTCCTATATTCAGAAGTGCAAAAAAACCCAAATGCTACTAAGCTGATTGACAGAAATCTCAGAGCTTTTCTCAGCTCGAGTGTGACTGCAGTCCCACCAGGGGACAGAGCCTAGCTCCTCTGTAGCTGTCAGTAATGCTAAGCCTAAAGAACTCTTGATACTGAGGAAATTACTGTTTAGTTCTGCTAATTGTTTTTAAGTGCTTACCATGGACATCTGACATCCTTGATTGACATAAGCCCATATAAATTCAGAAATCTAGAAGGACAAAAGGAGTGGGTCCACGTGGTATGTACTTCAGCCTTGTAACTATCAACTACTTGTCAATTTAATGAAGTCTTATTTAACATATACTGAATGTAGGGTACCGTTCCTTTGCATAGGCTCCTGTTCCCGACACATACAGAGGACTTTATAGAGAAGACCATGAAGATCCAGTAACAGCCTATGCTAATGAAGTGAAAAATATTATTGAGCAAGCACATAAGAGAGGCAGAAAGGTAAAATGACACTTCCTTACCCATTTGTCTTGCCTTTAGAAACGATCATGGCTGCCTGTCAGTGCCATTCAGGATTACTAAGTGGTACAGATTTGTCAAAAAGCAAAGATTCCATAATGATGGAAGAACCTTCTAATGACAAGGAGCCTGCTAACTGTTAACGCAATTTCCACAGCTTTCTGTATTGGGTTCAAAACATTATGTGCTGCATATGTTTCAGATTGCTGCATTTTTTGTTGAATCTCTGCCAAGCGTGGGTGGTCAAATCATTCCACCAGCAGGCTATTTTCAGAAGGTTGCAGAGTAAGTGGTCATTCATTATCTTAACTTTTTCAATTTAACATACTTCCTAAATGTAGATGATAGAGAATTTCTCTGCCTTCACTAACATATAGCTTGATAGGCAGAAAATGGCCTGCACGTTCATGTTAGAATGTAAACTTTGTATGGCAAAGACCTGCTTTTAGACACTTGATATAGAATATAGGCCTGTACAAGTTGGTTTCCTGGAAGTCTGCAAAGTAATGCTTTCTGCATGTTCTTTAACAGTAAGCATAGTTCTGTTTCCTCTTAAGAGACAGTAAAATCTCTTATGTTACAGGCACTTGCACAAGGCAGGAGGTGTATTTATTGCTGATGAAATTCAAGTTGGCTTTGGCAGAGTTGGCAAGCACTTTTGGGCATTCCAGCTTCAAGGAGAAGATTTTATACCCGATATTGTCACTATGGGAAAACCTATAGGAAATGGGCACCCTATTGCCTGTGTAGCAACAACAAAAGAAATAGCAGAAGCATTTGCAGCCACAGGAGTAGAGTATTTTAATACAGTAAGTAAAAAAATTGCCCAACCTCTCCTCCTCTACAGGAGTCTAACTATTAAAATTAGGTAATCCTGCAGTGGTTTCATTAATTTTTATCACGCAGAGTTACTGCTGTTTATATTATTTCGATCTTTCTAGTATGTAACTTCCTATTTAGTGGCTCTATCTGATACAAGTGGCAGTATACTCATTAGATCACTGAGGCTATACTTTCAGTGACAAGACTGCATCTTTCTTTCCTTTCCCTGGCTATGTGTGTTCTTTTCCTGAACTCAGTTTGGAGGCAACCCTGTTTCATGTGCCATTGGATTAGCTGTGTTAGATGTGATTGAGAAGGAACACCTTCAGGCTCATGCCACAGAAGTAGGAAACTTCTTGATGAAGCTACTCAAGGAGCAGAAAATCAAGCATCCCATCATTGGTGATGTCAGGTATGAGTGCCTTATTTACACTTTTAGCTGCTTTTTTGTTTGGTTCAGTCAGCCAAATAATCCAACTGATGTGGTTTTAAGAAAGTCATTACATCTGTGTTTTCAGAAAAAAAACAACAGCCTGCTGTACATCAGATTAAAACAAACCTGAGCTTATCTAAAGTCTGATATACTTTGCCACTCTAGGTCAGTACTGCTTTATTGATTTATTAGTCACTAAAGGAATCCACTTTCCTGTTTGAACTCTTTAAGTGCACAAAGAACAGAATTAATGAGCTGGATGGAACATATACTTAGCATTATGTTCTGAGCAGGTAAAAGTCTGTACTGTATTACTGCATTTCTTCAAAACAGCAGTACCTTTTCTATCACTAGCCAAACATCAGGTAATTCTCATGCAGTAAAGGTCTGGTCTCACAAAAGCCTTTCTCAGTTTTTTCACTGCACTTGCAGTTCCTTCCTCTAACAACACAGATTGACTGTTTTTGTTTTTATAAAGGGGTTCAGGCTTATTCATTGGAGTGGACTTGATCAAGGATCAAGCAGAAAGGACCCCAGCCACAGCAGAAGCAGAGTATCTCATAACAAGGTACAAGGGACAATCAGGTAGTTCCTCAGTGTGCGAGGCAAGCATACAATTACAAAGTAACCTTGCCACTCAGTAGTTGTTAAAATATAGCCAAGTGGCAGAAAAAGAAACCAGTCAGTGCAGAAAGGCATTGTCTGGACAGCCTGCATGCTGATGCTTGCAAGTTTTTCTGAACTACATGCAAAGGTAAACATAATCCTTTGTTACTGCTCTTTCCAGACTTAAGGAGGAATACATTCTACTGAGTACAGATGGCCCAGGAAGAAATGTGCTTAAATTCAAGCCCCCCATGTGCTTCAATATGGAGGATGCAAAATTTGTTGTGGACACAATTGACAAGCTACTAACAGGTAGTACAGATCAAAACTTCCTTATAGAGGGTTGCTGTTGGACTGCCTTAAAGTCAATGCTAGACTGCTGAGCCTGCTTTTCAGAAGTGCTAAAACAGAACTGAGATGGCAGATGCTAGGCCCATAGGAAAACTAGTCTTAGTCAATGCAAGTTTAGCCTTCGCTTCCGAATTGTTCTGTTTAAAAGTTCTCCAGTGAAACTATTTATTCCACAGATGCACATGCTTTTTAAAATAACTTTGTTCTGGCAGAGGCTGATGTGTTTACCTATCTGAACAAGGGCAACTGGTAAAAGCTGTCCCAATTTCATTCTTGAAAGCCACAGTCTGTGTGCATTTGCCACTGCTTTTGCACAACTTCTGCACACTCAGTATTAACCAAGCTGGTGTAAAAACTTGTCTCCAAGTCCTGAGTTTGCTAAATTGTTGCTTATTCTCTCTCCAGATATGGAAAAAGAAGGTCTGAACCAACAGAAAACATCCACTTGTTCTACCTGAGCAGGTATTTATCTATATTCATCCTTTACTATCTAAAAGCCAAGGTTCCTAAACATAACTTTACAAGCGTTGTCACTGGCAGTAGAGCAGGACTAAGCTTCCTCAGAGATTGCTTTTACTTGAAATTAGTTTGCAGGAAATTCTGTCAGTCTAGAAATGTGGACCAGACTTGTGTACATCTGACATTCAGAGCTACCTTCCATCAGAATCTGACACTTCTGGCGACACTGTATGTATTCATTTGTTTGCAAGCTAGGTCCAATGCATCCCAGAAATGCCTGCTGCTAGAGCATGCTGTGCTTGTCTGGGAAGTTTTAAGAGTGACTGGGTTTAACCCTTAGCATACAAATGACATGCACGTCAAGCCAAAAACGTAGCTTTTATACTAGCTGCTCAGTGCCTTAAGTCTCCAGCCAGAAGCTGTTCTGGCTGTGCAAACTCCTTCTCAACACATCTCTCAACTGCCCTGAAGGGCAGGAGCACTGTGGATTCTGCATGCCACAATTTGGGAACCTCCACTTACACTAACAGCTTTATGAAGAGCTATAAACAGTACTTTTACTACTATAGCTCCTGTTTTACTTAACATCTGACTTTGAAATAGTATTGCCTTCTGTTCTCTTGAGCATTTTTTGATTACTTTGTAGGATCATTTGAGGTTCATGGCTGTCATCTCATGCTTAAGCATCAGTTTACCCCTATACCCAGAAGTCTGTGGGCATCAGTAAGACTGAGACCTGTAAAGTCTTCCAAGCCTTGTAAATCTTAGTACATGTTGAGGTCTCTATCTAGAGTTTGCTTATAGAGAACACCCAGCTGCAACTCATTCTGCAACACACTCATGAGAACAGTGTACACTTACAGTTAACACCTTGATACCACCACCCTTTGGTACACTTGGTCCTTCTTCAATCTACTCTGACTAAAAGGCAACCACGTGGTTTTTAATCAAGTGCCCAGTACAACCCCAGGTACCTGGACAGGAATGTACCTAATGTAATTGTTGTGATCAGTGTAATCACTGGTGGCCTCAACCACCATACTAGACTCACAGTGCTATGGCCCTGAGCTAAGGAGAAACATGCTTTTCGTTCAGTGCAGTATTAGTATAGCAGGCATGAGAAAAATGTGTTAATATTTTATTTAACAAGTTAATGGAAAGACATACAGCTGTTTGTACTACTTATTCTTGAGAACAGAAAGATTACTCAACAGTGCCAGTTCAACTGTGACTTAATGTGCTTGTCTGCCATCTAAACTAAGCAATAAAAATGCATTTTCTACAGGAAATCAAGAATGCAAAAAGCCTCTTACTAAGTACAGTACTAGTATGGCACTTACATATAATGTAAGCGACAATGAGGCAGTGAAGTAGATTGCTTTTAATGATGCTTTTACAAAAACCATAACATTATTTTCTTTCCATAGGTTCCAAACAATGTTCAAGACCTACTAAGAAACATTATTCTACTATAATAATGCACATTTAATCTTCAATCCTAGCATGCCTTAGACCAGATAAGTTATCTTTGATTTTGTTATTTTCAGTTATCTTGTTATTAGTAAAAGCTTTAGGAGAAATAAATTTTACAAGAGCTTGTTTCAACTCTGGTAGAAGTGTGGAATTGGCTTTTATTTAAAACAGCATATCTAAAACTGATTATAAAGGAGTATTTCTAGTAGCTACTATAAACTACATTTTCTAAGTTCATGCTCTTTTAGGCTATGACTTTTTGAAAATTAAGACAAGCCAATCTTTGTTAGGTTTTTTTTTTTTATCTGCTGCTACCTATGCAAATGCCATTCTGGCTGCCAGTACACACATTCTTTCCCAGGCTCCTCTGACCAGTTTCATAACAAGGTCCCTAATAGCACTATATCCAGCAAATGGTCTCAGTGACCAGATTCAGTCAAAACTTCAGTCCCAAATTCATAACAAACACCTGAGGTACACAGAGCTGAGGGCCATGGCTCCCAAACCAGTTCTTATGAAATACTCTGTCCTCAAGAAATATCCAAGTAGGACTAGTAAATTAAGAGTACATTACAGCCATAACCAACAACCTTGCATACAAGCCCTGGCTTTCACCATGCAATTATTTGTTCTTTGTATCACAAGCTTTTCATGCAAGGAGGAAAAGTAAAGCCAGCTCTGCATTTAAGTACCAGTATCCTCAGTTTCTGCTTAAGGCCACATCACCTGTTAAGGAAGCATCACCTGAGAACCTACTTCCAAAAACCACCAAGGTAACAACCAGCTGACAAACTATTGCTAATGCACTAGCCAGAAATACTGCAGCAGTGTGGTCCTGATAACATGCAAGTTCCCTGTAGGAAGGCAAACTGCTAGCTAGAAAAAAAATATTCTGCTACCCCTTACTTTGTAAGAACAAAAAAGTAGAAGGCTGCAACAGAGTAAAGCATTTAAATTTTAAGTCTTGAGACAGTAATACTTTTAAATACTGTAACTCATGTTTCAGTGGTCTGCAATTTTTTAATTTGCAAGTTAGGCATTACGTTACATACTCCAGCTGTAAAGTTATCATGTCAACTACCAAATGTAAAATCTGCTGCATTTTTTATATTCAAGATTTCCACTTAACCCCAGAAAAGTCTTACAAACTTCTCACTTTACAGCACTTTTCCAGGACAGCCAGCAGGGAGCAGCATATTATAGTCCCTGCAGGAATAGCTGCATCCCTTGTTTAAAAAAGTGAAAAGGTCACCAGTAACATCTGTTTATATCTTGTCTTAGTTACTTTGTTCAATTCCACTTGTGGTTCCTGTTTGTTCAAACAGAATTTATTACAAGAATAAAACTGTCAGATTTTAGCTTTAAAAGGGAAGTAAAAATATAATTGATTATTGTAACAAAGATTAGAAGTTTACTTTGAGCAGCAGCACTTGCTACTTCTTCATAAATCTGAGATTGGGACTTACTCTGCAGCAAGGCAGGCAACTCACATGATAGTTATTGCCTTAAAACAGTAGTAAACTAGTCAAAAGAGAGTGTATTTCTAGCTGGTCACTAGAGAAGGAGCTGCCTCTTTAGAGGTAGCTTTATTGTTTTTCCTTCCACAACTTTAGTGGAAGTTTTTAGCCTTTTCTGATACACAAAAAGGCTGCAAAAATTCAGACTTTGCGTTGGTAATTTAATTTCTATCCTGTCTTTCAAGACAGGCATGTGTACCATTAAGAACTTGTAGAAAAGTCTCAGACTCAAGACAGTGAAACATGAAGGAAGTGCAGCAAGCTTCTTGCACACCTCCTAGCTTCCTCCTGCAGCCCTGTCTAGGCTCCCAAGTCCTACCTGAAACCTACGCCTCCTCTGAGCACAGCCCTACAATGCAGACACCAACACAGTTACGCTGAGCCTCCGTACTTCTCTAGAAGATGAACCACTGGCACACCAACACAGCCTCCACAACAGCTAGGGCTTTCTGCCCAAGTTCTCCTCCATAACCTCCAAGCAGAAGTGACTGCAGATTTTTAGCCGCCACTTAACTGCAAGCAAGCACAACTACCAATACAGCCTTCTAGTTTTAAGATTAAAAACATTTAAGCACAACTCTTCATCTATCAAGGTACTGCCATGAACTATGTTCTGGGAACAGTATACTGGCGTTTTACTAATACGTAAGCTGAAGAATGGCACAAGACACTAGATTACGCCTTTTTTATTTCAAAAGCTAGGATAGCTTCAATATCCATGTCATGGTGAATCAGAACACATGTAAAATACCTTACAATACATTAGATTCCAAAAAGGTACCAAAAAGTACAGTAAAATTAACACTTCCATTACAGGAAATGTATGACACAAAAACAATACAAAATAAAAAGGTGGAAAGTGACACTGGTTCCCTAAGATGCATCTCATTCTGTACAACTGGAGTAATGCAGAGTCCATAGTAAACTCCGAGAGGCAGTCCCTAGATGCAGAGCTGCAGCTTTAAGCAGACCCTCAAAATCAGTTTCAGTTTAACCTATTAATAAAATCATTAATTAATATCTTCAGCAAGGCTGAAATTTACACACCACACTGTCTAGACAACTAGTTATCTGTAAGTATTAAACATGTAAAACATTTCCAGGGAGCTCTTCCAAGTAAGATGCACATTTAACAGGCCATAGAAATTTATTGTAAAGTTAAATTTGGTACAGAACTGAAATATCCATCTACAGCATTGTATACAAAACCTATGCAGCCATTTTCCAAAAGAGACCATGCCACTGCATACCTGAATAAGTTTGATCAATATGGCTTGTAGTTATTCTGATGACCACCACGTCTTGGTGTCTTCCCGTAATTTGCACTGCCTTGACCTATGAATAAGAGAACAAATGCATTAAACTGCTAATTAGTTATGTTTGCTTATACCCAATACAGTTCTCTTTACTTACTGTAATCATAGCCTGGTCCATATCCATAATACCCATATCCTGAATAATCATAGCCTCCATAGCCACCATAACCTTGCTGATAGCCGTATCCTTGATTCCCATAACCCTGGTTCCAGTAATTGCCATAACCTTGATTCCAATTTTGACTTTGAGCTATAGAAGGGAAAACCATCCACAAAATCCCATTTTAGTACATACAACTTATTTAGAATGTGTCCATACTAAAGTAGTGCGTGTAGTACTTACCGCCGCCTCTTCCACCTCTGCCTCTTCCTCCATAGCTACCTCTTCCTCCACCGCTACTGAACTGTTGCTGCTGGTATACTTCTTTTGGCTGTGCTACCTTAATCTCGCACTGAAAATAAAAAACAAGGAAGAGTGTGTATACTGTCTTGCAGCAGCAGCACCCAACCTAACCACCTGGGAAAGCTAGAGGTTACTCTAGGGCCAAAGGAGGTATACGTGCTGTGCTCCATCACCTGACCAGGACCAATGCGTATCCAGGAGCATCTCGTTTACTGTGCCACCTGGGCTAAGGTAAGGCACTGCTGGCCATTCAAAGCAGGCCACTACTTTCAGAGGATTTTATACCACCTATTCCCTACCACCAGCTTCCCCATGGAACAGAAGAGTTACCCATTATGGGCCATTCGAAGCAGGCCACTGCTTTCTGAGTATTTTAATACTGCCTATTCTCTGCTACCACTTCCCCCGTGGAAGAGGTGCTGAGGCCACCACTCCTGTAGGAGCCACGAGGCCGACCTCTACCCTGACACAGCCTCCAAGAAAAAGCTGTTGCTGTTGGACCACTTCACCTGAGCTGTACTGAATGAACAAGGCTCCAAGAAATGCACCAGAACGAGTTTTACTGGCAGCCTTTGTACACCCATACACTGAGCATCTGTGTTGGACTGTAAGTACACTTACCAACACTTGAAATCATCACTTATCAAATAATAAACAGCTAAAAACAACCAGAACTGACATTCCCAAGACAGGTTCCCAAGCTGCAGTTCAAGCTGTCAGCCAGCTTCCTAGTTCCTGAATCTGTGCAGTCTCAGATGAAAGCTGCTGCTGCTGTGAAAGGAACAACGCCCTGAGATAGCGGCACCTGAGCAAGCCTGGCTTGGAATTCTTCACACTGGAACTTTAAGGTAACCTACTCTTTGTATTTATTATCACTATGACATGAAAACAAGCCACAGTTATAAGATACACAGATATAATTTCTCACCTCCCCTTGCACACAAGAATTTATCTCTCCTGAAAACAAACTTTATTGCTAACTACAGTGTCTTGACAAATGCCAGTGCATTAGGTTTGCCGAAGTTCATTCTGTGCTGTAAAGAGCAGTCTTCAACTAAGTGCAATCTAAGTCACTGTGTCAGACAGCATGATCAGTTATAAAAGGGCTTTTAAGTTAGCATGTGGTCAGCACTGCCCATGGAGCAAGAGAAGAGGGACACCTCCAGCCAGCACACATTATTTGCCTCCAGTCCTCTTAGCTTAACACATGAGCCTGTTGGCCATTCCCACAGATGAGCCCTGTCAGCTGTTCAGAGCATCTCGTGTCACTTCCACAGTAGTTCACACAACCAGCTGACCACATACAAGTTGCCATAAGTGTACATTTACTCTCTGCATCCTTGTACTGAGTTTACTTGACAAGGTTTTGGTAGCAGGGGGTGCTTCAGAGAGAAGATGACACCAGACACTGCCCCCATGTCAGACATAGCCAGTTTTGGCCAGCTGCTTACAGTTAGGGTTTGTAAGCCTTGAATTTATGCAAGTGCTCTATCAGAAAATAGGTGTGTATTTGTTGAAATGGCTTATACTGCTAGACTGATACATAAATAAGCCAGTTCTTCCACATGTATTTAATGAACATAATTAGATACTTTACACACAAAAGCCCCTGAAACATGGCAAGTATTAAAGCCACAAGTATTGGCAAAGAACTTCGATAGCCTCTGTAACAGAACTTATGGCAAAAAAAGAGTGGTAAATTGCAAGCTGTCCTTATTGCAATTTGGATACCTTGAAATCAGAGGTCTGCAAAATCCTTTTCAGATTATAGATGTAGTGATATTATAGCTAATAACTTGGACAAAAATTTACAAGTCAAAGTTTCTACCTTGCTTCCACTGACGTTGTGGAATTTCTTCTCCAAAACCTTCTTCACCGGATCCTCTTCCTTGAAAGTGATGAACACAAACCCCCTCCTTTTGTTGGTCTTTGGATCCATTGGAAGTTCAATTGCTTCAATCTGAAGACATGAAATGCTCTTTTCAGACTTGTATTTTAGCAGAATAGTTAAGCGCACGGCATTTGGGATAGCAAAATGGAAAGGAAGTTTCCTATCTATCTATCTATGCATGTTATGCAACACCAAAGTTGCAATATTCTTAAGAACACTGGCTTTCAGACCAGAGCGTTCAGTTTCACAACTCTTAAAAAACAACTTTAGCATCAGTTAAAAAGGTTTGAGTTAAAGACAAGGGTATCTAACCAGCAATGGAAGCATCTAGCATCTAGTGCAGTATGTGCCTGCCTTGCTCTCAAGATGGGAAACCTCTGGATCAGTTACAGGCAGCTTGATACATCTGAAGTTAATTTGCAACTTGGAAATTATTACTAAACTAAAGAGCAACTGGAAACTGTACGTTTCAGTGGTTACCAAGATAAAATTACACACCTCTCCAAACTCTCCGAAGTATTCCCTGATTTTCTCTTCTGTGGCTTCTGGGTTTAGTCCACCAACAAATATCTTCTTCACTGGATCCTTTTTCATTGCCATGGCCTTCTTGGGGTCAATTAGTCTTCCATCTAGCCTGTGTTCTTTCTGTTCCAGAACCTGAAACGTAGTTTGATAGGATTAACTCAAGCTGAAAAGTTTCCTCTAGAAGTTAAGAATCCAAAATATGAAGCTTTAATTCACCTTTTCGACGCTCCCAGGTTCTTTGAAGAGAATAAATCCAAAGCCTCTGGATCTGCCTGTGTTAGGGTCCATCTTTATCGTACAGTCGGTTACCTCACCAAATTTGGTGAAGTAATCTTTCAAGTCCTTTTTGCTTGTATCCCAACTGAGGCCGCCAACGAACATCTTCCTGAAATTCCAAAGAGGTAAGAGCTGTTTAGATTGAGGAAGTACTACAGAAAAGCACATGCAGCAAGATGCTCCCAGTGGTACACACCTCAGCAGCATTGTCAGAAACAGGACCAACTGTTCAAAGTTAAACCCTTCTGCATCCTGTCAAAAGCTAGTGATACTGTAGGAGTGCACAAGGGTGGGTTTCCCCCACCTTTTGAGGGAATGACACAATGCATCCTTGAGTTTATTACGGGCCAGAAGAAACAGTGAAAACTGCCTGAGGTATTCCTCACCAGTAACATACGTTCTTTCAACAGTATTCTGTTCTTTGGAACAAAGCAGTATTGATTATCAAGTACTGCCAACGCAGTTTTTGTAAAGAACCTAGGATCATTCCCACTGCTTTGAAAGCATTCTTAAGGAATCAAAAGCAAAATACTTGAGCTCTTTTAGGATTTGGACAAATGGCTGTAAAAATTTTAGTCCTAAGAATGATCTGCAAAATTTAAACCAGGTATCTATGACCTCCAAGAACAGTCACATACAACTGATGGGACTTTGGACCTGCCTTAACTACTATGTTGTGCACTTCTTCCTGCTTAGTTACTGAACCTAGTTCTATCTTCGTCAGTACTACAGGAGTATCTCCACCATTAGTCTTTATGTTATGAAAGGCCAATACAGGGTTTCCCTGCCCACTTTCCCACACAAAGTATCCTGTGAAGCATCTCAAAGAATACTGGTGAAGTGCAATACAGAAGTGAAGCTAACAAAACAAAACGTAGATCAGTCAATAAGGCACTTCTCAAATGCCTCACTTCAAATCAAAACATTAATAACGTGGCTGTGCTTTCTATTTTCAGAGTTTCCGAGGTAACAAACTAAACTTTTAAAAGCATTTGAGCCTTTTTATCTAACTACAGACTAAAACAGTTTAAGTTGTTATTGCTCTGTTTGGAGGCAACCTAGATTTGGTACTAGAAGCTAGGAACGCTTTAGAAACTATATTTAAATAAAATGGCTTTTGTGTTTATGTTTAACTCCAATTTGCTAGAGCTAGCATCCATTTATGTTCAAAAGGCAACATGAGGAAAACACCTGCATGTGCTATGGTTTTTTTTGCCTTTTTTCCTTAAACTGGATGAAACCATAGCCTTTGTAGGCTAAATCCTTATTTTTTTAGAAGATCAAGCTATGCACTCTTCACTGACAAATGCAGCACAGTACACAGGGTCCGAGTAAAGTCTGTGTGCTTCTTACAACCATTAAAGTAGAGCCTTACAAAGTTTATTAAGCCTTTCAGTAACAGGTGAAATAAACATAATTTGATGGACCCCTTCTCATCACAACAATCACAACAACCAAGCATGACTGCTAGGATCGGTAGAGTGACAGTGGTTTTCCCTAGCGTACCCTGTCATCATTGACTACACTTAAAGAATGAGCAAGAGAAATTCAGTGGTTGGGGGATGACAACAATTTGTCTTGAGGCAGCTTTAGTTGCTTTATGCTATCGGGTTGGGGCTGTGGTACACACACAGATATTGCCACATGCTAAATTCATCTCTTGCCACAGCAAGAGATATTACACTTTGTAATACAGTCCTTTGTTTTGTCATTGGAATGATTGATCCCTACATATATTTAAATAATAATGTAGAGCCTTTGAAATTCAGACCAAATTCCTAGTGTTTGGCTTTGCCTTCAGAGGCCACACAAACTGGACTATTGCACTGTTAACGCATAGTCTCTTTTTTTCCCTCCTGAATGTATTAGTGCAGCTAAATCAAAGCATGTTTCACCTCTTAACAAAACACTCTTAATGTCAGCATCCTGAACTCTGCCTTGGACAGCTCTTGTTTTAACACAGCGCTCAATTTTCCACATAGATCAATCCCTCTAAATAACTACTTTTCTCAGAAGTTTCATTTCACACGGATTTGGGGTTGAAACTTGTCACCTCCCATGCAAGAAAGGGAAAGAGTATCACCCACTCTTCAGGGCAGAACACTAAGAAAGTAAAATTCACACGCAGCTAGAAGGCCTGGTTCTCAGTCCTTCTGGTGTCTGCAAAAGGTGCATCCGGCCCTAGCTTATAGGAAACTTGTGCAAGTCTTACTCCCTCCCTTACAGCCAAAATCTATTGCGCTGCTGTAGCTTCAGCTCTCTGTTCGACCTGAGGGATGCGACCCTCTGGTTCAGGGCCACGACAACAGAGGGAGTTCCAATTAAATACATGGGGAAGCTTCAATAACAAAGACCCACTTCAGAAACAGGCAGGTAATTTTCATGTCAAACGCATATATTCATAAACAGGCCAACCATAATAGGAAAGAAATTACTCTTTTGTACACAAGGATGCCACTACCAAAACACAGCGAAACTACACTGACTCCTCCAGCAATCACTCGGAATAGATAAGCTGTTTTCTGACAATGCTGCGAAGTAGCACACCAAAATCGCTCTTACTGGTTTAAACACGCTGCACATCGTCTCAATCACGCTGTTTTTCCTTTAGTCCCTCCAAAAATACTTAGTTTACCCCGACTAGCTTCTAAAGCTGGGACTATTTTTTTTACGCGCGTTACACAAAACACGTTCGCATTTACACCGACGTCGGTGGCGATCGGTCACGCAATCCCCAGAAAGTTTGAACCAGCCCAACCCCACCCCCCCCCGACAGAAAACAACTCCTTCCACCCGCTCCTTTCCTCAAAAAGGGTAAGGATAGGGAAAACGCGGGACGCGGAGGAGCCAAGGGAAATCCCCCCTTCCATTTTACAGCCCGAGACGGCAACAACCCCGCTCGCCGCCCCTCCCCCGGCCACCACATGGCGCCAACAAAAGGCAGCTCCAGAACAAAGGAAGCGCTGGTGCTGCAGGCCCTCCGCCTCACCGCCCGCCC
>Ga0065711_1041756_pt1 | contig 15895 bp, 14 predicted proteins | sample Hoacrofraction12_FD_59098 | JGI IMG/M metagenome (GOLD analysis project Ga0065711, IMG submission 59098) | Hoatzin crop microbial communities from Cojedes, Venezuela - Epithelial fraction 12 v2 (version 2) | ecosystem: Host-associated > Birds > Digestive system > Esophagus > Crop | place...
AAACCCAGGTATTGTAACCCCCCCCCCCCAGCACACAGCACACACCAGGAACCATGCAGAGGCCATCCTCAAAGCCTTCCTGTGTTCAAAAAAAAAAAGAAAAAAAAAAAACCCCAAACAAAAATAAAACCCCAACAGCTTCCAGTTATTAGCACAGCACTGCTGCATGTACTGCTCCAGGACTGAAGCGGGCTGCGAACACAACGCCTTCCAACCTCTCCTCGCCTGACTGCGCTGCTTAGTTTGTTCTGCTTCTCCATTAAGACCCCTGTTTTCCGAAGGTTCGGAATTATCCTGTTACAGCCCCCTGCCAAAAACCCTGCTTTGAGATGAAAACCTTCTGCGACGCGCGGTCTCAACAGAGAAGCAAGTGTTTTAAGGGAAAAGGAAGTCCAAACGTTTGTTCCATGAACATAAAACTATTCAAAGACACACTTAAGACACTTTTTTTTTTTTTTTAGATGTTGCATACAACAATGTCAAAGACGCATTTAAAAATAACCTTTGGCAACTAATTAGTCCACACTGTGGTATAATTGAGTACTAAAAAACAAACAAACAAGCCCCGAGAAACTTCACCAGCGTGTGCAAAACACTGAAAAGTGGGAACTGCAGGGTGCCGTGTGTGCTGCGAGCGCAGCCGGGCAGCCTGGCTCCTACAAACCTGGAAGGCAGGGCACGCGACGAAGACGCGTCCCCGCAGGCAGCCGGCACGCGTGCGCAGGGTGTTCGCCTGATGAGAGCTCTTCCAGGCTCAGTGGCACCCCGGGTCTAACAACCAGTGCTCAGCTCTCCAGGCGTGCTTTTGATCAGCTGCCTGGAACAGCTCCACTGCCAAAGCCTTCTGCTGCGCTCTTTGGGAGGGGGTACACAAAAATAAATTCTAGTCAGTTTTACTTTTCTTTGTAGAATAATTTATATGAAGCAGACTATCCCGAGAGGAAAACACGTGAGCATACACATTCCAGAAGAAACACCGGGCCCTGCCCAGCTTTCTTACCTTGCCGGTCACTTTTGGTTTGTTTTTTTGCAAAGCGTGGTTATGGCCAGCAAAGCTGCATCCTCCGAAACGAATCAACATTCTGCACTGAACATGTTCTCCCTTGTTTTTGTTTCTTCTTTGTACAAAGGCAAAAATAACATTCCTCAGTTCCAGATCCACCAGGCACCCAAACCCAAAGCTTCACCTTTCTGCTTTAGGTGGCACCAAGACAGTCAGGGAAGTTCAACAGAACGTCTGCTGACTGCAGAAACACGGCAGCGCTGCCATCGCCGCCGCTTGGTAGCTCCTATGCCACGTCCCTATGACTAAAAGCAGGCTACGAGAAATGATTTGGTTCTATTTTCAAAAATTCTACTCCGGCCAGAAACAGCTTTTACAAAGGGCTCCTACACGGTCACTACTCCTCCCTCAAAGCGCAACGCTGCGTCCCCAGATGTTGATCCAAGACAAAGCCTTCTGTAGCAGCAGCCCTGCAGGAGCATGCAAAGCAACTGTCACCGCGTTTTACCTGTTAATCCTCACCTGCCAGCCTCTGGCTTCAGCACACCCACGAGGGCACATCACATGTTAACCACCACCAAAGGCTTCCACATTAAGCAGATCTGTTAATACTGTTCAGACTAAACAGCAGCCATTGCCAATTACTTTTTAATTAAATTCAAATCAAACCATAAAAATCGCTGTTTAGGCAAGACCTCATTAAAACAGCCCCAAAACATCCAAGCAACACGACTGCAATTCTGATGGATTTTCAGCTTCTCTGCCGAGCGTAAGACCCTGCGGGGCTCGGGCTGTTTGCAATACCATGCTCCACGATTAAGACAAAAATAAACTATCCACACCCACGACCTGAGAGGCCAGAAGGTACGTGTGTTTCTTACACAGGAGAACAAAGGAACGAAACAGAACAAAATTGTTATGGACACCCAAAACTCAAACATCGAGTTTTAAAATACCTATCAAGGTCAATAATGTCCCTAAACTACTGACGTAGTTTATTTTCATAGCTGACAATACCAAGATAGCCTCTTGATACAACACTGAGATGTGTCTTGTAAACAAATACGCATTAAAAATGGAAGAGATTAAACTGTATAGTAAAACATGAGTACATACAAAAATGCTATAAAACAGTAGCAAAAGGTAACTAAAAGCTATACGAATAAATCATGGGCAGCCAACAGACCAGACCGTCAGAACTCTCGGTTCTGACCTCAGCACTAGAAAAATGCTACAGAAGTGGATCAGAACTCTGCGCCTGTGCTCACCTGAGAAACTGCATCACCGCGCTAGGCTAGCTCTCTCCTCCGGTCCCAACCTGCAGAAGTTCTCGCATGAACGTTGAAGTCGGGAGGGAATCTGACACGAACGCATCTCGCTGCATTTTGAAAAGCTATGTAAAGGAAGATATGCACATCAGCAGCCTTCACGGTGGTTAAAATGAACCCTAGAAAAACCAAAATGAATCTATTGGCTAGACACGTGAGGTTTGAAAACACAGCAGAGGGAGAGATTATCCCAACCCAACCACTGACCAGCCAAAGCCTTTCACACTATAATGCACGCCCCACTATACCAAAGATGGTACTGAAGTCTTAGGATGCTCCAAGTTAAAACAATAAATTCTCAAATTCAAGGAATTTTATCACTTCCTGACCTATTGCAAAATTCAACTTGAACGTGCCAAGGACAGTGCATAGAAATTACATTCAGCCGTCGCTGCTGGAGACGATTTCTGAAACAAGGATCTCGACCTAAGCTGCGGTGAAGAAAAAAACGAAACCACTTTCCTCCATCACCCTCATTACTAGGATCACATTCTCTGAAAACAGGTAAGACAGAACAAGTATGGTTCTACAACCGGAGGGTATTATTAACATGTTTCCGCGTTCCATGGATTGTTTCTGCTAGCAGCACGCGTTGCTCGTGGCATCCTGACAGCGCAGGATCTCAAAAAAAGCCAGACGTAGCACGCACAACAACGGCAGTGCAAGCTTTTCAACTCTGCAGTACTATTACACAGCAGCAGCAACACCTAAAAGAGATTTCCAGAAGCAAGACAGATGTTCAGCTTCCATGCTCATCCAGTCTAATTCTACCACCACCTATGAATTAACCGACGCAAATGTTCTCAAGCACTCAACAATACCATGGCTACTTCAGCAAGAGGAACTGTAACGTTAACAAAACGTTTCTGTAATGCTGCACTATTATTTTTTTAAACCAACACAGTACTATACCCATATTACAGACTGCTAACATGATAATTAAAAGAGAGCCTACATTAACCCCGACCTTCCCTACACTGAATTAAAAACAAGTTGCAACGAGCTGCAAACTGCTCCTGAAGCGAGCCAGTAAAAGTACCAGCGATTCACATCACCGAGCCCCAAGAGGTCACAGCGACACCGTGCTCTGTCAGGAATGTGATCCAAAAAAGCTGGCAGTTATACACTTGTTAGTGAATGTGTGTTTAATGAGGCAGCTTATATACAAGATACTATCTTCAAGTGACCTGAAAGTTGTAATGGAGCGAAGGTGAGCAAGCCGCTCCTCTCCCGCCTCCCCTTTCACCTCGCTTTCCCAGCTGCCTCCCGAGATTATAATCCTACACAGGACTTTCTTTTTTCCCTAGGCAGGTGCCTAGGCAGCAAAAGCAGTCATCTGCTGCGTGCCTTCTGTCAGGAAGTCGGATATTACCAGATGGACACCACCACACACCGGCTGCGTCTTCGCATTCGCTTTCTCCGAAGCAGGCGTTCCTTCCCGAGGCAGAGCGCCTATCTCCTCACCCAGCTACGGCAGCGCAATCCTACGCAGCTACGGGGAGAAGAGCACGAACCCAGGCCAAGCACAACTGACCAGCTGGGTCAGCATTTGGTTCTCTTGCACACCTACGCTGAAAGTGATACAGTTTACAAAAAATTAAGTGCACATGTGCACATACACAACTTTTAAACAAATAAACTTGGCTTTTCTCCATAGGGGACAAGGAAAGGGAAGCAATTAAATTGCAAGTCTTTAGTGCTCATTAATTATTTTTAAATTCTAATCCTAGTCTGCAATGTTGCTCTCAAGTCCACACACTTGGTGGACGTAAAATTGGCCAACCTAAAGCAACCGTTAAAAGTGCTGCTATTTATACATAGCTATATATATTTGCTAGAGCAGACTCATAAGCCGTCATGCAAACCAGAAAATTCCAGATGCCTGCTCTTAATTATGATCTGCAGCTTGCTTTCTGCATTTAAAAAAAAAAAAAAAAGTCAATATTGCACATTGTCATTTTAAGAGCTGCTGGCACAGGAACTCTATCCCGCATCTGCCGATGCCCAGAACGCGAAGCGGCATCGTGCCTCCGACGGAACTGAAGAGGAAGACAGTTCACTACACGAGCTCACTCCCGGCTGCCTCCACCTAAAGACAGGCGTACTCTTCTCTCCCACCTCCCACCGGGCAGAGCACTTTCTGGATGACCAATGCCCAAAAAGCAACTCCTTTACCCCCACCTGACTCGGGTGTCACGTCAGGAACACACCAAGTGGTTTACAGATTTCAATGCTAGGACAGAGAAAGGTAACGTCGCTGCAGTAAATCAAGTCTTGGCTATTGTCATACGCGTTAAAAGTGAATTCAGAGTCTGCAAAAGTGGCAACAGGAACGCTCGGGAAAGCTCGAGTTCACCACTTCTCCGTAAGACAGGTGCAGTGCATACAGCGTACGCTGTCAGCTCCTCTTGCTGTAAAGGTACAATCTTCCTCTGCTCATTACAACTTTGAAGACAGCCAGTGAGGATGCCAAAGGGAAGAGATGGTCTCCATCTGTTTTCTAGTGGGCATTTTATGGAGGTTATCTTGCGTCACCAACTCACTCTACACAGCAGTGAACAGAAGTTGCTGCCTGACATCAGACGCCCAAAGCGGAAGGGCGCACCGCCCAGCACCAACAGACCAAGGCAGCCAGCCTCTGAGCGCACGGGAGGGGACAGTCTGTCTTCTTTCATTCCTCAGTTCTCTTAGAAGGCCTCCTAAGGTGTAAAAATCTAACGACAAATTTCATTTCGTCAGAGTTTCAAACGGCTCTGGAAACTAATCTTGTACTACTCCATGCTCACATGGCCACCAAGCGCAAATTTACAATGAGGTTGATACGCCGTGGTACCCTCCTCCGCTAGCTGTACGCACGGAGCCTAACTTATTTTGGGTCTGAGTGCTGCCTCAAATAAAAAAAGCAATAGATCCAAAGCAGAACTTGAGATAAGAGCTGGTAGAAGAGGAGCTTCTCCACTTCAACTGCGGGGAAAGAGCAGCAACGTTAATGCTCAGACGTTAGTGTTCTCACCCACCGCTCGGGTCTGAAACTCTAGCATCAGGCAGCAACCTCACCAAACGCAGACATGCCCTCAAAACCTCACGTAAAATCCACCATCCTGCTAATCTTCTAGCGGTGAGACTACAGGCTTTGCAACAGGTCTCTGGCACACGAAATGTTTGGACTTCAGCATTCAAACCTTCCGAGAACCGAAGGGAACTAATCCCACCATTCGTCTCCCGGACCGTGCCTCCTCGGCGAAGGGAGGGCAGGCAGCATCCAGAAGCTGGGCAGACCACTTCTCCCAGGGGCTGGACTGCCGGTACGCAACGCCGTTCAAAAAACCGTCCGTATCTCTGTAACACAATCATTGAATATTCCTTGAAAATTTCTCCCTGCAAAAAGACAAGATGTTTTTACAGCAGAAAAGACGTGGGCTGTTCTGTTGCTGCAGAAGTTACCGGGCCCCAAGGCAAAGCCGATGCACACACCCCTTTCCCAAGCATTTCCTGGAATGCCAGCTTCGATCACGGTTAGATTTCTTCTTGCCAAGCACAGGAAGCAGAAGAACAGAGGGTTTTTCCAAGCGTTACAAAGAAAAGACTTCTCTGACACCGTTTACTGCAATCAGTGCAGACTCAGTTACTGCAACACCAACCGAAAACTCCCTTTAGCCAGAGCGAAGTCTTCCAAGCCAAGGAGGGAAGAGAAGAGACTGGAGCTTCAGCTCCTATTAAGGCGTTTGCATATACATTCCCAACCTGGGTCTTCAAAAAAGGGAATTTTCCAAAAAAAGGCATTTTGTTTGGGAATGGCAAAAACTATGATTGTTGATAATCTCTGTGGAATTATAAATCGCTCATTTAAAAAAACATGGTTAAATATAAGTGTCCTATCTTTCCCTTGCTTGCCAATGTGTCCTTTCCATGAGTTCATGTGCTATGTCTTCTGGAGATCAGGGGAAAACGGGCCAGGGGTAGAGGGTCCATCCAGTCCAGACAGGGTAAATGGGCCATGACTGTTCAGCACTGATGGAAACTAAAAGACAAAACAACAACTGTCAGGGAAGAGGCCATCTTAATTCACTGTTCTTCTCCTATCTGTGCATGTAGAAGCTCCCCCAGGAAAAAAAGAAAAAACAAAACCAAAACGCGACAACAAAAAAAAAACCACCCCAAAATTTCAAAGAACCTTCTTGGCTTCCCCCAAGTAATTTACTTTTTCAATGCCACTACATCCCAGACTGCCCCAATGCAGCCATTATAACCAGCGTCACCAGGAGGACCCAGTCCGTAACCCTGCACTGAGCACCGCCCATGGCCTAAACTAATAAGTGCCTTTAAAACAGGTTGTTGGGAAACCATGGTCTAAATTGTGCCTCAGTTAATTATCAGCTATTTATAGAGAAAAATGTCCAAGGCATTTTCAGACCTACTTGTTTATTCCCTGTCCTCAGAGTACATATAAGCTACTTCCTTCATCTCCATGGAGATGGCAGATATAAACCCAAAAGACAACTAGTTAAATTTTACCCTTTGCCTAAGCAGACTCAGGCAACAGATGTGGTTATTCCAATTCCAAAGTGAAAGGTGAAGGAAGAGCATCAGTAATTACAACTAAAGGATTTTTTTTTTAACATAGGGGATTCTTTTCCTTATATATCAGTTAACAAAAATATTTATTAAAAACAGCGAAGCTGAGAATTTCTAAACAGAAGAGAGCAGAACATAGAGATCATAAACAATGAACAGAGTAGCAAAATTCCATTTCCAGGAAAATCTCAACCAGTAAAGTTACAGAGAGGCAAGTTTTAAAGGAAGGACAGACCTAAAAAAAAAAAAAAAGTATCTTATCTCTTACTACAGCACAGACTGCTATTAATTTAAAACATTTCTGAAATACCAACATTTACAATTTACTTCAATAAAACTGGGTAAACACTAAAATGAAACACTCTCCAAAGGTAACACAGGGGATAGAAAACAGAAAGATCGCTGTCTTCTTTCTACATCAGACACTTGGGCTGACCGATCCCTGCAGGTCTCCTCAGGAAGGTACTGACAAGCGTGGCTCGGGGAGAGACGGGCTAAACCTGCTGGGACTTACCTGAAAGAGTGTGTTAGCACCTTGCAACCGTGCAGGACTGAGAGGAGCAACTGGGCTCAGCGTACTCCAGAAGTGAATACTGGAGAGCAGGGGACTCGGGGTCAGCAAGATGGGAGTCTGCAAAACACAAGGCGAGAGTCAGCTGCGTGAAGCCTGAGCCGCCAGTCACGCACAGCACGCACAAATCCAGCTGCGACAACCTCACAGCTCCTACAGCCGCGGAGGGCTGCGTCCAAATCTCAGGAACTCCCGTTCCCTCCTTCCCCCTCCTCCTCCTCCTCCCTTCAAACCCCACCATCCGGCTCGCCCTCCCTTGCTGAGCAGCAGCTGCTGCCAAACGCTGCCGTAAGCCGCAGCAAACGGGCTCCGCCTGCGGTTCGGTACGCAGCACCTGCGAGGGGCTCTGGAAAACGCCGTCCGTGAATTTAGAAAGAGCAGCCACTGGGCACACGCATGGTCCGGGCGACACCGACAATGTAAGACACAACCAAAGAAATGTGCGTCCAGGTTCTGAATATTCTGGATGTTCCAGGTTCACCGGCCAAACACTTCGAAGGGTGCCAAAAGAGCAACTGCACTTGGCTTTTTTTTCCTGTATTCAGCCATTTCAGTTTTCAGTCAGCAGCTTCCCTACAGTTTCACTCTAATTTCTTGCAGGAAAGAGATTAAATGTATGCAGAACAATGTAACAGCCTAGGTGGGTTCAGTTCTCTTCCATGTTTTCCACGAGGCATGAAAGCTTTCCTTTCCCACACACAAATAACCACCAAATGAAGCAGCCGGTCTTATTACTGTTAAGTCACAGTACTCTGGCCTTAAGTAAAGGGCTATTAAACCAAGCAAAACCAAGCTGCTAAATAGACACCTCCACGGTTCTCTATTTTTAAAGCATTTTCAGAATCAGCCGGAAGGATAAGGGCAGGGTTTAGGGTTTTTGAAATAATCCAGTATCACCCTGGCAAGACTTAGGAAGGATCCTGCTGGTGCTGGTTTGGGTTCTGCCTCCACACGCGAACGCTGTGCAGACGTGCACCGCTGACGTACCACTCGGGCACACTTTGGGGTGGGAGCGAATACCGACTATGAACAAAGTTTCTGTTTTATACGGAAAATGGGAGTGACATCCTGAGTTTCAGAACTCCAAACACGATCTACTGGCTATTCATTTTCCACTTGCCTTCCCTTACTGTTTTAAAATATAACATAACCCCTATTGTTACTTAAAAAAAAACAAACAACAAACACCAACCAGGAAGGGCATTAGGTTACCTGAGAGAAAAGTGCTGGAGTAAGAGAAGCAGTCGGGAGAGAAGGACTCAGAATCCCCAGCGGACTTGGATCGCTGCCTGTAATGACGAGAGTAGGAGCCAACTCCAGCCCTTTGGGTTTTTTAGATCTGGAGAGGTGATTGGCAAATTCCTTCTCCAGCATGGAGGAATCCTGCTCTTTGGGCTCTGGGGATTGATGCTGAAGGCTCTGAGCCTGCTCCAGCTGCTGAGAAGCCACGGACTCGATGTCCGTGTCAATGTCCAGGTCAGGATTAGAGCTCAGGGGCGGCGACGGGGGTGTGGACGGAACTTGCAGAGTGGGAGAAACCGAGGATATAGGTGGAGTCGGGGTGAAGCTGGTGGTTAAGTTTGGCAAAGGTGCTGGAGCTTCAGGGACAGTTAACTTGGGTAGAACAAGCGTCTCCAAGGCCTGGAGAGTTTCCTCCGATCCCATGGGAAGAGAGGGTGCGGTTGAAGTGGCGGAGGCAGTGGAAGTGGCAGAGACCGCTGCAGTGGCAGAGACCAGGGGGGCAGAGGGAGGCTTTTTGGAGGGCATGGTCACAAACTTGATGACAGAGGGTGTTGGATCCTGAGCGGGTTTCTTCTCCGTCAGTTTCTCAGCTGGGTTCTCAATCTTGATGGACCTGAAGAGTTTTACGCTGGAAGAGTTCAGGGAGTTCAGAGTAAAAGAGGAGTACAAGCCTGAGTGGATATAGTCATTGCGGCTGGAGGATTTAGCACAGGACTGAGACTTCTCCTTCCCACAGTTTTCCACATCCTTTGGAGCACTGCTAACTTCCGCAAAACCAGTCATTTCAGGGTCTCCTTCTATACGGCCCACGACAAGTGGATCCATATTTAAAATCTCCGGATAAGAAACAAACTTGTACACAAACTTCTTACCATTCACTTTTTTAATGATATTCTGTGGGTAAGAAGATATATATATTTAGACCTTCTTCAGATTAATTTTCTTCCTACAAACACTGCCTAAAATAGACTGAGGAATTAGACAGTCTGTAAACTTTCATCAAAAATTGTTTCTTTTTTCTTTTTCAAAAACCCACTGCATTCTCCCAATTCAGTCCTGCTCCCAAAGCATCATTTCCAGAGCTCACAGACAAAACACTAAAACAGGTGAGCTTAACCTCACACTAAATATACTAACAGCCTTAAAACTGCCAAGCAATTCTGTTTAACATATTTTAAAAGATCAGCTAAGAAACAAAAAAATACCCATTACCTTCATCAAAGATCACTGAGCTGGGTACAGTTAAGAGTGGTCTAACAGGAGAACCTGCAGAATTAAAGTTTACAGGTTCGCAGAACTGAGACCTATTACTTCAAATTGAACCACTTTTATTCGTAATAAGATGATAATAAAAGAAAATAAGTAGCTGAACTAGTCAGCAGAATGTAGGCTAATCAGCTATTTCAATACCACAAAACAGCATATGTCAAACTTGTTTTGCTCCTAAGTGCAATGCCACACACAGTCTGGACCCAAGAAGATTCTTATTTACGGTACAGTTGTTATTACTGAGAGCTCTCAATACAAAGTCAGGTTTGTGCTACCCAGTAATGAACTCCCAGCAACATACCACCTGCTACACACCGAGAGGTTCCTCAGAAACGGCGAGGTTTATTTTTTATCTCGTACACCCACACAGTAACAGTTGTGGGATAAATGGCTTATTGAAACGAAGGTAAGACTCCCACGCTCTGGTTCTAGCTCAGCTCCGACACTACCTGTGCACTAATGAAAGGCTCTTGCAAGTTATTAGAAGGCATTAGCTGAACAAAAGCAGCATCTCACTCTGCTGGACTGAACTCGCTGCCCACATCAGAGGTGCAATTCTGAATACATGGAGAAAAATACTTTGGGCTGCTTCACTGAAAATCCTTATTCTGACAGCCGCTTCGTACAGACAATTGCAGAAAATATCTCACGGTGGTGCGGTATTCACCGCCTCAACCACCATATTCACTCTGTTGCTCAAACTGAAGAGCTGAGGATTTTAACCCTTGCAAGGGTGCCTATTTTTGGAAAGGGGATTAGTTTTCAAAGCCAGATTCGTATTAGCAAAGATATAAATCAAAGATGGTAACGTTTCGCACAACGCTATCTAGAAGCTTATAAAATATCCACTGGAGAGGAAACGCAGCGCAACAATAAACAAAAGAAAGAAACCTCCTCTAAACACAAATTAGCACACCTTAAGTCCAGAAGTGACACCTATCTCCTTGAAGAGAATGAAAAAGGAAACAAAGCTCATTAGGCAGAAGCTGGTAAGGTGGATAAGGATTTGATGTGGATTTATGGACTTCGTTACCTTCACGTAATAGTATCTGAGAGCACGGCTGAGTTTATCATAGTTCATACTGGGCTTGTTCTTGCGGATTCCCCAGAGTCTGGCCACCTCCTCTGCCTGCAGCAGTTTGAACTCCCCGTCGTTGGAGGTCCAACAGATGATATTCTTGTTCTGAGGCTCTTGGAGGAGTTGGAGGAGGAACTGCCAGAGGGTGATGGCACTGTCCATAGCAGTAAGCTGAAATTCAGAAAGGCAGATAAGAGGCAACAGATTAGCAACAGCGCGGTTTTTTCATCTCCCCAGAAGCGGGTAATGGAGCAGAGATGTTATTTCCAAAGCCAGCAAGAGTAAAAATTATTAGTCACCAGTCGTGAAAGATGTTCCCTGCAGAACAGAGAGGCTGAGAGCCAACTGCTGTCGTCTCCTCCCACATGTCAGTACTTTTCACATGGGTTATATTTAGCCTCATTTAACTAAATCAGGTCACTTTGGGTAAGTTGCAATGAGTCACTCTCCAAAAAAAATTTTTCTAAGTTGTTCCATGGTCACCCACTCTGACTTGTACTGCTTTATGAGAAACAGCTCAGGTGCACCCAGGTAAAAATCAAACCACCCACTCATCTCCTCCCTTTCTTACCTGCACCCACCTCCAGGCTCGGTACCTCCAAGAAAACAGAGCAGATCAAGTCACCGCGAAAGCTACGTGGAGATGCCAGGGCAGAACAACTCCATTTTTCTTCAGTTCACATTGCTGCTGCCTCTCTGCCAGCAGCCCTCTCAATCAACCCCCAGTCTCCTCTCCTTCCAATCTCCTTTCTTTGCCAAATTTCACCCCTGACTTTTCTAAGAGAGTAAACATGAAAGTAAATGAAACAATTTCAGATGCTGCCTTTGCTTTTCTCTTGATTCCTGCCATATCTTACCTACATCAGCCATTTAGGCTGAGACTTTCCAGGACTGGTACCTGCCAGTCGATTCACGCACTTCCAGCATGGTTTTCTTGCACTGAGGCTGCTGATGTTTAAGTTCATCAAGGACAGACAAGGCAGTGGAGATGACGTTTTTTCCTTGACCATATCTGACTACACAAAAGAGTACTGCCACAGATATTTTTAAGCTGAATACTAATAATCCTGTCTGCACAAGTATAAGATAAGCCGCAAATTAATCAGATAAAATTATCTTAATTCAGTATCGCATATAGATTCTCTTCTTCCGGAACAGAACAGCTTCTACAAATAAAGTTTAAACTTCCAATGAAATAAAAACCACCACAGCCACTCTGGAATAACCATTGCAATAAATTACACTAAAAATGTTTTGATATGCATAACTGCTTTTTTTTTTATTATTATTTACACACACACACACACAGAGCAAAGCCTCAATAAAGGCAAACCTACAGAGCACAGGGGTTTCCATCAGGGTGAATCTGCAGCCCAAGCAGGGCTACTCACAAGCACAAGCTCCAAAACACAGGCATCAAGTCCCACTTCAGCAAGCCGGACCCATGCCCATACTGCTTGAAGTCCCGAATACGCAGGGATAAATTTAAGATTCAGCCGGGACTGCCAGTTCATCTTCGTTACCAAAGCCTTTTATTCCAATCTCATTACTGCCCAGCGCTTATCCAGCCCTATATAAGGAAGAGAACGGTCTACATGTCAGAGCTTCAGAATTTAGTCAGCCCTGTAAAAGGATTACTGCTGACAGTTTACACAGGACTACACATTCTTATTTAAACAAGGTGCCCTAGGGCAGGTACTTTTTTGGGCAGAGCCCGTTGCATTTAACCTATTTTTAAGAATACCTGCCTAATGGCGTGCTTACGTGACTACACAGGGATGTTACATTGATCAAGTCAGCCAAATTGCTGCAATTACAAAGAACAATCTCAAAATGAAGGACACCCACACCACCTTGTTATGCTGGCCTAAGGTGCTTTCCTTGTTAATTAGTGTACGCATACAGCTCCATGCTTGCCCAGATTAATTGCTCGGTACTCTAAGAAAGCATCAGCTGCTGGGCGCTGCGCTTGGAGCCTCTTCCCACCCTGCACGGTGGCACGCCAGCCGAACCAAAGGGGAACGCGGGGCCAGGCAGCCGCATTAAAACTCTTCCAGGACTTCTCCTCCAACTTGGATTCACGTTCGCCAGTAACATTTCAGATCTGCCCACCGGCAACGCAGAGGACGCGCACGCCGCGGAGCCTCATTAGCCTGTCAGGATGATGCACATGCATGGGGTTTGTGTAGACATAAGGACTGGATTCTGCCGTTCTGCAGAGCTGTCAGTACTGGTGATATGTGTTAACAGAGAAAGAGCAGGAAAATGAAGTTGAGTGATTATTCCCACGCTACATTTATCTACAGCACTTTCAAAACCCACAAGCAGCACTGCACCAAATAGCGCTGACTGATGCAATGGGATGCAATCACGTAGAAATCAGATTAGCAGCAGAATTACAGAGTGGCAAAGGCTTTTTTCTCCTCCTCCTAAGAATCCATGCAGATTTCACCCCAGAATTTAAACGCTATGATTTCATTGGGCTGCTTCCCTTTAGTAAGCAGTACCTTGCCATTCTTATCTCAAAGTTCCCCAAACTATCACAGTCAAGCGTTACCACCTAGGTCACGGCTGGTTTTGACTCGAGTTGGAGATGCACGACGCTGGCAGAGCGGCACTCGGACAGCAGAAAGTTCAGCAATACAGAGTATGCCTGGAGTGACCAAAATCATTGAGGAGACAAGATTTTTTTTAAAAAAAACACCTTTCCCAGCGATGAGCTATGGCATTGTGAGGAGCATTTACCAAAATAAAGACAAGTTCACACTGTCTGCATCCCAAACAGCACAGCTTTCTGGCTGGAAGGCTCCTTCTCCCAGGGGCAGAGTTACAGACCGGGCTGACGTGTTAGACTGATCAAGGTACTATTGATGTTTCTGGCATTTACAGGCTTTAGGGTTGTCATGATTCCTTTCGTCATCCGGAGGATACAGGCACATCCTCAGCCCCCTCTGCTTTAAAAAGTCTTATGTTAGACACATTCACAACAGGGTGGAGAGGATTTACTTATTCCTTGGCTGCCGTAGAACAGGAGCACAGAGCACTTTGGAATTGTTAATGGATAGGTCATATTGCACGAGGAATTAATGTCCCTCTTTATTAAATATTTATTGGGCGCATCTACAGGAAACAGTGGAGGGAGACCTCAATGGAAGTGGGAGCACAGAGTTTTTCTGAAGATTATATACAGACAAAGGGAAGGCCAGAAAATAACCTTCCACATTGGTCAAAGCAATGGGATCACAGGTGGATCTTGCCCTTCAGAGTCCAGGAGTAAGCTGTAACTGGGAAAATACAACCTGTATACAGAAAAACAATATTGTATTCTGAATAAAGACATCTCATTTAACTTTTTTATTAAAGTTGCTTTGATACAGCATAGGAATACATCAAAGAACTGTTGCTTCTTCAGGAAAAAACAGAGTGAAAAAACATCACAAGATGTAAAATTAAAACCAGTATAGGCGAGCTGAGCACTTCTCTTTGTTTAAGAAGAACCGACCAACACATTAAAAGGTTCTTCCTTCTTCAGCACCTGCGGCAGAAGGCGGCCAACGCCTTTCAGGAGCCTCCACCTTGCAACCACAGGGCCTGAGCAACGGTTCACATGCCTGGTGCTACCCACGGTTTGCAGAACATCTTCAGCTGCCCAGGCACGGGGGGACCAGCCGTGACAGGGGCTCCTGTCCACACCACAGCCACCTTCAGGGCCAAGCACTTGAAAGCATCCCCCTCCTGCATTGACACCAGAAGGGTTTCAGAAGATCCTCTTGCCCTTTTTATTTGGACATCCAGCAAAATCCACGCTCTTCAGAGGTGTTACCGGCCCATCACTTCAGGAGACTGAAGAAATCGGGATGTGGACAGGAACCCACTGTCCTGCTCCTACTCTACACCAGCGATGCCGAGATGTTACTTCCCTCATCATTTGTAAACAGCCTTTCAACTTCTTTCAAAACTACGTCACCTCTCACGCAAAGGCATCAGGCTCCTAGCGCAGGTCCCCGTCAGCACAAAAAGCCTAGGAGTCTGATTGCTTTTTCTTCAAGATGAATACACCAGTAATTACAAGCACACCACTGCAAACCGTCTTTTTGCTGAAGCTTATTTTCTTTAGAAGAGACCACGGAGAACGAAAAAGGTCTCATTTGAAAAGACAATGAGGGAATTAGGCAGAGGCAATACTGCTGCTTATGACGACGGCCTTTCCACTTCTGCACCATCTGAGTACGAGGAAAAAATAGTTGCTAGAGGCAGAGGGCAGTTATACTTTGTAATGAGTATGCTAAAATAGAGCACTATTATTGTCTTGAGATCTTCTCTGACGCCTACGGACGACCCTTGAAGTATACCGAGTAGCTGACAGAATTTGGCTGCAGTACTCTAAATACAAGCACCGCAAACTCGAGCTTTCTCATGTTGCTGCAGCTTCGTTTGAAGTTGCTGTAGCTTTGTTTGAGGCCTTGACTTTGCAAAGCCTTGAGTTCACAAAAAAAAAAAAAAAAATTACAAGATAAGTATCTTTTCCAGCAACTTCTCCTCACGCATCTGTGCCACAACGTGCTCGGTGCAACCCAGCTGAGTACAGAGCCTCCAGGCTTCGCGTGGTCTGCGGAAGGGTGGGTGTCAGGAGGATGGGACCAAGCTCTTTTCAGTGGTGTCCAGTGACATGACAAGGGGCAATGGGCACAAACTGAAGCAGAGGAAGCTCCAGCTGAAGATGACGAAGAACTTCTTCCCTCTGAGGGTGACGGAGCCCTGGCCCAGGCTGCCCAGGGAGGCTGTGGAGTCTCCTTCTCTGGAGATATTCCAGCCCCGCCTGGACGCGG
>Ga0065711_1007588_pt1 | contig 15894 bp, 9 predicted proteins | sample Hoacrofraction12_FD_59098 | JGI IMG/M metagenome (GOLD analysis project Ga0065711, IMG submission 59098) | Hoatzin crop microbial communities from Cojedes, Venezuela - Epithelial fraction 12 v2 (version 2) | ecosystem: Host-associated > Birds > Digestive system > Esophagus > Crop | place...
TGGGCAGCCTGTTCCAGGGCTCCGTCACCCTCAGAGGGAAGAAGTTCTTCCTCATGTTCAGATGGAACTTCCTGTGCCTCAGTTTGTGCCCATTGCCCCTTGTCCTGTCACTGGGCACCACTGAAAAGAGTTTGGCCCCTTCCTCCTGACACCCACCCTTGAGATGTTTATAGGCATTTATAAGGTCCCTCTCAGCCTTGTCTTCTTCAGGCTGAACAAGCCCAGCTCCCTCAGCCTTTCCTCACAGAAGAGATGCTCCAGTCCCCTCACCATCCTTGTAGTGTTTGTTCTAGTATTGGGGTAATTTTACCGTGCAGGTGTTAATGCTTATTGCAGTGATTTTTCTGTATCTAAAACCTTTCTAAATGCTTCCCCTGGATGTCCCTTAAATGTTTAACATGGAGAGGGGAGGCAGAATGTAATAAAAGGCTGCAATTAAGTGGTAAGAGTTTATTTCAGGTACAGGTGGTCATTTGTGTTTAGGCAGGTTTCGGTGCAGGGAACTGGTCTTCTGGGGAATGCTGGCTCTTCGCAAGCACATAGTCCTTACCCCTGCTCCATCATCTAAATATTTCTGCATTTCATTGTTTTCACATTTACCATATAAAAATATGTGTGTGTGTGTGTGTGTACAGGGTTAAGTGAGATTGCTGCTTACATTTCTGACCGTGTTTTTCGTACATCACCAATATTTTCACTTCCACAACTACTCAGCTGATAAAGCTGCAGCTGCAATAGAAAGTATAGTTGCATGGTCAGCGATTAGCAGATTTTCTTCAGATTTTTCTAATGAAATAGTACCTTCTCCTATGGTTCAGTGGCCATTACCTACTGTCTTTGTTTTCTTGCTCACTTATTTTACTATCCAGATATTAGCATTTGAAGTGTTACATAATACAGAACTGTAGAATAGAGCCTCTAGATACTACTCTATGTATGAGGCTAGCAGTAGCTTTTCTTTCCTATATGTCTCATTTTAATTCACTTCAGTTAACGCTTAATTAGAGTGAAAAGTCTCTCAGTTTACTGGGCATTTATGATGTCTTTTTGCCTTGTTTGATTTTTTCTTTTCTTCTTTCTAGCAAACTTATCACAAATATTTTTGTTGCTAATGTAGATTCTGTAATTTAGGCCTTGTTTGATTTTTACTTCTCTCTAGCAAACTTATCACAAATATTTTTGTTGCTAATGTAGATTCTGTAATTTAGGCCTTGTTTGATTTTTTCTTTTCTTCTCTCTAGCAAACTTATCACAAATATTTTTGTTGCTAATGTAGATTCTGTAATTTAGGCCTTGTTTGATTTTTTCTTTTCTTCTCTCTAGCAAACATCACAAATATTTTTGTTGCTAATGTAGATTCTGTAATTTAGGCCTTGTTTGATTTTTTCTTTTCTTCTCTCTAGCAAACTTATCACAAATATTTTTGTTGCTAATGTAGATTCTGTAATTTAGGCTATTCTGCCATCTGATCTCTGTTGTTAGAAGCCTAATTTTTTGCAAGTGCCTGTTAGTGGCCTGGCATGTTTTTTATTCCATCACAGCAGCATGGGAATTTTTGCTCTTGCTAGCACATGTTCCCCAGGCGATTCCAAGGCACTTTTTTCATATGTCATGAAACTACATCAGATACTTAATGAATAGATTACACTGCCTTTGTTCTTAAAATAAAGGATTAATACCAGTTTGTTCATCTGGTTTCAGAAACAGTTGTCCCCATGACTAAAGAACTTGTGTGCTCAAAGAACATTGTTAAATGAGAAGTTGCATTGGGTTTTACAGGGCTTTTAAGTTTCTTTTGTATGCCAGCTAGGATGTTCTTTTCATACTTTATAGTAAATAAAGGTTTTTTCCTGTTGTCTTAAGGTCTTGTTTAAAATACAGAAGACAGAAAATATTCAGTAGAACTCTTCACTGGAGTCACTGCATTTAGCATAGCGTAACTGCAGACTTGAACATGGAAATACTGAATTGAAAACATGGAAGTGTTGGTCCTCATTCATCTCTGATCTGGTGGTCAACAGATGTACAGATCTTTCTTAGGGCCACCCGTTATTTTAGTTTTAGCCTGCTGAAGTTCCCTTGTTTCTTTCCATCGGAGCGCCTCTTCGCTGCAGCACTGCGCGCAGGTTGCCGGTTACATTTGATCCAGTCAGTGATTGCGACTAATCTGGCTGGTTCTGAAATTGGATTGAAACACCTGGTCTCCTGAAACACATCCAAAGCTGGTGGGAGCTACAGAGGAGAGGGCAGACAGGAGCAGACGGTTACTCCTCTCGCGTGCCTAGGTATACTGCTGCTCTGTATCAAATGCACCGTACCGTTGCATGACTTGGACAGCCCCCGGGACATGTCTGTAGATACCAACATCAAAAACTGTACGGCTTAGGCAATGGGGCACCCAAACGCAGTAAAAGCTTTTAATAGGCTTTTCCTTGCTTTTGTTGTTTTTTGGGCTTTTTTGCTACTTGGTAATAGCACCAAGTAAAGAACATCACTTCAGTTACTGGTTTTGCCTCCCTGTCAGATGAGTTAGGGATCCAGCTGAAAATCTTCCATCTCGTTCCAGCTGGCCAGCATCTTCCTGGAGCAGAACCACAGCTCTGTCAATTGACTGGCTTCGGAAAGTATTGATTCTCCAAGGGCCGTGGAAGACAACTGCTTAATGATTTTAAAGGAGTTTGGATGTGCATTTATTTGCAAAAGGTGCAGTGTTTAATCTCTAGAACACATGGTCAGGCATATTTCAGCTTCTGATAATACACAGACGTGCGGTGTAAGTGTGAGGAGACGCACCGAGATGAGTAGCAGTACTTACTGCTGCTGCTTAATGAGCTGTGAGGCCGCCTTATCCTGGCAGGGAGCAAACCGCGTGTTCCTCTAAAGTGCTGCTCCTGCTGATAGAGCCGTTCTCCTTCGGAGAACGCTGTCCCTTTGAAATCGAGGTGCCACACGAGATGCTGATGCTCCTCCACCTCTCACTTTTGTTTGGGAAGTGAGTGAAAATAAGTTTCTAACAACACTGGGAAATGTACTTTTAACCATATTTACCACCCACAAAATAGTTTTTGTTTTGAAATATCTTTATGGCTTTTGTTGTTCTGTGCTCTAATACATTATCAAAATCAGAATTAAGCCTATAAAAACCTCTTTAGACACCTTTCTTTAGAGAATATTTTTACATTTTGCTAAAATATGATACGAAGCTGAAGTTTAAACTCGTAAAAGCTTGTCTTTGTTTTACCACATATTTTTCAGAGATAGGAAGTTTCTGTATTTTACAGCATTTTAAAAGTCACTGGGATTAAAAACTTAGCACCATTATATCTTCAAAGGATATGTGTTTGTGCCTGGCTTCTAAGGAACATCTAGATATACATATATGCAAAGTAGGTTCCAACTCATCACCCAGGCTTTTGATAGTGTAACGCTGGACAAGCCATTTAAATGCCAAGTCAATTTACAAAGTGGCCTTTGTCAAATCTGGGATTAGAATGAATGTTTCTGGCTTTTTGCTGATTATATCATCAAAGTAAATTCTGAAGCCTTTGACCTTGGTTAATATTTTTCGTGTGTCAGTAGGTTCTTAATGTAGCAGTCTGTTGGGCAATAACAGGGAAACATCTATTGTGCTTTCCATATTTTTGGTTTTCATGGCACAATGGGTTTTTTCCTCACATGGCTCAACAGTGTCACATACTGTCTCACACTTCGGCATGTGCAGTGCTGTGGTAAAGGAACAGTCTAGGTTTTAACGGCATGTATATTTTTATATTACGAGGTGCAATGCATATGTCTTAATTTCATGAATCAGGCTGTGTTGTTTTTTCTTTTTTCTGCTCCTTTGTAAAACTCTTACATCACCCTGAAAGCGGTCAATTAAAGAACTGCTCTCCCTTCTGCAAACAGGCTTGTGCTGTACTGATTTGTTTGATACAGAACACAGCTTTTGGAGCTATTAAACATATGATCAGCAGGGATCTGTTTCCCCCAGCTCTTTCCTGAGCAGCAAGTTGCCAGATTATTTCATAGTCTTTATTAATTTTTTTTTTAGTTTGTATTCTTCAAACAGTCCATTGGATTCTGAATAGGTGAAGTAATTTCCACATACAGACAGTTCGTGCCTTCGTACACGAGCCTGCCTTTCCCTTCTGGGTTCCTACAAGTTAATTAACAAACGAAGCTGTAAGCCAGCAACTCGCCAGCAGTATGCTCAGCCTCCTGGTCTCTGCCAGACTCCTCTCGCTTTGCTCTGTCGGTGGCGTCGGGCTGTGCTCCACGTTGTGCTGGCAGGGAGCTGGCTTCGCAGGGCTCCTTCTGGCTTTGCACGACGCCGGTGGAGTCTGCGTTTAGCTGTTGTGACTATGTGTGTCTTCAAAGACAGCCCGGCCTCGCCGAGCGATGCTATGCTTTCTTGCACTTGAGCAAAGAAACACCCCAGATGATTGGAAAAGGGTGCCAAGCCAGGTGCTTTCCCCAGGGGCTGGGAAGAATGCAGACAGCAGCTACATCTGGCTGGTCACCTTGGTGCAGCTTCTACCCTGGGTGGATGCCAAGTCTTGGGGGAAGGTGGTAGGAGCCTGCAAGCCTGTCTGAGAATGTTCATGCAGCAAAGCAGAGCCTTCCTCACCTTCACTTTTCTTCCTCGTGCTCGTTTCTGTTATAAATAGATATCAAAATTTTCATTGGGTTAGCTTGATGTCTGTTATTAATATATTTGATGCTGTAAAGGAAGTCCACCGGTTAGATGTGGTGGACCTTTGCAGAGCTAGGTCATGGGTAATGTCCCCCTTTTGCTCTTTGAACACGAGCAGCTCTCCAGCGTGTCAGTGACCTTTGTGATTTTTGCCAGTATATTCTGCTAAGATCTAACGAGAGGCTGATGAGGTACCGTATGACAACAGTTTCGTCTCAGTGGTTGCTGGCCAGACGGGTGGGAGTTTCTGCGTTGACTTTGAGACATATTTTACTGTTGAGCTTGAAACAGGTTTCAGCTGTTGATAGTTCGTGCCTCTGATCCATCTGTTATACCTGTGAGTGTAATACTCAGCAATTTCACCTCCAGTGAGGACATATTTAAAGGAGGCAGCACTTCTGGTGCACCAAGGGGCTGAGGGATGCCAGTGCCACGTCTGTGGTAGCAGACTGCCTCTTGAGTGCCACTGGCTGGCAGCCGGCTGGTCCCTAGGCACGTCTGTTAGCAGCAGCGTGGTTGCCCTCCTTGCCAGAGGCCGTGGTGAGGTGGCTCATGTGCCGCACACATGTCACGGCATCTCAGGCCGTGGAGGAGGGAGGCCCGTTGGTGGGCTGCGGCGTGGTTGAAGGAGAAGATCAAACCATAAGAGCAGACTCCTTTTCTGTGGGTTAGTCACCAGATGGGGATGTTGCATGGCACTGGGCAAGCATGGGGTGCATGAGCAGCCAAAGCTCTTCAGATGCTCCAGAGCAGCAACTTTGCACTCCCAGAGGGGAAGGCAGCACTCTGCAAGAGCAGATGAGAGGAGGCGCACCGGCTGCTGAGCATCTGTGTTGGGGTCGTTGTAGTTCCTGGAACTGAAGGCCCCAGATATTACTGAGCTATAATGTGAATTAAATGACACTCATTCTTTTTTTGGAAAAGTTAGTGAATTAAATAAATTAATGATATGGGAGATGTCCTCCTTGTATACTAGCTCTTGCATTAGGCAGTTGAATAATAAGGTGATACATTGCTTTTTTTTTTTCTCTCGCCATCATTCCTCTTTCCTTCTTTGTAGTTACTCAGGGACATTGCTTAACTGGTTGCAAAGACAGTGGAAGGATAATTTTTCTTAAAAAGTTGAAACCAAATTCCAGCATAATGGTAATTATTTCCAGACCTAACTGGGGGTGATGCTAAAAGAAGAACAATCTCTTAGAAGATATTGCAAAATATCTTTCAAGTTTCTATGAACTTAGTAATTTCTGACACCAGAAGGGGCTGTCACGATTGCATTTTACCTCTTGCATGGACAGGAGGACTTTCCTTCCTTATGTGACGGTATGTCTTTTGTAAAACTCTAAAAAATGGGTAAAGGGAATCCATCTCATAAGTTGTTCCAGAATTTCATTGGACTTCAAGTTTAAAAAAAAAAAAATTAAAAAAAAAAATCTTGTTTCCAATGACAAAGTCTACCGCAATTTCCAAATATTGTACATAATTATATGTTTTATATCCAAAGTTGAGATGTACTCTATCAATTCTCTGTTTTCCTAGTGGCACTTATAAATGGTTATCCTGGACCTTCTCTGTAAGACAAATATCTGTGCTGCTTGAATTTCCTAGTCTGATGAAATATGTTTTAGCCATTCTTATGGCTCTTCTTGATCTCTCTCCAATTTTCCCATACTATTTGAGCTGTGGACAGCAGAACAGTGTGGTATGCTAGCAGAGGTTATGTTAGTGCCAATACAGACAGTGTTATCTTCCTGCTTGGTATTTCCTTCTCCACATACCAAACCACAGCTCTGTTGTGGTTACTCATGGAAGACGATAATACTGGATTATATAATTTTTCCATAGAACAGAGGGACAGAAATCTAGTACCTCTGCAATTGCCTTCTGGTTGAACAGCAGATGCCCTGGCTTGGCGTCTGTAAAAGATGCCTATCTTGTATGTATCATGTAAGGATATTTGTAGGGCTTCCTTACTGGCTTGTATTCCATGGGCATCCCAAGAAGGGTATTAGGATATATGAGAGGCAATGTAGCTTGAATCCTTAGGAGGACCACTTGCAACAGCTGCTAGCTTGTCTGATGACAGAGACTGGGAACTTTCAGAATTAAAATCAATGGCGTTCAGATGAGCTGTGGAGGTTCTCTGTGGATGTGGGGGACAGGGAAATGTAGAGGGTTTAAAGCAAATAAAGAAAAAAAACCCACAAAAAGACTCTACTACAATGAGAAAGAGAGATTATTGCATCGTGTCTTGCATGTCAGAGGGTATGCTGGTATGTGTGATGCTTCCATGTCCTATCTCAACGTCTGAAGGCAACTGCAAGTTGCACTTCATTTCCCTTCTGCTTTTTAGAAATGTTGTTGGTTTTGGTTGGCTGAACAGACTGTGTCTTGGCACTCACTTGTATCTGTACTGCAAGGACTCCACAGCAGAGGGGGAACCTAATAGCAGAGCAAAGGTGCCTGATCTGGATCAGTGGCAGCACCTCGGCAATATCTCACCTGGGCCCAGAAGGACCTGCAGTACACGAGAAATAGGTTATATTGGCTTTGCCTGGTGGGAGCTGCCTCTCTTGCCGTCACAGTACAATCCACTCTCTTCTAGGGTATGTGGATACTGTCTCAGTGCGTAGGCAACTGAACACGTAGAAATTCTGAGCTTAATTGTTAACAAGTGAAATGGATGCTTGGAGCCCAAAAGAACAAGGAAATAGATGAATGAGGGAGAGAGAATTGGCAGAATATGTTATTTTTTCTTTCTTTAAACCACCAAATTGTTTTTTTAAAGGGCTAAGTAAAACCAAGCAACTACATAATTCATTTTTAAAAAATAAAAATTAAAAAAATATTTGTTGCATTTTTTGGATAAGCAGTGTCTCCCTAAGAGATTTAAAATCTTTCTTACCACAGACTTATTTGACAGTTCAGTCACAGTTTGGCCACAGGCTGATCAATATGGTTAGCCAAGAGAATCACCAGCCTGGAGGACATTGTTGATATCTGATGCCTTAATAAACAGTCTGGGGGCAGTGAAAGGAAATATAAACAATAGAGAAGTTTTTAGTGTAAATACAAGCATAGAAGATAACCCACATTCCTTAAAGACCTTGTGCAGAATGAATCATAGCATTGCTTAAGTAAATCACGTGGAGTTGAGGAGGGCCTGCCTGGCAGCATTCAGTAGTTAGTGATGGAAAATGACCAGAAATGGCTGTTAGCAGACAAAGGTAAGGATGCTGCTGGCTTGGAGGGCAACCCTGAGCTGCATCTTCCTGACACAGCTTTGGCAGCACACCACTTTGCCATGGACAGCGTGCTTCAAGTTTCACAGGCAGGATTTGTGAGGAGAGGCAATTTATTTTTTTGGACCAAATAATATAATATTAATGGGTGGGAGGGATTACAAGTTTTTGGACGCACAAGCTGTTCTGTAGATCCAAAAGATCTGCAGCAGTCTTCACAGCTCGTTAACAGTTTAACAACTGTTTGGAGTGTAGGGAGAGTGCATCGGTCCAGCCACCTGACAGCAGAAGTGATGGGTGACTATAAAGCAGGAGGAAAGGTGAACAAATGCTGGGCTCTTACAGAAAACAGCATGACCTGAAACTTATACTGCCTGTGGATTGTGGAGAGGCTGTCTGGGAGGAGGGCGGAGAGCTGGAAATACTTTAAGACCAGTATTCCTGTTGAGTCTGTAATTTATTTTATGTTTTGGTGTTCAGTAAAACCTATATGAAATTTTGTTTCTGGATTCTCTTCCGAAGTGGTTTTATACATTTCTTTAAAGGATCCAGACTGAGCAAACACAGGGTTGTTGTTTTTTTCCTGTGGTAACTGGATATTTCTGGCCTTTATCAACTATGAGTCCATTCAGGCATCTACTGGCCACGGTTTCTTACCCACACAGTTCCTCTCAGGGCATTTTGTCCACCAGATGAGATGTATTGCTTATTAGGAGGCACAAGCCTCTGCTCCCATCATGTTACTTATTGTGTTGCAAAGGGGATTTACGGCCATGGTTGTGGAAATGAGTTGGAAAAACACGTTAGCCCAAGCATGGTTTAGTTCCTTTTGGCACGTATAATTTAAAAGCATTAATACATTTTTGATATTGTATGAATTTAGCAAATTGAAGGCTTGTTTAAAAGTGTAATTAGAGATGGGGGAAAGTTTCTAGGGAAACCTTTCTTGGAGGCCAGTATGGGTTGTGGCTGTAGTTCAGCTTAGCTGAAGCAAACTGGTGGTACATCACCACTTCGCCAGTCAGGGGTGAAATATTCAATCTGCTTCTTCTCGGCCATCACCTCCTTTGAGTTATCCAGCAGACTGTACAGGGACTCTACCTGTACTTTGACAAACAAAATGTTTGAACTCTATCCTTACTCCCTTATGCTACATTCATGTGAATATGACCAGAAACTTGCCCCTGTGTTATATTATTTTTTTTATACGGTGAGATCTAAACATTTGTCTTATGAACAAAGCCTTTCAGCTATCCTTGTTCATTAAGTCTTCATTTTTTCGAGATGTCAATGGATGTCTCGTGAACAAACTTGACTGATACAATGTTATCACACTATGGAGTTGAAAAACAAAGCCAGTAATCCCGCTTCTGTGCTAAAGACAGAATATTAATATTATAGTATACTGTATTATTAAATCATATTATTTAGCAAATTCTGTTTTCTTCTGTATTGTACTCAGGTCTCTGTAGGTAAGCTATACAGGGGCTTTATCCAGCCACTGCCAACTGAGGAGCTCCCTGCTATGACAGTTTTTACTCATCTGGCAGTTGACTGCCGTTTCAGCCGGTGACTACAGAAGTGTGAATGTAAAATGCACAAGGAGCAGAAGTCAGTGGTGTGAGAGTCGTGTGGTACCTCTGTGTAATGCTACGCAAATGTCTGCACCCTCTGGGAAACCCAGCAACGACTGCTTAGGCACTGTCTGTTGCCGCAGAACTACTGTAGACATTGTACTTCAGGTATTTCTCTGTCAGAAGGAAAGAAATATGCATCAACTTATTCAAAGGCTTTTGTATTTAAGTGTTTGGAAAGGTGATACACGAAATGAATGTTGCTGAATTGGTACTTACAGCCATCCTCTAACTAGTACAAGTGTGACAGAGGCACAGACCAAAGCCCCCAAACCAGGCCAAGTAGACTGTAAAAAAGAAAAAAATAGCAAGTGCTACATAGTCCCTTTCCTTTCTTCTTCTGGGGAACAGGAAGGTAAATTATCACTATTTGTGATAAACAGACAAGCTAGGCCAGGCTTTGTTATATGAATCACCATTTCAGATATCCCCTTATGGTGATCAAGCATGTGATTTGCCTCTTATAAAGAGTAGGAGCTAATATGGCCCAGGTGGGTTGTGCCTTGCACTGTACTCCAGGCAGAAGAGCAACAGAGCGCTTGGATGGCAGGGTTGTAGCCCCCCAGATTTGCACAGGACTAGTTCACTTGTTTGATGGAGCTGACGGTGGCACATCCACTTTTTGCCTCCTTCTTTTTGACCTGATCGTGCTATACATGAAGTCAGTTGGTTGTATTGACCAAGAGAAATTTTGCAAGGAGAATGGATGCAAATAAGCCATTTTCAGAGCATCAAACAAGAAAGCGTAACTGCTTACAATGGGTGCTGCTTTATTCTGCAGCATCTTCAAGAAAAGCTGGTGAGATGCCCAGGCAGTAGCAGGATAAAACGTGATTTGATGTCTTAAAGACCCGTCAGAGTTGGAAGAGTTTGTGACAAGATGTAGTTTGGTACTTCTGTGCCTTGTGGGGTGGGAGACTTCAGGTCTAGTTTCCTGGGACTCCCAAAATTTTGCCACATTTTCTCATCACGTTGATCAAGGTGTTTGGCAGTCCTTGATCTTGGGACATTCAATAAGCGTGTCTGTGTTATCTGCTTATGTGTCCAATCCAAACAGTTTGTACAATGGACCCATTTATAGGGCAGTAAAGGTTATTTGGAAATAATGTGAAGCTTCATTCTGGAACCCATTCAGCAGTGTAGAACATATGCTTGAGATAAGACTGGATATAAGTATTTTATGCTTAGCTTTTTATGCACATTTTCTCTTTTAATTCTGTTAAAGCAATTGGGATTTTATATACCGTGTTTCAAGAAACAGAATTAGACATTATGTATATAATTTGATTTCAGTTGGAAACCGTGTAACTTTCTTTGCTGCCACATTCAATGTGGGAGTGTATTTTGTACTTAAATGAGAAGGAGGTATGAGAGGAGAAGCCTTTATAAAGATTAAAAAAGGGCGGTAGGAATGGTTGCTTCTAACAGTCACCTAAACTCACTAAACAATTGAAATCATCTGTGAGTTGCAAGGTTAGTGTGTGGAGTAGTTACATGGCAATAGCATGAGTACTTAGGCATTTATCCCTGTGGATAGTTTGCAATGGTTCTATACTATTCATTTAAAAGACATTTGCTTGGGAACAAAACTATATTATTTCATATATCTTACAAGCCCGCAGAGGCTGAGAGTGATTCAGAACCTACACCTTCATCTCTTTCCCAATGTCTGGATATTCTGTTTTTTAAAGCAAAGGTTAAGCACTGAAAATCCTTTGCCAGATGCCTCTAAGTACCTTCATGTTACAGTTTCGTTGTCATGAAGTTAGCTTTCCATAGGTCTCTTCAGTTAATGGCTTTGTAGGTCTGGTCTTGTATCCTTGTTCATTCTTGCCGTGTATGTCCCAGCTGCAACACACCTCAGTAGCGGTGACGCACAGTGGCTGTCATACCTTGCTTGAGCTCATGACAGCAGAGTTACAGGTCAAGTCTCTGCAGCAAATCTTGGGTTTCGTTGTGACCCCTGGTGGAAAACTCCCCAGTATGTGGGACAATGCGGAGCATTACACCTATTGACACTTCAAAGAGCTGCTTTTGGCCTCTTAAAACTGGCCTCATTTTGGCTGCAGCACAGCACAACCCACCTGGGGTTCACTGATCCATTCCTTCTGGCATGGAGGAGAAGAGACTGTGGTGCTGCCTTCCCAAAACATGAACTAGAGCCAAACGTCTGAGCAACAGGACTCAGCTGTGCGAGTCATGCAGAGCTGTGACACAACGGGACGCCCTTCCAAGGGCAGCATTCTGGCAATCCGGTGAATGATGCGGCTCCACGTGGAGCCACGTCAATCCGGTTGACAGGGTGGAACCTCCTGCGTCTGGCTTGGCACTGAAGAAAATATATCTTGTNACCCCGTCCTGTGGTGTGAGAGGTTTGCAGTATCCAGAAGAGCAGCAACAAGCCGTTAATCAAGGGCAGCTGCTATTTTGGTCCTTGAATTAAGAAAGTGTTCTGTGAATAGTGAGAAATCCCCTGGAACATTTCACCTTGTCTGTCCCTCAGAGCTTGCATTAAATTCTGCAGAGTTGCATTCTGTAAGAATAATTGCTTTCTGTTCCNTAATGCTCCTGATTTTGGAAAGCGTTGCTGTCCCCATGTGTGCCAAANTAGTGCCGTTGCAGTTCCTTCAGCATGGCGTGTAGTTTCTCTAGTCTGAGTAATCTTGAGAGAATGCGGAAACCTGTGAGCCGGTTAAATTATTGGAAGCACTGGAAATGTACATCTGAGTGGTCCAGAACCTCAGGTAATGGAGTGGAGGAATTTCTCCGGAACTAGTCATATTTTTCTTTCCAGAGAGAATGAAAGGGTTGGTTTGTGCTCATGGATGATGTAGTATACTTCAGAGGTAAGCCCAGCAATACATTACTTTATGTGCAAGTTTTGTCTGCTTTTAGAACTACAGTAGCTTTTAGAGAAGGAGGATGCAGTTAGTTTGCATTTTTTGCCCTTTAGAAGTACAATATTGATTACGAGTAATTAAAAAATTTTTGATAGCTGCTATAGCTGGATTAAATGTACATGAAAGGATAATTTTATGACATTACAAAAATGTACATGTTTTATAGCCACCATACACATTCGCAGATAAATTAAATTAGAATTTTCAGGGGATAGGTACTGAATTTAGGCCAGGCTTTTGGGGGCAGCTACACCAAGTTCAGTCTGTAGGACTCTTTTTCAACATTATCAGAACCAGTGGTGAGTCAAAAGTGCAGAAGATTCAGTAATAACTGAGTTATGTTCCCAAGAAATTTCTTGCCCTCCATTATTTCATGACAATCCACAGGACTGCAAAGATTAGCCTTGCATATAACAGCTTTTATTTCCCTTCAAATGTTTCTGTATTTTGACAAAATCTTAACCATACAGAACCCAAGCATCCCTTTTCTCGAGCTGTGTATGTAGTGCTTACGTTCAACCTGGACTCTGCAGGGGCAGGGGTGGGTTTTTTTGCTTATACAGCACAATTGACTTAAAACTGCACTTGTGGACCACAAATTGCTGTTTTTCTTGACACTCTTCAGCCATACAAAGCTGCAGATGAAAGTCAAGACTTTTTTTTTTTTCATGGGCTGGTGGAAATATAGAATGGTAGAGCAGATTATGTTTGCATCTTGTATCTTCATTCTCTTGAGCAGAAGCTCAAGCAACTGTTTACAGCAAGTCTGGGTGTAGTCACTCAAACTGAACATTCACAACTGGTGTGTCCCAAAAACCTGAGTGCTTACACTAAGTATGGAAACCTTGGCTCCACACAGAATTTCCAAATGGGCAAGAGCACTTCCATCTGTTCTTGGGAAAGAGATGTAAATAGCATCCCTGAAAAAGTTAATGATGCGCTAACCTAGCATATAAAGTTTGCGGAGTTGCCTTTAAACATGCTAAAGACATTACGGCTTGAGAAAGAACTTTAGGTCTGGCAAATGATATGTTTGCATGTAAAGAACAATAGTGTCTTAAAACAGAAAGTAGACTTATGGGAAAATCCAGGCTGTGCACATTGGTGTGCTATGAACACTGGGATGAGGGCAGAGTGAAAATGCCCTAGAGCATTTCTGGAAACTTCAGATGGAAAGATGAGGAATAAGTGCAGAGGTTGGTAGCGCACAGGAGTACCGTGTAGAGCATTATGGAGACTTAAACTGAAGAAACAAGTACAGAGACATACGATCAGCTTGTACCACAATTATTTTCTTGTTGTCCTGAGACAGAATTTGGGCCAAATTATCATTTCAGAGTAGTGTGACTCTGAAATTGTTACTAACACAAGTTTCAGAATGGCTTTCTGGACAAATTCTAGTCTTTCACCTCTTTTGTTAGTATCTCTGCTTCTCAGATATGGAATCTTGCAGTAACCAAAGAGGAATGCTTTTCTTGGTCAAGAAAAAGTTTTCTGGAATGGAGCAGAGTGAAGGCATCCATCCAGTTTCCAGCAGAATCTGACACTTTCATTGGCATCTTTTATCTTATTTAGGGCATTAAATATTCCAAGAAGCAATTGGACAAACTGATTAAAAATTGAAAATGAAACACCTGATTTTGGTGCTAGGATCTGATTAAGAGTTACAGGTCTTATAATAATGTTTACTGTTTGAGAGACGCTGTTAAAGGTAAATTGAATTTTCACCATAAAGTTTATATGATCATGTTTATTAGCGTTGCTTTCCCTAGAGTCATTTACATTTTGTTTAAGTAAAATACATAAAAAGTTAAATACTGGTCTGGCTGGGGTAAGGTGGTTATATGTTAGGGTCCTTTCCTTTCCTCATTACATTTTTATGAAGATCAAAAGTTTCTGTGTTGAAGTGAAGGCCTACATTCAGGAAAACTTTGTAGTTACATCAAACCAGAGTGAAAATGGAATAGTTTTACCATTTTTTAATACAAGCAATGCTTTCAGAAGGCTCTGCAGTGTGACTGTAAACTTCAGAAATTTGGAAGAAGTTGCAAGTATAAATATTGAGATCCAGATTAAAACATGTTTTACATTGGCATTGAGTGGGTCTTGTGCAAATATATATAAAAAAAGGTCCACTTATTAAATATTTCTAAGAAATTCTAGACTATCACATAACAGTTGAGTCTGAATTCTTTGAAAATAAATCACGTAAAGCATCACAATAATGTCTAAATGTTGAGTTGTTGATAAGTTTGTGACCTTCTGCTTCGAAGTCCTTGATTTCATACTTACACAGAAGGAAAAATTTCAGTTTTAAGTTCTTTGCTCTTCTCAGACTTAAAGTCTCAATTCCTTCATATTTACAGTTTTTAGAATAATATGACTTGTTGAATAAAACTTTTTTTTTTGTATTTTCCTGTAGACAGGATCAAATGCACTTTGTTTGACACTATATATTGCGCTTTCCCTCCAGCTACATGGAAGAAGCTTGCTTGCAAAAAATGCTGAACTTCAGTAGGCAAAGTGAAACTTTTGATGCTGAAAGCTAAAACTCTGAGCACGTCTCTTTAAAGACGTATTTTAATGCAAAGTGTCCTGACTAAAACTGCTGTACAACACCGTCTCTTCCTGCTCAGAGGCACACAGGAGACTCAAGCTCCAAGGGCTTGCGTGGCGCTCTGTGGAGTGCTTTGGTTAGATACAGCTATTTGACTTTGAGTCCAGCACTGGAGACCACACACCTTTTGGCTTTGTTTTCCTTCTTTGTGTTTCTGACAAGGAGAAGGTTTTCCAGGCTGAGGGTATTAGGGGGATTTTTTTAGCTTTTTTTTTCCTTTTTTCATTTAAAAAGTCCATAATTTGACTCACCCCATTCCAGGGTTTGTAGAGACATTAACAATGTTTACTGCATAAGATGGGATAATGTCTGCTTTTTCCTTTAGTAATTTTGTTTCTCCAATCAGTTCTGTACTGTTTCCTTCCTGAATGTGCAGAGGTGATGGAGGCTATAAAAAGCTTATTAAAGTGTAAAGAAGTGGGAATATAAAACAGCGATACTGATCTCCTCTGGAGCTTTGTTACCTGAGGGGCTTCTAAAAAGGAGAGTAACAATTTCCCTTAAACTGTGAGTTGGTTAGTCTCTATGAACTGGACCTGGGTTCAGAGAAGAATTAAAATTATAAACGTTGAAAAGAGGACAGGACTTTGCATGAACTGGCAGAAATTCCTGAGGAAGCACATGAGAGAAGCTTGATGACCTACCTGCCACACAAGCCAGAATCACAGAATCACAGAATAGCAGGGGTTGGAAGGGACATCTGGGTCATCTAGTCCAACCCTCCTGCCGAAGCAGGGTCACCTACAGCAAGTTGCACAGGACCTTGTCCAGGCGGGTCTTGAATATCTCCAGAGAAGGAGACTCCACA
>Ga0065711_1041759_pt1 | contig 15894 bp, 12 predicted proteins | sample Hoacrofraction12_FD_59098 | JGI IMG/M metagenome (GOLD analysis project Ga0065711, IMG submission 59098) | Hoatzin crop microbial communities from Cojedes, Venezuela - Epithelial fraction 12 v2 (version 2) | ecosystem: Host-associated > Birds > Digestive system > Esophagus > Crop | place...
AAGCCTGTACTGGTGCATGAGGTTGTTCCTCCCCAGGTGCAGGACCCTGCATTTGGCTTTGTTGAACCTCATCAGGTTCCTCTCTGCCCAACTTTCCAGCCTATCCAGGTCACGCTGAATGAACATAAATTTTGCAAACATGTAGTTAAACTTTGAGCACCGCTATAAGTCTAGTAACCAATATCTGTTCCTAGAAGCTCTATATTAAAATGTAATTTTGCTAGCAATCCTGAACCTTTTACAAAGAAGTTGAACTGCTTCATCAGCTCTTGCCTCTCATTGTATGTGATACAGTTACTCAGGCAGTGAGGAAGGACTTCTGGTTAGAAGAGGTTGCTTCGAATGAACAGTGTTGTAATTCAAAATATTTCCTGCGCTGCCATAGTGTTAATTTGTTCATTCCTCATGGTTTACAGTGAAGTCTAGGGGTGCTTACGTCAGAGGCTAGATTGCACATTCACTGCATTTAGGGCATTTCTCATATACTGTTGAATTAAGTTCAGATAAATACTGGAGATTTTTTTCCCCTGTCTTTTTAGTATTTCTTTGATTACTGGTTATTTTGATTACTAGGTGATTTTTGCCAGTGCCATGATGTGTCATTTCAGATACCTGAGGATGTGTTGAGTGACTGTAAACCTGTGTTTAGAGAACGAAATCAAGCCCTAGATTTCTTCTGAAGAATCACACTCTGTGCTCTTAATACTGAGGTTATCTTCAATATTAAATGTAATAGAAATCCACTTCCTTTTCCATTTATTTCAGTGTATAAATATTTGAAGTGCTTGATTTCTATTGTTTGGATACCTAACTATGACATTTGGGGAAAATTGGAGTATGCCCTTTTATGTGGAATTCAGTGTTAAGTATACATTTAAGTGGAAGTCCAGGAACCACAAATGTATTTCAGAAACTTGTTACCTTTGGAGTCCTGTAAGAAAGTTCAATTAATGTTAATGACAATATGCTTCTAATAACTTTGTTACAACATTTCTGGTCACTGGAAAATTGTAAGTACATTCCACTCCATTTCAAATTCCAAAATGAAGCATAATACTGAATAAGGAGTAGAATTCACTGTCTTAATTGTTCTTGAAAACATTAAATGTCTGCTCCTCTATTCTAAAACAGCAGTATGACTACTGTAAGTGTATTTTACTGAAATGAGAGGTACAAACCCCAAATCTCAATAATTTCAATTGTGACATTTAATGGCAGCTGGCAGAGTTCTGACTTTTTATCTGGCACTGGCAATTGAAAGGTATTCTCCAAATTCTTGTTCTCAGTTGCACTAAAACCCTTCCTACCCAATGACCGGTTTTATTGGCGTGATAAATTAGATATGATAATTTTGCTCTTTTAGCAGATCCTGCCTCTGTTCCATTTGCCATAACACTTTAGGCTCGGAGCAGTCTGTAGTATTGCGAAGGAAGGAATTTTGTATTTTTCTCTTATTACATAAAATGCTTACAGTCTGGGAAAGTGAATGCAAGAATGGAAGAACAAGCTGACTGAAAGAATTCCTCACTCCCTCCTCTCTCTTTTTCTCTTCTTCAGATACCCTGACAAGACTTTGGGATGTAAGTTCTGTCTTGAACCTCAGATATTCGTTATTTCTTTTCTTCCTTTGAAAAAAATAAAAGCTCGGCTTTGTGTTCCGTTTCTTTTCAGTGTATTCTTCCTGGCTCACCCATCCTTCTATTCTTCACTGATATCCCAAGTTAGGACTTGTTCTGCTCTTCTTCCTCTAGAGTATGTCATTAAATAAGCCACTTAAAATTATTACAGTGGTAATGGGCTGAACTCCTTCCAACATCAGATATCAGCTCAGCTTTTCTTATCTGTCTACTAACCCTTATAAACAAGTAGGTCTGTGGGCTTGGGTTGATTGGATGCCTTTTTGAGGGCTGACTTCAGTGAGTGGTGAAATATACCTCTTCGAAATGTCTTAAATGGAGTACTTAAAAATAGAAGTCCAAGGATCTTGAGACACTGATGGAAAATTATGGTCTTCGCTTTTCATCAGCAAAATGAGATTATAATTGTAGGGCTGGTTTCTCATTCACCTTGTTCAGCCACTGTTCCTTAAACTGAAAGGATTGTCATTGAGATTTATTGGTGGGTATGGCTGTAAATTGATGACTGTGAAAGCAGTTGGTTCAAGACAACAGAAAATCTGATTCTTAGTACTTTTTTTTTGTTGAGCTGTCTCTCTACTTTAAGGATGTATTACTGATTCGTCATAGGTGTTAAGTGTCCCAGATCATGTCCACAAGGATCACATTTACCAGTCTGTGTACGGTAAGGGTACCTGCACATGCGGTGCAGTGATCTCATGGGAGTGCTACACTGAAAAAAAAAATCCCACCCTGTACTTCCAGAATGAAAACGGAAAGAATTTCTCCTGGAAAGTGGCAGCTGCGTTCTGACATTCGTGTAATGGGAGCAACTGAAAGCTTTATGGTGTGTAACTGTGACACTGCATTCCAACATAAGCTTCTCCCTGCCCTTCTTCCAACCAATAAACTATTCTTCCTCTCTTTTCACTCTCACCCCTCCTAATCTTCTTCTGTTTATATGCTTTAATCATAATAGCAACAAATCCATCCCTGCCGGTGTTATCACACCGTTGCAAATTTTGGCCGTCTCCTTTGGCACTTCCCTTGTAGATGGAATGATATTGCCCACTTTGATGGGGCTTGATTCTCTGTGTAAAATACTGCTCTGTCAATGAATATTTTCTCTATTAAACTATTTTCATTCCAACAATAAGATACAGATTTTTGGGAGAACAGTTTTCTTATTATTACCATAACACATAAAAAGACATCTTCTTTTTTTTTTTTCCCAAACTTTTTGGGCAAGTCTTCAGTTACCCAAATATTTGTAGTACAGAGTAATTTGTATTTCAGCCCTGTGAGACTTGTAAATGTAATGAACAGTCTGTGTGTTTAATATTTTTTATATTTTTAATAATTCACGATTCAGTATGTAGAGCTGACCTGTTGAGAAATAGTTTGCAGTGTCTGCAGAGAACACTTCTGAGTTCTAGTCTTTTGTACGTTTAGCAGAATTCTGGGCTTCTTCTGGAAAAATTCTAGGAGTACTTCTTACTGGAAAACACTTCAAGTGACGTGAAACAACAGATGATTTTTTTCTCTGTCGTGACCCAGTTGTAAGGTGAGATGTGGATGGTCCCTCTGCTGTTGCTGTTAAACAGATTTCAGCACTGGAAGTCGGGTATTATGGAAGATGCTGACAACCTTTTGACAGATGTGATTGAAAGCGCATTGATTTCAAAGGGAGTTGTCAAAGGTCTTGCTTTACTTCTCAAATCCAGAGATTATTCTTGTTTTATACATGTTTTATAGCAGCCATGGTCTTCATCCAAGAACAGATAAGAGAATCTTGGTCTCTAGAGCTGGGAATATTGTGTCTGTGGTGACACAATCTGCAGTCTACATTGACTGTAGACTGTCATATTTAAAAACTGAGAAATAAATCCTTTAATGAGATTTTATTCATTGGGCAGAATGAAGGCCCATTAGACTGATGGAAATTTTGCCACTATTTTTGACAAGAGCAACATCACACACGCGGCCAGACAGTGGGTGGAATCTCAGAGGAGCAGAAGCATTCAGTAGGGTATTGGACATGCTGCAGCCTCATTAGGGCTCTAGCTTTTCATTTACTCTGCTTCTAACCACTGTTGGCAACAATAATTGCTTGCTCTTAGCAGCTTAAGTTAGATACTACCACGATTTCTGTGCCTCTTACTTTCTTCCTAATGAAAGATATATCCTGAGTTATTTTAATCGCATTTTACCTCTTCTATAATTAAACTCTGAAGAGCAAGTTTTAGTATAGTCCTAATAATATTGTGCAAAGTTAATACTGAAGAAGCCTGATTGTGATTCACATTTTAAAAGGATTCTTCATATTGCTGGTCCAATGAGTTTGGATGCAGGATTCCAACGTAGGCTCAGAATCAAATTCATGCTATGTCAGTGGAAAGTGGCCTTAAAATAGACATAAATTTAGTCACACCTCACCTTGGTGCAAATGACGTTCAGGCCTACGTACCTAAGGGTGTAATCATTGTACCCAGCTCTGTATTCATCTTTACACTGAAGACTACAGTTTTGAAATACAAATACATCCAAAAAAATGCTGGTCCTTGGGTTTTGTTTCCATCCAGGTGGAACAGCCAGGAAGCACTGGAGGCTTGGGGCGTTAAAGATGTACTTCAAATAAAATTGAATAATGTATGTTAAATAAAAAGGGTGCCAGGACATGGAAAAACCTTGTGATTGCTGTAAAGCATTTTAAACAGATGAGAATATTGCCTGCTGTTTATGTCATCAGGTAGAATCTGAAAGAAAATAGTAAAAAAAAAAAAATCCAAATCTACATTCATTTGAAAAATCTGTGGTTTATATACATTTGAACATAGTGGTTCCAATTCAGATGTTGAAGGAGGTGTAATTTATATGATAATATTGGATATATTGAATGTAAGAAACTGTAAGTTAATATGAGTGATAGATGGACAGACTGGGAGAAAGTACAATTTTAAAACAGTGTGGAACAGGTACATTAACTTTCATTTTCAAGGCATCCTACTAATTGCTTTTTCTGCTAAATTCTTCTCTTTATCACACAGAGTAGAAGCAAAGCTGTGCTAGATACACAGTTGAGTTAAGGAGGCTCTGCTGCTGACAAAAATTGGTTGTAGTTCTGTTGGTTTACACCAGGGAATCCGGGCATTTTCCATTCAGCTTGGAGGTTGAGTTTTTCTCTTCTCCTGTCATTGTATGTCATCAGCTAAAAGTTAACATCTGCTTTTATCTTAAACTATTTCTTTCTTCTTTTTCCAGGATAGTCTGTAAAAGTACAGCACAGGTTAACTGCCTACAAGGTGCTTTGGTGTATTGATTTTGCTTCTGCATTTCATTAGTGAGGAATAGCGTGCCTATTTGTAGCTGGTGTGTGTGCTACAGCTGAAAGAATGCCTTCAATTAACTTATCCCTGAAATGGAGAGGTACCTCAGGCGAAGAATATACCAGGGGCAGACTATGAAAATGGGATACGTTTCTTAAGTTTTTTTCAGTAATATTTCTCTGATTAAGTCATGAAAAGTAAGGAAAAGATTTGGCATTGTGAATGAGCCTGTAGAGTGGGGAAAGATAAAAATTCAGTTTGCTGTGATCACTTTTATTACATTTGACTACTTCAGCAGGAACGTACGAGAAAACTGATGGTTGGGAAATTATGAACCAGCATACACAAAAAGAAAATTCCCCCTTAAATTTAATTAACTGTTGCTTGGCCCACATAATATTTGTGTACCAATTACAAATAGTGACTTTGTCTAATATCACTGAGGACAACATTGTCCATACAGCTGTTTCATCTTCCCTTTACAAAAAAAAACAACTTAATACGACCTTACATTTTGTAACAGTTAACACCGCAGTAGAATGCTGTGAAGTTGTGAAGCTTATGCACAACTTCACAAGATGAATATCGATCAGTGTGTCCTGTCGCTTTCATTACCCTGTATCTTGACGGAAGTTAACGCTGCTGAAACGTTTGGAAGCAATGCATTTCTGAGGTTTTCAGGAAAATTTGTATGTCTGTTGTTCCTTAGAGAAACCTTCTGTGAAATGTATAAGGAAATATAGGTGTGTGTATACTGTTTCCTGAAGAATGGATATAGCTGATACTTTGTGTGTATGTCCAAATAGAGATAGCTAAAAACACTGGATATAGGATTGTTTGAATTTGTTACCCTGATCCAGCATGTTGTAGTCTCCACAGTTCACTCTTTTGTAATTCAAAGCAATGGAGACCTATCTGAGTTAACTAACTCCTGTAAGGTTGGTGATAGTAATGAAATTTTCTAGAAGTGAGAAGGGGTCAGCATGCGTTGCACCTGCGGTCACAGAGAAACGAGAGTGGTCTCTCACACACACTTGATATTTCTCATTTTGCCAGTCTTGTTCAAATCCAGAATAGAGATTGAATTGAATTGAATATCCCAATCTATTAGAGTATGCTGTAAGTAATTTTAACTATAAAAACATGAAATTAAGTGTGGACACAGGAGAATGCATCAGATGCCAAGAGGCAGAGACATCCCTGCCATCAGACAAAGATAAACGAACAGGGAATAACCGTTGTCACACAGCCAGCCTGAGTTTAGGATGTGATGCAACACAATATCAAGGCAATATCGCTTTGTTAGAAGTATGCTATGAATTTGTAGTAGCTTTGCTTTGCACATCTCTACAGGAGACATTGATTGGAGCTTGGCTACCACTTCTCCCCTGCCTCAGCTCTTGCTGTCTGTGCTCTGGTTTGACCTTTGAGTGATAATCTGGCCAAGGAACAAAAGTAAGAAGGTAGAGAAGACAGCCATGTCAGCAGAGCACTTCAAGGACGCAGCCTCGTCTGTTGTACACGTATTGTAAGAATTAAAAGTCTGGGTGTGCAGGAGAGGGACTTAAAAATGTTATCTTCATATTCTGTATGCTTACTGTTTCTTACACATCTCGTGAGTCATATTTGCACAGATGAAGAGAAATCTGCTTTTCTCACTACATGTAACAAAGTAGACAGTAAAGGGCTAAGGGTCTCTGTCAGTGCTGTTATGAAGATGAATGACGTATATCACCGTGTATAGAACTCACACGCATTTTAGTTCGGTGTAATGTGGTTTATGGGACAGAAAAGCATAAGTACTATTGTACAAGGTAATTTGTAGCCAGCTGTGTTCAAGAAAGAGGAATTCAGACTGAAATAAGTAGAGGCAAAGCCAAGGAAGATAAGAAGGAACCTAAATTATGGGACGAGCTCAGGATGTCTTGGCTCATTTAACCTCATTAGACAAAGAATATATATATGAGTGCCTTCTATAAATATTACAAGGCATAAATACAGAGAAAAAATAGAATTGTTATGCAATTATCTATTATGTTGTATTAAAATGCAATACTTATATAGGATCAAATGTGTATAAATAAATTCAGAAATTAAAAATTAGTTTCTGGACATGAAAATATTAAATCTGAAGTTATCATCCAAATAAATAACAGCAAGAAAACTGTATTGTTTTCAATGAAAGTGAGTACTTAATGGAAAAGACTATAAAAAAAGGTAAGAGAGTACATTTGTTATGGTTGCTCTAGTTTTTGCACCATGTATAATTACATAAGTTAATATATTTAAGTTATGTATTGTAAATGTCATATTTATATATATGTATGAAATTTTATTAGTAGTATAAATTATGTCATATTTCAGTACCTCAGCTCTTGTTTGTGGACTTCCCATAGTTGTCCTAGAAATATTTTTTGCCCTGACTTGAGGTATAGCTTCTGTGGCCTCGATTGCCTGTCTTGGAAGCAGTAACGATTGACCACAGGTAGACAATATAGACACTGTTCCCCATAATACTGAAATCCTTGTAGATGGCAACCACTGTGTCTTGTTCACATCCTCACAATAAAATTCATCAAAGATTTGAAATCACAAAGGAGTTCCCCATCGACATTGATCTCTGTGTTTTGCTTTGGTAGGATTTTCTGCTGGCTGAAAAAAAGATCATCTCCTGGGAAGTTTTTGATGTTTTAATTTAATGAGTTCCATATCAGAAAAGGGGGCCCATGCCAATGGTAATGCTGTGAGACTGCCATCTTCTCGTCCTGTGCTGCATCATCTGTTTTGGGAGTTTGGATCTTTTCCTAAAGCATCGTAAAATATGTCATTGGGTGCTGGAGGATTTCTTATGGCTTGATGGGAAGGAAATGCAGAATGGTTGTGGACTGAGTTTAATGATCAGCCTTGTGCTGGACTGTTAAAAAGTTCATTTTATTAAAAGAAATCTTTGAATTAGAGAGAAATAATTTTTCTGTAGTGTTCTCAACTTCATAGTTCATTCTGATTTTTTGGAGGAGGGGTAAAAACTTAGCAAGTAGCATTTAATTGTTTTTCTCGTCCTGAAAGGGTGCGTCTCTTTCCTGGGCATAACCCTTCTGCAAATATTCTGCCAGCTTGCTGTGTAACTGAAACATGCTTAATTTTTTATTTTTTTTTTTAATGTGGTAACCATTTACACAAAAGGAGGGATAGAAAGAAGAAAAAAAAAACATTTTATGTCAGTGCATTTACTTTTCATTCTTCCTGGATTATTAGTTTAGTCAGTGTATGTAATATGCAGTAGCATACTGAACAAAGTAGTTGCATGAGAAAAGTCAATGTATAAGTAACATTATCAGGCCTTATGTTAACTTTTTTACAGCTTCCTGACACAATGTTCTAGTTTTGGGAACTGAGAGTGTCTGTCACATCCGTGTCAGGTGGCATTTCTCTCTCTTTTACTGTTCCTGTTGGTAACAGTTCTGTGGTGGGGACCTGATAGCTTGGTGCAGCGAACAAGCTGATGTTAACACAGACTTCTGATACCTGCTTTAACATTTGAATTTTTTAATTTCTTTCCGTCATGTCTACTTATGTCACTTGTCCCATCAAAAATACTATTTTGGATCTGTTGCATTTGTAGCCCTTAAAAGTGAGTGGAGTTACGGTTCTCCGTGACATTACCTCTTAGATCCTACTTTGCCAAGCTATTCATATTTCTCTCTATACACGTAACTTCCTTTAGAAATTTTATTGTCCAAGTCCTTCGTTAATTTTATGCTATATTTGTGGCTGGCTTTTGACTGAAATCTTCCCTTGTAAGATGTACAGCACAGAATGCAATCTGCATTGTCTCCGAGGGAGACGGAGCTTCCTCTGGAGTTTGGGATATGTTTGCTCACTGTATGTAACGTTAACTTGCAGAGCTTCTCTCTCACTTGCTTTCTGCACCATATCGCAAACTTGCTTATCATTTGCTGTTCACCATCTCCCATGTGTCCTTTCTGTATTACTCGCCAGCTTTTTTCCCACTCATTCATGCTTTATATTGTGTTTCCTGGGCATATTTAAAGAGAGTAGTAGTTCCTGAGTTGGTTCTGTGAGTTGAGTAATTAAAATACCAAATTGAACTTAAGAGAACCTCATTATTACAATGCTTCTTTCCATTTTTGGGTTGTGTTTTTATTTGTTTGGGGTTTTTTTTCCCTATACTTCTGCTTGGAAAAAATTGCCTTGAGCATCGTGAAGCAGATACCTAGGTTGGATCTCAGAAAGCGGTGACAGATGTTAAGAAATACCTCTAGCTTCTCTTCTTCTACTGCCTATCTTAATTTGAAGACCAGATCTGCAAACATTGACCAAATACATAATATGTTTCTGATTTCCAAGTAGACCAGTGTCAAGGTCCTTTGGTGCAAATGCAGACTTTGCTTGACTAAGAGGTAATAGAAAAGCAGTAGACAACTTTTTCTGTATATCAGTGGAAGTATGATATCGCTGATCTGCTTCAATGGCAGAGGAAGTGTAGAACTGAGAGACTGCACAGAAAGGAAAGTGAAACACAGTGCAGTTGCAGACATCATGCAGTGATGTTAATAGCGCTGACCTGCCTTTTTTGTCTTGACATGCACTTTATAGACACTACACATGTAGTATAAAGTGATGTTTTGTAATTCTGAATCCTTCAAGACCAGAACCTGAGAACTGTTGCATATCTGCAACTGTTACAGAAGCAAATAGTAAATTCCAGTCTTTGTGCATTGCTGTGTGAGGTGGCACCAGTATATCTACACAGTGTTTTCAGTGCTGGAAGCAATACACTGCTCTGAACGGGCCTTTTCAGAGAACACTTGCTCCGATACTGCTTTATAGTAGCATTTGCTCCCCCAAAAAGTACTTGTTCAGAAGTATGGTCTGCTGCTTCTCCCATGGAGGGATCTCATTTTGTTCTGTGTGATAAGGCTCCTAATTGAAGTCTTAGGTCCTCTGTATTGTTGGCGGGAAGCAAAGACCAGAAAGGGTTTTCAGTTCGTCTGACACCTTCCGAGTATCTGTCCGTGACTGACTTCAGTTGGGAGTCATGGGTGATTTAACTCCTAACTTAGGCACCTCAGTGATGAACTTGATGAAACTGAGCCAAAATGAACTCTGAAAAGGGCAAAGGTTTATTCTCATTCATTTTTCCACCATTTCATGGTGTGATTTCAGCAGGTGTCATTGACACCTGAGTGTGTAAAGACACAGAGTTAGTGACTGGTTGTTCTTTCCTTGCTGAGCGTTTGATGAATGATCTCTTGGTAACAGAAGGGAGGATCTGTATAGAATTGCCAGGGATGACATACACTGTGTTTAGAATCTCACTTAAACAAAATCAATTATTAAATCCCTCTGAACAGTTTGAGGTGTTTCTGATTGAATGAGGTAGATACGCAAAAACTAGCATTTAAATTATTTTTCTGTATATAAAACAAACCAGGGGTTATCCTGTGGCTCTTGACAGCAAGTGGCACAATATAGCTTATATTCGCATAGTGAAGCCTTCTCCCTTCCCCCTAGTCCCAAACATGATTGCTGCACACACGTCTGTTAAGCACAGTTCCTGGTCTGCACTATTTGCTAACCTGTGCCCAGACATTGTCTGGGAACGTACTAGCTGGCTTTGGCCAAAATGACGCCAGAGAACATACTAAAGAGTTTTAGTCCTGGAGTCTATGTCCTAGCCCAGTTTAGTTTACTAGGTATTGAGGCTATGGTGCAAACTGGAAGCCACAAGCATAGCTGATAAAAATTTTGTTACATTTCACCTCTTGCTATTTACAGAAGGCATACAAGGGAACAAAATTGTAGAATCATAGGACAGTAAGGGTTGGAAGGGACCTTAAAGATCATCTAGTTCCAACCCCGCTGCCACGAGCAGGGACATCTTCCACCAGACCAGGTTGCTCAGAGTTCCATCCAGCCTGGCCTTGAACACTTCCACATAGGGTAGTCAGTAGTCAGTGCCTCTGATATGATAGAGCTTAGGTTATTTCTGTACTGATACTGTTTGCCATACTCCTGGCCATAGCTCAGCTCTGTGCATGTGTATTTATGAATTTGCTCTTTTAGTGTAATCCGTCGTTAATATTCATGTAACCAGCGTGCTGGATGGGGATCTCTAGGCTTTGCTGTATTTACTCAGCAATGACTTAGAAGCGTGTACCTGGGCGGTAGGTGTACGTGTGTGTGCGCGTGTGTGTGTATGTTGGACTTGGCATGTGCCCAAGGCAATACCTAGACTGCATGCCTTAGAGGTAACCACACAGTCGTCAAGCAAAATTCAATCCAAAGTTTATTTGGTAAATGGATCTTATGGGCTGCTTGCATGCTTTTATGCTTAGTCCTTAGAAATACATTTGATGTTTACATACTAAAGTTCTCTATCTTTGGCACTACTGTTTGGATCCATATGTGTCAGTGTGAAAGCAAAAAAAAAAAAATCCTGACTTTGTAAGTAATGCTCATCTTTGAACACACTGCTCTATGCTGTTACCTTGTTGCATTTAGGCTGCTGTGGTCTTACCGACATAAAAAGGCTGGCTGGGTCATGGCATGCTTTAAAGATGGCATTAAGTAGTTCTGCTCAACTGAACCATAATTTCTTCAGATACTGTGAGAGAAACTCCACCTGTGAAAGTCTGCGCATGCTCCTCGTGCCTTCACATCTCTGCACGTGTGGGTTCCCTTGAAGAACTCGGTCTTTAGCTGGGTGGATCCTCAGTATGCCTGTGAAAACTCTGCCAGAAGGTCCTGTGATCAAGAGCCTCGATCCAATCTGTTCTCAAGCTATTAAAATTCAGATAACCCTTAGTAAAGCTGAGCTGGAAGACATTGCCATGATGCTGTTAGTGGCACTCAAAAGGTTTGCTTTCCCCTAGGGAGCAAGAATTCCTTCAGCCCATCAGAGAAAATTTAGGTTTATTATTCGGAGTTTTAAGAGCACGTTCACAGAGTTGCATACATTAACTGTGCTTTTGTTTGCAAAACACATCAGGCTCTGCAGGGAGCATATCATGCTCTTCATATACAAAGAATTTTCTTAGAAATTTTTTTTTAAAATCCTGTCAATCTCACAGATTATGTATCATGCAATGAGAGATCTGGAATGAAAGGAATAGAAAAAATTAAATGAATCTCATGCCAAAGTGAAAATTTGGGCACTAATAATAGGAAAAGTAGAAAATTTAAGTTGAAAGTGTGAAATTGAGTGCATGTGCCCCTGCCTCACAGCAGCATGTTGTGAGGGGGCTTTAGAAGACGGTAACAGAAGACTGTTGAACGAAGCAGCGACTAATGAATTAAGCCATCATGACGTTCATGGTAGAAAAATACAAACTTTTCTACAAAATGTTGATTATTTACATTTTTTTTACCACTGTGTTTTACAGAAACGGTTTGGTTACCCAGGAAAGTAAGCTTTGGTTAGAGCAGAGGATTACAAATTACCATACAGTTGTTTTAAATCTTTCTGCTTTCACAATGTGTGTTTTCATGTGGAGTCATCTAATTTCCTGATTTTCAGGTTATTTTTCCATAAAAAGCATGTTAAGACTTCTCTGTGGGACTTACAAAGCATGTTGAAACTTTCAGTGATAAGATTCTCTATTAACTGTGTTGGGGATACTTGTTCTGTTGCCTGTTTCATATGCCTAAACAGTCGTTTAGGATCACAGGAGATCCATAAGATAAATGAGAAAGTGCACATAGTATGTTCTTACTTCACACCAGGAGTGAAACGATTTTTTGTCACTTGTGTTCATTCTTTAGTTCTTTTGCTATCATGAAATCATGCGGGTTTGTGGATATTGAGCTGTGACAGACAGCTCGCTGATACAACAGACCACGTGGCATCTTGAACAGCTGAAGAAGAAATTATTTAAGATTTTAAAATATAACTCTGTATTGTATTATATTATGTTATATTATATCATGTTATATTATATATAATTCATGACTGAGCAAATTGAACTGGCAAGTCCAGAAAGTCCCACTCTGGTGAGAGGAAAGCCCAAGCCGACGCTGTCTGGTTTGTCCTGTGCATTTTCTTGGAAACCTGCTCGGCACAGCTGTGGTAATAAAGCCGGGGATACTTCCCTGACCCTCGTTGTTTTGCCTGCAGGTTTCTGCATATTGAGTAAAAGAAATTGTGATTAATGTGGTACTCTGTGTCAAGGGTAGACTGTAGATTACCATTAAGTGCATCATTATGTTATCTTTGAAAAATTTACTAGGTTTCACTTGACAGATAATAGCTTTTCCTCTGCCAGCAAAACAGAGGAATAATAAACTGGTATATGGGATGAACTAAAATAGATCAAAAGAAGTGTTACTTTTGACAGAGAAACAGCTTTTCATAGGGTTTTGAAGGAATTTTAAATAAAACGTCCTCACCTGTTTTCTTTCCAGCCCTGCGATTTGAAGTTGTGCACGTAGTGATGCTGTGGCTGCAGGGTCTGTGGCGAGCTGCAGAACTGTATTTGGATGCTTCTTCACTGACCATCGGTCGGTGTGATGGGTCAGTTAGAAAACCTAATAGACTGCTTCCTTGCTTATGCCCGCTGATTTGATCTCGGGATTTCCTCCTGGGCTCTGAGCTGGTGTAACCCGTGCTGGATGTAGGTCTCGTGTTCTTTTTGTTGGTGGCTATTACATTAACCATTTCTACACCCCCGGTGATTAAGGGCAGATGGTTCAGCAGGAGCGAATACTTTCCAAAACCTTCCCCACTCAAAAGTCAATGTGAGCCTCCAGTGACTGCTTCTTCTACTGTTAAAGCAGAGTGAACCAGTGGGTTAATTCTGAGGAAGTTTCACTTTCTGGTGGAAAATAGCCCTCCCTGGTAGGAGGGGTATTTTCTTCAGTGGGTCAGAGTCTTGTTTTACGACTTTGGTAGAGAGATCTGAATGTGTCTGCGAGGTGTTGGGACTGAGAAAGCCTGGCTGTTTGGGTTCTCTTGTGAAACAAATCTTTAAAATGGCTGCTACTCCTTTCTGTCAGTCAGCGTCTGCTTTTTCACGTCCTGCCTGCTGTTCTCCCGTTTTCTTCCTCTTAGCAAAACATCCCTCTGTATTAAGAGCAAGCGGCACGGTGTGGCAGCTGCAGTGCCTGTGTGACCTCGGGAAGGTGCGCCTGAGGTGCCTGAGCCTGTAACCAGCGTGTCTTGTGCGTAACCAAAACCGCCTGATTTCAGCAGCGTTGAGCTCCCCTCCTTGGCATCAGAGGAGTTAACAGCTCTGAGAATCATGTCACTCTTTTGAATACTGGTTGTAAGTGGCTTCTAGTTTTTAAGCATGGTGTTATATCCTCAACACTGTCCTTTACCAGTCCCTGTAACAAGTAGTGTTACCCACTCAAACTTCAGGTCATAGCTGATGAATGCATTTCAGCTCTTTCAGTAGAAGACATTAATGAAAAATATTACTGTGCAATTTTTCTGGCTTGATCTGATTTGCAGACTTTTAGTGTTTTTCTAAAGAAATCATTTAAACATTTTACAAAAATCCTTTGCTGGTGCGGTTGAGACTGTGAAGTTGTGCAGTGATAAACAACAATTCGTTGTACATTTAATTATTTGGCTTTTTGTACTCTGTTATTATTTTAATTAAGAACAAAAAAACCTTCTGTTTCTGCAAATCGAAAACATGTTGACATAACCGTTATCCAGTGAAGACTTGAAGATACTCAGTTGTCACCTTGTCATCTTATTTTAGATAGATTAAAAGCTGGATAGAAAGCCCAAATATACAGGAACATAGATGTTCTTTATATAGGTAGCTTGGAGGAAGCCTTTGTTGTATTTGTTAGCATTTGTATGAAGCAGTGATCACATGAAGTGAATCATACTCATTTAAGGCTCCTGCCTAAACAAAGCTCCTTGGTCAATGCCCTGCTTTCAGGGAATAGGCACTTAATATTATTTGCCTTGAGAGCTCACTTTTCCTAAGAAATAAGTAGTTTCTCTTCCCTCCGTGTTGTAAAATGTACTGTGCAGGTCATACATACCTGAGGTTGACAGACTGATCACTCTAGACACCAAAGAATTTATACAGTGACAGAAGTGAAACTCCGACAGTCCCGACACGCTCCTACTGTGGTGTGTGTTGAAGGAACAGAGGGCAGAACATACTGGGTTTCTAGGTCGGTTTGTGCTCTGGACAGATGCTCAGGCCATGCCCTCTGCATTTTTTCAGTGATACATACACTGCGCGACTAGGGACTAGGAGCTGCCTGGGCACCAACACCGGATTATGTGAAGAGCTTGCAGATAACGTTAGCTTTTTGTGGTTAACAAGATGTAAAGCCTGTGAGACACTGCATCATATTACGGTTCATTGAACCATTCAGGCTTTGAGCCCTATGTAATTTAAAGAGTTAAAAATTAATGATGAAAACAGAAGCACTGCCTGGTGACTAACTCAAAGATCAGCTCCGCCTTGCAGAGTGATCTTTAATGCATGCATCATCCTGAGTGTTGAAATCTTGCAATTTAATAGCACGTTAAATAAGTAACTGTTGAATAAGTTGAATGGCAGTTTTACAAGTACTGTTTATTGTCACAACAATCAACAGTGACAATTCCAGTATAATGTAAGAACACACGTACTGGTTTCAGCGGGTTGACCAAAGCACAGCAAGGGTAGGTGGTACGACCCGCAGCTCTCGCGACTCGTGGGTGCAGGGCGTGTTTGCCTGCGGTAGATTCGCTGGCCAGCTTTGTGAAATCCTCAGGTCTGCTCAAATCTCTGTGACCCGTGTGTCTGGTTGCCCAGCTCGCTGCCTTGCCATGCACTTTCCTGATAAAAATCACAGAATCACAGAATGTTCGGGGTCGGAAGGGACCTCCGTGGGTCATCTAGTCCAACCCTCCTGCCGAAGCAGGGTCACCTACAGCAGGCTGCACAGGACCTTGTCCAGGCGGGTCTTGAATGTCTCCA
>Ga0065711_1041760_pt1 | contig 15893 bp, 8 predicted proteins | sample Hoacrofraction12_FD_59098 | JGI IMG/M metagenome (GOLD analysis project Ga0065711, IMG submission 59098) | Hoatzin crop microbial communities from Cojedes, Venezuela - Epithelial fraction 12 v2 (version 2) | ecosystem: Host-associated > Birds > Digestive system > Esophagus > Crop | place...
AGGGTCACCTACAGCAGGCTGCACAGGAGCTTGTCCAGGCGGGTCTTGAATATCTCCAGAGAAGGAGACTCCACAACCTCCCTGGGCAGCCTGTTCCAGGGCTCTGTCACCCTCAGAGGGAAGAAGGTCTTCTTCATGTTCAGGTGGAACTTCCTAAGCTCCAATTTGTGCCCATTGCCCCTTGTCCTGTCGCTGGGCACCACTGGAAAGAGTCTGGCCCCGTCCTGACACTCAACCTTGAGATATTTAGAAGCATTTATAAGGTCCCCTCTCAGCCTTCTCTTCTCCAGGCTGAACAAGCCCAGCTCCCTCAGCCTCTCCTCGTAGGAGAGATGCTCCAGTCCCCACATCATCCTCGCAGCTCTCCGCTGGACCCTCTCCAGTATCTCCTCAAACTTCTAAACTGAAATTTGAGTGTGCTGCCCTGCTACATCATGAAGAGAGGAGTATTTTAAAATACTGACCTTAAAGCCAAAACACAGTGTTAGTCGTTAACTATATTTCAGTTATCAGAAAAACTGAATCCTGATTTTAAAGAGGGAATGGTCCTATAAAATGGGGTGTGTCCAGCCACTGTATTTTAGCACCAGTTCAGGCTATAAAAGAAATATTCAAATCTTGGGAAATAAAAACATTTACAGGATCAGATCACTAAGTCATAAAATAAGACTACATTTAATGGAATCCAGACAGCTGCAAAATTATCAAAATCTCACAGGATGCAAGTACACGAGACATGATGTAAAATTTTCAATATTCAAGCACCAACTTGAATTAAGTTCTTCAGTCAACAGATATTCATATCCAAAGTGTCAGATCTTTTCCAAGGTATTTAAGGTGCCTTAATTTTTTTCCCCAAGTCCTTTTGAAAACATGGCTATTGGTTGTTCTGCAAACACTACCCAAGCTCTGATAGAACTTCAGTATCCTGCCCCAGACACGTGGCAACCTACTAAAACAGAAACCCAAAGAAAATGTGGATGTCTGGGAAGACACACAAGCAACACACAATCTCTTTATATAAATTAATAATAGCGACATTGGCAGATTTAGTGTATGGATATCTCCATGCTTCATTAGTCTAAACAGTACCAGTCTTTAGCCAGAATTAGCTATTTGAACAGGTATCAATTCACAGGTATTATTGTATCTTCTGAACTGAGATTTTAAACTGATTTATGTACAGTAGCTTCTTCATCAGAAATAAAATCAGCGCCCAGGGCACAAAACCATTGAAAGAAAATTTCATAGAAACATAGGTTGGAAAAGACCTCTAAGATCATCAAGTCCAACCGTCAACACAACACCACCGTGCCTGCTAAACCATGTCCCAAAGTGCCACATCTACATGGTTTTTGAACTCCTCCAGGGATGGCGACTCCACCACTGCCCTGGGCAGCCTGCTCCAATGCCTGACCACTCTTTCAGTAAAGACATTTTTCCCAATATCCAATCTAAACCTCCCCTGATGCAACTTGAACCCACTGCCTCTCATCCTATCGCTAGTTACCTGGGAGGAGAGGCCAACCCCCGCCTCACTATCTCCTCCCTTCAGGCAGCTGTGGAGAGCAATGAGGTCCCCCCTCAGCCTCCTCTTCTCCAGACCGAACAGCCCCAGCTCCCTCAGCCGCTCCTCATCAGACTTGTTCTCCAGACCCCTCAACAGCCTCGCTGCCCTTCTCTGGACACGCGCCAGCACCTCAACGTCCTTCTTGGAGTGAGGGGCCCAAAACTGAACCCCGTACTCCAGGTGCAGCCTCACCAGTGCCGAGTACAGGGGCACGATCACCTCCCTGCTCCTGCTGGCCACACCATTCCTGATACAAGCCAGGATGCCATTGGCCTTCTTGGCCACCTGGGCACACTGCTGGCTCATGTTCAGCTGGCTGTCAACCAGCACCCCAAGGTCCTTTTCCACCAGGCAGCTTTCCAGCCACTCCTCCCCAAGCCTGTAGCATTGCGTGGGGCTGTTGTGACCCAAGTGTAGGAGCCGGCACTTGGCCTTGTTGAACCTCATACAGTTGGCCTCAGCCCGTCGATCCAGTCTGTCCAGATCCCTCTGCAGAGCCTTCCTACCCTCGAGCAGATCGACACTCCCGCCCAGCTTGGTGTCATCTGCAAGCTTACCGAGGGAGCACTCAATCCCCTCATCCAGATCATTGATAAAAATGTTAAACAAGACTGGACCCAGATAAAACAGATAAAATAAAACTATTTACTTATTTGCAAAGCCTGGCACAACTGTCTATTAAACTCAGTTAAAACCATCTCAAGACTAAAATCTTCACTTAAATCTTGTCAAAAGAGACAGAGATAAATGAATAATGCAGGCACGAGGCAGATGAGGAGGCATGTTTATTGATGATTGTACGATTTGTTAAATAGCTCCAGTCAACAAAGACTCAGAAGAGGTTATCATCCAAAGGCTGGTAAAATGGCTTATAATCAATACAATTACAGTTTATATCAATCTACTAATGGGCAAGCACGGATACTACAGACCTATTACCACAAGTGACAGTCTTGACAGACTTGGCACTGACACAAGGATGAGATGACTACAGAGCTACCTCCACATCTGCTCTCAAGACCAGTGCAGCCAGGATTCAGTCCAGAGTCCTGGCTCTGCACACCCATCCAGGCTGGTGGCCACAACACAACTAGGGATGACTCCTGGCTGGCACAAAGAGATGGGCCTTTTACAGATTCTCATTTCCTGCTGATAATTCCTCTGTAATAAATAAGTATCTGTCCTTCCTTCCCCAACACTTTCAGTAGAAATGCAGCAGGGCTTGGTTCCTTACACCTGGTTGAGCTACTCTGGAAGATGATGTGGGATAGGATTCAGTACTGATGATAGCTAGATCACATTCCCTGTTCCATCTCAAATCACAAGGTCCTAGCCTGACACTAGTCCAGACGCTATACAGTTGACCACAGCTGTAATGACAGACATTGGAGAAAGTCAAAGATCTACAAACATACGCCGTTATTTCAATACTCAGAGAAATCTTCTCTAATCATCAAATGGGCTGCAAGCCAGTGGTTTTGCTTAACACCTTATCTTCACCTGTTCAGCTTACACCTGGAGTACCACAAGTATCTCAAGCTATGGAAATCACTCAGAAAGGTCTGGCTAGGCTTGAATTCATCCAACCATCTTTTCACTAGAGAAACCCCAGAAAGTGTAACACAAACGTGGATGGTTTAGTGTACTGCTTACCAAACAAATGTCCAGCAAAATTCCTTTTTGCACTGGCCAGTACTCACATTAATCTCAGGGAACATACCTTTTGGTTGGTTTTTGTTTTGCTGGTTGAGGTTTTGGAAAAATACGACCTTTTCATTTATAACCCCAGAATTTCTAAAGACCAAACACTTAAGACTTCATATCCTTGAGAAATGATTGAAAAATTCGAAAAATGAGTGAAGTTTGGATTCCCTAGTCAAATTTAGGAAGAGCACTCTTCCCAAATATTAGTAAGTGAAAAAGTTACAAATTCAGGGTTCACCTCTGTATGATTTGTCCCTACAGGAAAGCACATCTTGCCTCACAAATGTCTTTCATCTTACTTAAACAACCTTAAACAGCATATCTTAAGTCTTAGTAAAACAAAAATACCGTGCTGATTATTGATCTGCTGCAAACATTTAACAAACCTTTACATGTGACTTTATGTAAAGGTGACGTGCAAAAAATTTAGCAACTCAGACATACTGTCCACTAATCCTCAGTGACAGGAAAAAAAAGCAAAAAAGCCAAAGTTTTGTAAGGCTTATTTGTTTAAACTTGCTAGATTATTAAGCAAAGAAACAGTTCTTGTGAAACTAAGAGAAAAACTAATAGTTGTAGACCAACTTAAAAAGCTCATTCAGAGAGAACCCAATAAATATCAAGAGCAGGCTCAATTTATATGTGCAATCGTGCATGAGGAACTCAAGCAAACTGAACTGAGTACCACTTTCTGTGTATCAAATACATGCGGAAAAATTGTCTATTAGATTCATAAATGCAGACTGGAAGTATAAAACAAGTACTGAAAATAACAAACACAGATATTTAAGTATTTATGGTATTCCTATTCAATAACCCTCCGGCATATTTAAGAGAAATAATATCCTCCCTCTAGTTACCTTCTCCTCCGGGTTTGGCGCGTTGCCTTGGTCCTTTTGTTGAAGGCTGCCTTGATATTCCTGCAGGACTTTCACTCTATTAAAAAAAAAAGCCCACAAGTTTATATAATTGTATGTAAAAAATTTATATATTTATATATCTACAATTTACTTACCTGTGTTGCTTTTTCATCTATGTGTATTATATATCAAAAATATTTACTTACAAAACTGACCCACACACATAAGATTAAGAATATGTCAAGTCTATTTTCCTCAAAGTCTGCAGGTATTTTTCCTGGATGCACACTAGCTATTTTCTTTTAAATGAATCTAGATGACTAGATCTCGTTAGTGTATAGGAAACTTCCAAATGTGAACTACGACTATCCAAGGCAGACCAATCTTGTGAAACCTGCAGAGCATCTATGATGCACTGCTGGTCTTGGGATACAATGCTTAGCTACCAGTGAGGCACCAAAAGCAATAAGATGCTTACAATGGACACGCCTGAGGGACGGGATGTCATCTAGAGGGACCTGGACGAGCTTGAGAAGTGGGCATGTGTGAATCTCATGAGGTTCAACAAGGCCAAGTGCAACATCCTGCACCTGGGTTGCGGCAACCTCCAGTATCAGTACAGGCTGGGGGATGAAGGGATTGAGAGCAGCCCTGCCAAGAAGGACTTGTGAGTGCTGGTTGGCGAGAAGCTCAACATGACCCAGCAGTATGCGCTGGCAGCCCAGAAGGCCAACCATACCCTGGGCTGCATCCCCAGCAGCGTGGGCAGCAGGTCGAGGGAGGGGATTCTGCCCCTCTGCTCCACTCTGATGAGACCCTTCTGGGAGTCCTGTGTCTGGCCCTGGAGCCCACAGCACAGGACAGACATGGACCTGTTGAACCGGGTCCAGAGGCCACAAAAATGATCCAGGGGCTGGAACACCTCCGCTGTGAGGAAAGGATGAGGAGTTGGGGCTGTCCAACCTGGAGAAGCAAAAGCTCCAGGGAGACCTTATTGTGGCCTTTCAGTACTTAAAGGAGGCTAATAAGAAAGACGGGGACAAACTTTGTAGAAGGGCCTGTTGCGATAGGACAAGGGGTAATTGTTTTAAACTAAAAGAGAGTAGATTTAGACTAGATATAAGGAAGAAATTTCTTACAATGAGGGTGGTGAAACACTGGAACAGGTTGCCCAGAGAGGTGGCAGATACCCCATTCCTGGAAACATTCAAAGCCAGGTTGAACGGGGCTCTGAGCAACCTGGTCTGGTTGAAGATGTCCCTGCTCACTGCAGAGGGGTTGGACTAGACCTCTAAAGGTCCCTTCCAACCTAAATTACTCTATGATTCTATTCTATTCTTACAATCACCTATATGTTGCAGCTATGCCAGATATGCAGTTCCTCTTTAACCTTCTGGGAAGCCTTCTAAATTTCATTCCAAAATAGAAACAAAGACTAAAAAACTGTGCCACTAGACTTGCACAGTCCTTTATTCAAATGGCAACTTTCCTGGACAAAGACCCTGGACAAACTAAGAAACGGGTCCTGCCAGAATGTCCAGCAGACAAGCAATGGATGATCTGAAGATGCAACAGGTACAGGAAGGAGGGTAAGAGTTCAAAAGTGGAAAAGATAGAACAGGAGGAAAATTCAGGACACTTCTGAGGACTCTGACCTTAGTCTGAAAGTGATTCAGAGAGGCCAGGAAATGAAAGCAGGCAAGCACTCAAGAGAATTATTTTGTTTTCTCTGGATATAGCTTGCACTGCCTGAAATCAAGAACACCTGACTGACAATACTTTTGCACATTACACGTTTCAATGGTCATATGCAAAGGAGCAAGTTAGATCAGCAGGTCCACTTGGCTGGAGGTTGGGAAGAACACGTGCACAAGCAGCAGCCTCTCATGGGATGAGCTCAACACTGGTCCCAGGAGACAAGGCCACCTGGACTGCAAGGTCCCCTGCGTGCAAAGGAATAACTGAGCCTGCGCACAGGTAGCACTAGAGAGGGGCTGAAGGCAGCTACAGCACCTGCCCTGCTAAAAGGCTCAGAACAACATCCCGGCAAGAGCAGGCAGAGAGTCAGGAGAGGCAGGTCCGTGAAAGCTGCCACTACTATAGCCGGGGTATACTGCAGATTTACTACTCACTCGACCTGAAGCACAGCTGGGGCCCAAATGCCTCCAGAGAAGGTTCAAGAAGGACTCCCGCCAGCCCACCAAAACTCCTGGATATGAGATCAGGGTGGGAAGGAAGCAGTCAATGCCCTTACACCAATCTTGGTGAAAAGAAGGGGCAGACTTCTGCTCAGATGTAGACCAGAGGATGGAGCCAGCAATGGGATCTGGCCCAATATGCACACACATAGAATAGCTGGGGTTAGAAGGGACCTTTAGAGGTCATCTAGTCCAACTCCCCTGCAATCAGCAGGGACATCTTCCACTAGATCAGGTTGCTCAGATTCGTGTCCAACCTGGCCCTGAATGTTCCCAGGGATGGGGTATCCACCACCTCTCTGGGCACTCTGTGCCACTGTTTCACCACCCCAAGTGTTTCACATATTCAGGGCTTCCCACTTCTTACAGTACTGTACATATTAATAAAACACCAGCTTCCAGCAAGCCATTCATGCTTCTAATAACTTTTCCTGGCCTTTTACCTAACTCCCTGATTTCATTAGCAACATTTCTTGCTAAGGAGGAAGGAACAAATGTTCTCTGAACACAACAGATGAAGTACATGTGATTTATAGAATATCATTTTATGCTTCTAGGCTTTCTAGACCTATAATACATATCTGCACCTTATTCAAAATCCTGAAATATGTTTGGCACCTCACAGGATTTCCTTCTTATCTGCTTTTTTGAAGTTTGTGTGAATTAACAGTCCATGCAGTTTGCATCCAAGATTTCTTGCCAACCCTCCTGATAATGACCATATTGATAACATAAATGAGAATTACAAATTCTTCTATTTCTACGCAAATGTAAACATTATATGTTCCAATAAGCAGTAAGAGAAAATTATCAAATTACACAATGTAAAACATTCATTTTCCATAATATCTTGCATATAGGACAATGGACCATACATGTCGTAATGGAAAATAACACTATGAGATGTTTAAAAATATAGGATGCTGTTAAGTATTTTTACTCAAGCTACCTTGGGTGACAACGCAAAAGAAACATCCCACCTCTACAAGCTTATGACAATGTACCTACTGGCCCTGAAGACACAGCTACACGAAGGAGGGGAATGAAGTTGACGTGTCAGGACCATGATGGTAAGTTTGTTTTGAAGGCAAATGTTGCTTTTTTATACGCTATAATGCGCCACAAGCGCAACAGAAGCTCTTGACAAAAGGGAAGTGCTTATTAACAACAAACCATCACAGTATGCAAACTGTGATAAACTGAGAAGTTGAACAGTTTGGAGGTGCTTTATAGGAAAGTGAGCAGTCTACGCAAGAGTCAGCTTCAGCAGTTAAGTTTAGGTCTTTTAGAAACGACATCTCCTTCACCTCCATGATTGTAATATAATGTAATATAATGTCCATGCTCAGAATTTCAGGTATTCAATTACGCAGCAGAAAGCCCTACATCCTACACTTTGCAAAAATCTAGCTGAATGGACAGTACACAGTCCTGCTTTGACATAAACTAGTTTTCACTTGCACTATCTTCCCTGGATTATTACAATTATTACTTGACCCACAACCAGAGCTACCAATACTTTTGTTTCACTCTTTAGAAAATTCTGGCATGTTATAAAGAAAAACAGACAGAAGTCCAAAATGCATAGCTAATATTGAAGTGGTTAATCTGAATCTTAGTTCATCTTAATTACTACCATCTTTCACAACCACAACACTACACAAGGAGCAAAAGCAAAGCTTACATACCATCAGAGTCTGGCTCTGCGGGCCCGCAGGCCACATCTGGTATACGCAAACTTCAGCAGCTCTTTGGGTGATGTAATTATTAGCACAGGTGGGGAAGGAGTTGAGAATAGGTGCTGAGGCTTCTGGGGGAGTGGATTCAGTCATTTATTTATGTCAGGTTGTGATTACAAACACCGCTTAACCTTTTTGTAGAGCCACATGTGCACACTGGCAACAGGTGCAAAGTAACAGCTAAAATTTAATCACTATGGTAGCACACAAAAACATAAATCCCACAGTATTTATGATATGAGTCTTTCCAAAGGGAGATAAAATAGGTCATTCTTCTTACAAATTCAGAGGCTCCAAGACTTTGAAAAGCAGTTGCTGGAGCCATTACAAAGAAATCTTACACCATCCTGCAAAAAACACATTACAGCGGAGTCGTAGATGGAGGCATGCACGTGTCCCAGTTTTGAGTAATTACATTTCTATTTGGAAAGGATAGAGCAGCCTGCTGTAAACCATCCAATCTGCTGCTTTGTCCTCATTATTAACTTTTAAATAGGTTGACTGTCACTTTAATACATAAGAAAACAAAGATCTGGACTGTTTCATCAGGTCAAGAAAAGAAATATGCTTTGAAAAGACATCCTGCCAAACTGTTAATTCCTCCCCCTTCCCACGCAACAACCAATCTCTATATTCATGAAGTAATGTCATGCACAGTTTCTATCAGTGACTTTTATACTGCTCTCGTAACTAATTCTGTACACACTTACATACATTGCCTCTAGCCACGGCCACTCTGTGCACCGAAAGTCAAAGGCAGAAGAAACACTCCCTCCCAAGCAGGGGAGAGGAACAACACATTATATAAATTGGCCACTGGGATTTTCCCCCTCTAATTCATCAGATCCACCACAAGTTTGCTACTAATAAATAAGAATTAAGTCTGTGAATAGGAATCTAATTCAATTTACCCTCCACAATACTGTTCTTCTAATTAGATCCATAGTGCCAGGAGGTATATTTGCATGTATACTGTAGTGTGTGTGTCTAAGTTTATATAAATAAAAACTACATATGTATATGTGTATATGTTTTATATAAATACAACTACATATATAAAGACTTCTTTTAATTTTGTGCAACAGACTATTCCTCAACCAATAAACTCAGCTCATTTCTAATGCTTTTACTGAAAGCTATGTACTCCTCAGCAACTTTCTTTGCTCTTTCCCCCAAGCTGTCTGTATTTCCAGTATTTGTTCCTGAAACAGCTATCATTATTAACAGGCACAATTTATTAGTGTGCAACAGCAACAAGGAAACATCTCTACTTGCTAAGGTCAATTTGACTGCTGTGGTGATAAAACTTACTAGGAAAATATCAATCAATTATCTTTTCGTTAAATGAAGGCTTGCAAGGTGGTGCTCTATTTGTGTTAGCTTCTGCTAACCAAAACCTTTCAAATACAAAAAGAACTATTAAAAAATCCTACTTTTTTAAATATAGATTTTAATGATGGTTTTCTATTCTATGAGCCAGTTATGAATAACTGACACCAAAAAGGGAGAGTCATTCACAGCACCAGAACAAAAATACTTCAGCCATGTCCAGCAGGTTTCCATGGACCGATTCTCTCTGTTCCTTCTAGGGCAGTTATGTCTTTTTTTCATTCAGTAGTTGTTTCATTATACAGTCAAGATGAGTTCCAACAGAAATAGAAGTTCATTAGATATGACTTAGAGGCTGATTGAAGTGACCGGTTCCAGAGCAATACAGTTTGTATGGCAAAAATAAAAGTCTTCAGAGAGTGGCCAAAAGTGACAGGATATTACAAAAAGCTTTAGCCAAGAGTTTCAGCAGCCATCTGTAAAATGGAAGAGACTTTTCCAATGTGTTTGGCCTTAGGGGTAAATGACATCCCTGCTCTGCAGCCACTTTCATATAAACAGCACCATATGCTCAGAAGCCGTATGACCTGAATAACCTTTTATCAAAAGACAAAGTTATCTTTATTACTTAGAAGGTCAACAAGTCACGCTACGAAGCATCCATTTTAAAGAAGACTTTTACCTGAGATGGACTGAGAGCGAAGAGAATACAACTCAACTCACTCTGATCACGAACAGCGTGGTATGTAACAACTAGCCTTGAAGCACCAAGTAGTCTTCTGATTGCCATGTGTTGACCAAATGCCTCTTCATTCCTACTTATACTTGCTTTCTTTTAGTTCCAGAAAATTATAGATACCCATGTGATGACTATTACATGCTGAATAACATACAGAGTTTCTTTAGCACCAGAAAAATACCTTTTTTTTTTTAAAAAAAAAGTCAACCTGTCAAAACTTAAGTGGCATTTTAAAGCTGGCCTCTGATAATTAGCCACAAGAAAAAATAAGACTTGCATGAATACAGATAGAATCTTATTTAAACTTCTAATCTCACAGGAGCAAAGCTAGGAAAGCTAGTGATAGCTTTGCTGTCCATGTAGAATATGAAAAGAAAGTGCAGCATAGAGGCCAAACAGCCTGAATATTCCATAGACTTCTCAAATGAAATAAAAGTTCCCACTTCCCCATTGCTTTTTCTCCCCACTGTTTCAACATCCTTATGCTGCCAAGCAGCACATCTGAAGAAAGGGCCTAATTCAAATGCAGAAGAAGCAAGATGAAAATCAAGAAGACAAATAGCTCGTTACCACGACGCTAAGCCATGTAAGGCTAGGCTTGGAAAGAAAGAGAAGCTGTGGCTAGGAGCGTGAGGATAAAGACAGCAGGACTATGAGCCAGGTTAAGTGGGTAAGGCACGACAGGAACAAACCAGAAAAGAAGAGGTCAGTCCTCAGGGCAGAAGAGAGTGGGTGACATGTTAGATACTGCATATTAGGCCCTGCTTGAGAGGGGTCGCTTCAAATTGTTTCACTTGCTGGGTATTATATTTACAAAAAGGAAGACTGATGCTGAAGATTTACTAATTATGCAGCAGAGACTAGAAACTATGATTAAATACTCTTTATGTGCATAAAGACATAAATTGTTTCCCTTCTTTTTAATACACTTGTTTCACTGCCATGTGACTTCAGTGGAGTTACAGTAGTTTAAAATCTCTGGAAATAAAGACATTACCCTGCTGTGAAACTACTGTGAGGACAGGAAGATCAACCTCAGTCCATTAGACGGACTTTCCAATTATTTCATGCCGGAATTTCCTCTAAATCACTTTGTGCAGCTCTATCTTAGCTCTCTAGCTCTAGAAATTAATTGAGAGCATTTTCATTTCATTTCTCTCTTCCAACAGTCTTAAGATGATGACCATTTGTCATGCACTGGTCTAAACTGCGTGTTTTCATCACCTAAAAACTAAGCAGCATCTACTGTTACGCAAGCAAGTAGAGGAAAAGCATGTCATCTAGATTTAAGGTAATAAACCCACATGACTTGGAATCACTCCCAAAAGCACTTAAGACGGGAAATGAAACTTTACTGCCCTAGTGTATTATTGTGGTGCCCAAGAGCACTACGATAGTTTGGGATGAGGCTCAGAATTTCCATTAGAGACCCAATTTGCAGGAAGTTTAACTTGGCCATGAATATTTGCTTCAGGCTAAATTTTATAAGCTCTCCCTCCAAGTGCCAATAATTTAAAAAGTTTGGTTGGATTTCAGTCAAAGAATAGCTATAAATTTGTCATCTCATGTAGAAGACACGATGATGTCAGTGGCCCATAGACTCTCCGCACAGACTCCTGCTAGACTTGGGAACCTGCCTATTTTTTCTCCTATCCTGAGCTGCTTTAGGTTAATTTATTGAAGTCTCACTCTTTAAACATTTAGCCATATGGTTCCATAATTCCCCAAATTGCCTCAGGTCATCAAGAAACAGCAGATGCAGACGCAACGGTATCACAAGCAACAGCTACTGTTCAGAAGCAACCAGTGAGTTGCTGTTCTGTGCTACCGTCTTCCAGTTGCAGAACACAGGCCAGACACAAAACTGGACTCATTTTCTTTCCAAAACAGTAACTTCTATTAAAGTACAAAAAAACCCTCCAAGAGCTTTTCAGGAAAGATTCAGACAAATAAACAGAAAACTTTAAACAAATAAATATTTTTCCTGAGGTATCCAAAATATCAATACACAGAAATAAAATCTGGAAAACGAAATAAACCGAGTAGACTTTTTAGCTCAGAGAAATTAAAACAAAAAAACAACATAAAAATAAACAGAAAGACAAGCTTCTATATTACAACCCTAAAACTCGTCATCTACCTAACTTTCAATCCTACATTCCTTTTATGTGGGCTCCCAAACCATTCTAAACACAACACTTGCAATATTCAACTTGCAAAATCTTCTATGCTACTAACCTCATTATCTGGCTGGCACTTGCTGTCTGTAGTTGGCCTCTGCATTTTTCTGAGCGTGGGTTCCTTGGAATCTGCAGACTGAAAAGAAATCAATTGCTTTAGATTCAGTGCGCTGAGAAATGAGCTACTTACCTGAAGAACATGCAAGGGGAAATGAGCACAGAGTAGAACTGAGTACATTACAACGGTACTCTTATCCATCTACCTGCCCTCTTTACCTTGCCTCCCCACATAGGAGACTGACTGAGCAAAATCAACAGTTTAACATTGTTCTCTCTGAGTAATATCAGGAAGGCAAGAATCCAGTAAGGCCAGCACACAGGTACTGAGAGAAGTGCTTTCTCACATCTAAGAAAATTAAACTACCCCTTAACAGAAGCACCCCTGATGTGCATTAATCCCAAACTTCTACCATGAACTAGTACGCAACAGAAAAGGAGAACAGGAAATATTTGAGGAGGAAGAAAGAAGACAAAAAGAACAGCAAAATGAAAGGCAACGAAGAGATGGCTCTTAAAGCAGTTTCGGGCTTTACACTGCGAAGGCCTGAAGTATGAGGAAATGGTGGATGTGCTTATTGTCAAAGATGTAACATGATGTGCAGAATTCACGGCAAATACAGCATCATTGCAAGAGGGAAATGATTTGATCTAGATGGGCTTCCCAACAGTTCTTTCAAGGGGGGAAAACAAAGGAAAAAAAAAAAATTCAAGCTGGAAGTGAGCAGCTCCATCCAGAAAACCAGGAAAAAAAAAAATACAGATGTACAACTCCATCCTGTGTGTCCTGCTGCACAAGTAGTAAGCTCCAGAGAGATATTAATGACTAGTTATGGACCAGAGGAACTCTCTTCAGCCCCATCTTCCCCAAAAGTGGGCTATGGCTGTGACAACAGCATGTGTTACTGGGAAGACACATGAGGATATAAGTACACAATTCCAACAGCCGCTGCCATCTCTGCCTGCCAAACACAATCTAAGGTCGTCAGGAGAATCCAGACATGCAGAGTTCAGAAAAGAAACTGCTTATAGATGTTCAGGAAGGACAGTCAGATGAGCCTGATGGCTCAAGTTAAGATACACCACGACAGAGACAGGAGTTAGACACGCCTCAGTCACGCTCTTACCAGATCAAATCCACACCGAAACTTCCACTTCATAAGAGCAACTGCTGTTTAAGAATGTGCTTAATTGCTAAATGAGCAAGAATACAAACATGCAAGGTCATTAGAGCAACATTTTTACCCTACCACAGCATGCAAATATTCTCTGGAATGAGATTTCAATTACCTTTTTCTCTGCTTTATCCTTTCCATGTTCTCTTAAATGCTCCCCTTCTTTTCCTCTGTGCCTTTGTCTATCCCTTTCTTGATCTTTCCCTCTTTCTCTATCTTTCTCTCGTTCTCCATCCCTAGCCTTATCTTTGTCTCTTCCTTTCAGTCTGTCCTTTTCTCTTCCTTCTTCATTTTTTTTCTCTCTTTTCTGTGTTTTATCATGCTTGAGATCATCTTCTCGTTCTATCTCTTCTTTTCGCCTGTTTTTTTCTGTTTCTCTTCCTTGCTTGGTTGTTCTGCTTTTGTTTCTTTCCCTTTCTTGTTTTTCTCCTTCCTTAACGGTGTCTCTTTCGAGGTCTCTGTGCCTGTCTTCATTATCCTTCTGTTTACCACTTTCCTTTTCTCTTTCTTCGCTCTCTTTCAAATCTCCTTTGGGTTTTCTGTCTCTGCTTGAGCTTATGTCTTTAATTTCAGTGTCTCCTCTACCCTAAAAAGAAAGTAAAAACTAAAAATTAATTCCAATACATGGCAACTCTATCATGCAGTTACTTTCCACAGACAAAAACACAAGCTTAAAAAAAAAAACCCCACAATAAACTGCAAAGAGCAGTAGCCCCTGTACCCCACAAGAGTTGCAAATGCCTACCTCTTTATCTCTATGGCTTTTTTGTTCCTCTGTTTTGGATTCTCTGCTTTCTTTGTCTCGAGATTTAGAGGACGGAGGTTTCCCTTTAGCATCAGCTCTTTCCCCAGCTAAGATCCTTTTTACAGCAACGTCACTGGACAGCTACAAGGAATAGACAAATATCACTGAAATGAATAAATTTGTTTATTAAATGTCTCCTTTCTTTCTAACTCTGTAATCAACATGACTTGGGTGGGGTTCTTTTGTTTTACTTTGTTTTTAAATAAAGCTTATATTTCTGCTTTTCTGGAAACATACTTTCACAGCAGTAATAATGCCATTTTATGTCAAACATCTCCTTGCAATTCTTGTAATAATTTGATTATACGTACCACAGCTATATAAATATATGGTGCTTTTTATGTATTACAGCACAATAGCAATTCTCATTGCAACAACTTAAATATTTTTCAAAATGGCAAGGTAAGTGACTGCCAAATCCTTATACCACGACTGCTAGATTGGTTAAACACTCTTAAAACCACATTATATTGTATTTGCATCCACTCTTAGGCCACTTTCACCTGATACTTGCTCAGTCAGCAACAGTCACTACAGGAAAAAAAAAAGGTGCATTAAGAATTACTTTCAATAAGCTGTAGTTACACCGTTTAAAAACCTTCTATGTCTAGTTTACTTGTTAAGACAACAAGCAATTATTAATTAGATCATTTAGACAGCAAGTTAACAACATGTCTTCATATCCAAGTGGCAGAGTTTCACTACATTAACAAAAAGAAAAAAAAAATCATCACATTGCTGGAGAATTCTTCCCAAAACAGGAACAGCTTTTAGATCACTAAAACTGATATTGCCCTGGGGGCTGACTCCTGATTCTCTCCTGGTTTGTAAATGAAAAACTATGAATTTTTGTGGGTTTTCATATTTGGACAGTAACTTCTGCACATTAGCAGCATTTGCCTGAACTACATAACTCCAAGCAGTGTGCTCAGCTCAACACTAAACGCATCAAGCTAGAGACTGAAGGAAATCTTTTTCCCAATGCACATCAAGCTTATGTTCCACAAGAAAAGCCAAGGGGCTAATTATCTTAGCTCAAATGGGTAGACTATATCCTCTGGAAAGTAAACCTCCTCACAACATTCTACAAAGCTGTTCCATCAAGGATATTTTCAAACTCGTCCAGTCGCTGCGCATATGTTAGTCAACTTCCCCCTTCCTGATCTCAAGCAATTCATAAGGAAAAAGCTCAGAGCATTCAGCAAATTAAAAAAAAACACCACATGAATTTAAATGAGTAGATTATCAGACAAAGATCATCCAAACTAAACTTGAAGACAGCCTCTAAACACTGCAGTATTTCACAGTTAGTTATACACAATTTCTTCATTCACTAATTCAAGGGGTTTAGATAACACCTTAGTATTTCAAATACCTCTGTAACACTTATAAGCAAAGGATCCCCATTACTTTTAATGCAACAACTAATTTAAGAATGCAACAACTGTTTTAAGAACTGCCCCTGAAGTTATTTTTAACAGGATGTGAAATTTCTCTTTTGCTGCATTTCCATATTAAAAAAAAAAAAAAAAAAAAA
>Ga0065711_1041751_pt1 | contig 15892 bp, 10 predicted proteins | sample Hoacrofraction12_FD_59098 | JGI IMG/M metagenome (GOLD analysis project Ga0065711, IMG submission 59098) | Hoatzin crop microbial communities from Cojedes, Venezuela - Epithelial fraction 12 v2 (version 2) | ecosystem: Host-associated > Birds > Digestive system > Esophagus > Crop | place...
CTCCCTGGCAGTGCTCAAGGCCAGGTTGGATGGAGCTCTGAGCAACCTGGTCTGGTGGAAGATGTCCCTGCTGATGGCAGGGGGATTGAAACCAGGTGATCTTTAAGGTCCCTTCCAACCCAAACCATTCTATGATTCTACGATTTAGGCCACAATGTTGGCAAAACCCAAAAGCAGCTGTGAAAAACACAACAGAAATGTTTCTCCCTGTCTGAGCTGTTGATTTCTTTGTCTCTTTATGATGATGTCAGGTTGTGTGAGGTTAAATTTCTCTTTGAATCCTACACCTTGCCTGTGGCTGAAAGAAAGAAGAAACCCCAAACTTCCACCATGGGTATCTGCCCAGCTAATTGACCCAGGTGAGATCCAGCATGGTAAATCCTTGCTACATCTCCAAAACAGTCCAACCTATGATTTCTTTTTTTCCTTTCTATTAGATACTACATATTTCATGGATATGACAAGATGGGTGTGGATCATATTGATTTCCCACTTATCACCACACATTCTCAAGGTAGTGCGGCTTTGGTGTCACTATGATGCAGCTGACACACACCTCTGTGCTTTGTTCTCATCAGACTAAAGTGGTTGCATGGCTTGACGTTCTCATTGTTAGCTGAGAGGTGCTTGAGGGGAAGCTGAACTGCGCTGTGGAGCCATCCGTCATCTAGTCCCTGCCCACCAACTGCTGGAAGGGTGTGCCTCAAGCAGGGTAGTTATCCAGAGTCCACACCGAGAAACATTGTGGTGTTTTTGGTTCCAGGGACCAGTGAGAACCTGAAAGGAAGGCAGGCTTTTTAATTCCCTAATCTGGCTCTTAATCAATAAAAGAGAAAAGTGGATTTGTAAATGGCTGATTAGATTTGCAAATAGATCATCCCCTTCCCCATTTTGTGAGTTAAACAAATGGAAACAGGAGAGCTGTATCTGCAGCAGGCTGGATGTCAGTACATGTGCTCAAGGACAAAATTATTTCTTTGGGGGGGGGAAGAAAAAAAATAAATCTGCTGCTTCAGAGCTGCAGTATCCTTTCTTGTCCCCTTCAGGTACCTCAGGGACCAGCACCACAGTAGCCCTGCTGCTCGCAGAAGCTCTCCAGACCCCAGAGCCGGCATCTGTTTGGGAGACCAAAGACCCACCCCGAGCCTTGCAGGAGGCTGGTGATCTTCCCCTGCCTACCAGCAGCACCCCGGCTGCAAATGCCCCCCTCTCCTTCACACAAGCAGAGCTGTTTCTTCTCGGAAAGCATGTGCAGAGCATTCCTCTAATGCCTTTGGTAGGTGGGCTCGCTCTGGGTGACCAGAACAACTGTTGGCTGAGGTCAGCCAGCCAGGAAAACAATAACGTCTCCAGCCTCTCGAGTGCCGTAACTCTAACATCAGGATTAAGGCTGCTGCACTGTACTCGGGACGTTACATCTCTTGCAGCTGACCTCAATCAGCAGCGTGTAGACCACCCCGGGGGAAAGGGAGTGGAAAGGGTACAAAAGGTTTTATTAAACCCAAAAGAACAAAAGGAAGAGAGCCTTGAACCCTCCAACAAAAGAAGGAAAGTTCTTGTGTGGCAGGAAGCCAGGTGATATTTTTTTAAACAGCTTTTTCCCCTCCTTTGTACTTCAGCCGCTAAAACCTGTCTCATATCTGCAGCTGCATGGGGGAGATCCTCCAACCCAACTCCCCTGACTTGAAAAAAAGTATTAATCTTGCAGCTGCTAATAGAGAGCAAAAGGAGAGAGAAGGAGGGAGGGAGAGTTCTGCTGAACTAAGTAGTGTAGGACGTAGGAGGAATTAGCTTGAGCCTTCTCCTGACTGTAGGTGCTCGTATTTTCATGCCACCACAATGAGTCCTGGCAAGACCACCACAGTAACAGAGTCCAGCGAAGTGTAGGGGGTATGCAGCAGCAGCAGGACTCGGTACGTTTGAGTAGCAGAGCTGTCGTGGCCATGGGTGGTGGCCCTGAGCAATAGCAGTAGCGTTATAATTGTGAAAAAAACTGACGCTTTTTTGGTGGGGAGGGTACTGTGGTCTGGGTAGGCGTTGCAATGGAAGAGGTTGGAGTAGATAAGCGCTTAATACAACCTTCACGGTTCTTCAAAATTCAGCTGCGAGTCACGCAATTTTGGGTATTTTGAAGGGGCTTCAAGACGGGAGATGTCCTCAAATCCTTGGACAGGTTTGCTTCCTGACTAGGCACGATCAACAAAACATTTAAAAAAATACCATTAAAGCTTTTTCAGTTCTTAGTGACTCAGCTTTTTTGAGGAAAGATAACTTTATATTAAGTGAATCTGCTGTTGACAGTAATTGCCATTATGTTGATCACTAAAATTCATATCATAGTGATGCCTGGTGCTACATAGACACACAGAAGGACAAGTAAAATTTATATTTGTTTTACAAAAGGAAATTAAGGCACAGAAATCCAGATTCATCTTAGCTAATTTTAGGTATGTAACAGAGCCACTTAATTAGAATTGCAGTTGTCCTCATCTTCCCAGCTAGTCACTGGAGAAAGACAGGCACATCAAAGGGCAAATAAACCTACATTTTAAATCTGAATTTCATTTCAGAGGTCCCTCTCTCTCCACTGATGAGCAAGAGAACCTAAAGCAATTACAATCTTAATTAGATGCCTCTGTTCTATCCCTGAAGTTAGGCTGGGATAAATCGGACCAAGGAAACGAAAAGACTGTCCAACGAACATGAGGCAGAGCATGTGGCCGGGAGCCAGTCCTAGTCCATTCCTTGATTACAGATAACATTATTCTTCACATATCCCTTCAAAGTCTGCTGCTGAATTACACAGGCTTCACTTAAAGAAGCCTCAGGAAATATTTAGTGAAACTAATATGGAAGCAATTTTGGTTTGATTTTTTTTTTTAAATGCTCTTGTCTTTATTACAGAACTCAGAAACTTCAGTTTGGAGGAGATATTTTAATTTTCTAACGGTGACAGGCATCCATAGAGAGAACAGAAAGAAAATCAGTCAGCGATCTATATGAATAATTGCTCTGTAAGGTATCAATGATAAAATAAGCTATCAGGAATTACATCCAATGGGTTTTTGCCTTGCTCATTTGCAGTGGGATGTGAAAATATAAAACTTGCATTGAAAATAATACCATTGATGTTATTAGTGACACTGAACTGGTGAGAAAAAGCGCTTGTAGAAGGTTTGTGTCTTGCAGCATGTTGTCCAATAACATGAAAGACAGTGATCTCAGTTTTTTCTTCCTGCAAGAGCTGCTGGGTCAGCCAAAGAAGAGTGTACCTGTAATTGTCTGATGTCTGGACACTGCAAAAAGATCTTTGAAACCTCGAAACTCGTGGAATACTTTTCCCAGAGACTGATGAAAACTGCCTGTTATCCTTACCCCTAAATGCAGGTTGTTACAGAGACAAGATTGCAGTGTTCAGTAAGAGGAAGAGGTTCCCCTTTGAAAATGATTATGGAGTAGAGCTAGTTGACCTTAGGCTGACCAGCTAACCACTTCAGTCAGGTGGTAGTTAAGTTAATAGCAAACTGGAATGGGGATCAAAAACTTGAGGGGCAGGAGGCCACGTGTCTCCTGATGGGGCAGAAGGTGCCCCAGTCAGCCTCAGTCAGCTGCAGTGCCACAGTTTCATCGACAAGGTTGTCTAAGTTTTAGAAAAAACTTTACAGCAGCTGGCGGAGAAATGTGTGCTGAGTCTGCAAAGTGCTGCAGAACTTCCCAAGCCTGAGACAATCATCTGCTGAAAAAGCAACACCATGCATTGCAGGCGTTATCCAGAATAACAGATTCGTGCAGATGCTGCCTTGGACCAGCCAGGGTGTTGCTGCCTGGATCTGCTGTTCGCAAGCAAGAAAGAACTGGGTGGGGACGTACTAACCAATGGCAACTTTGTAAGCACCATGTTGTAGCAGGGTGCATGATCCTGGGAGGGGTTGGTACGGACAAGAATGAGAGTATGGACTTCAGTGGGCTTCAGCTTGCTCAGGGAACTGGTGTGTGGGAACCTGTGACACGCAACACTGAAGGGTGAAGGAGCTCAGGAGGGCTGGCAGGTCGACCTCCTCCAAAGAGAAAAATTATGTATCCCAATACTCAGGAAAATACATAGGTTGATCAGGAGACTGTCATGGCTAAACAGGGAACTCACAGCTGAACTCCAATACAGAGAGGACATATACAGGAGGTGGAAGCAGGGGAAAGCTGATGCTTCACTGGACTTGAAGCTAACAAGGGATGTCAAGGGCAAGAAGAAAAGCCCCTGTGGATATATTATCAGGAAATCCAGGCTGCTGAATGGGGTAATTTAGTGACAGTTGACATCATAGAGAAGGCTGAGGTACTCAGTGTCTTCTTTGTCGTGATCTGTACCTCCCAGGCCTTTGTGCCTAGAGACAAGTTTCAAGGTGAGAGGAACAGGCGTTAACAGAAGTTCTCGACTCCTGGAGTCAGGGATCTCCTGAGAATCTCAGCCCACACAGGCCTGTGGGAGCAGATGGGGTGTGTTCAAGGGTGTTGAGAGAGCTGACAGCATTGTGAGGACACTCTCTGCTATCTTTGAAGGGTAATGGAGATTGGGGGAGGGTTTTGAAAGGTGTTAGAAAGGCAAAGTTGCACCTATCTTTAGAGGGGGAAGAGGTTTGTTCCAAGTAAGTACAGGCTGATGAGTCTATGAGGCTACCAAGAGGATAAAGTTAGTCTCCTTTCTGACGGGCATAGTGGGACAATGAGGGACAAGGGTCATAAACTGGGACAACAGTCATAAATTTAAACAACAGACGGACACTGTATATAAGTAGAAGAATTTCACTACAGGTGTAACTAAGCCTGGAGCTCTGGGCTGGATTTCCTGGAGAGGCTATGGAACCTCCATCACCAGAGGTTTTCAGCAGTTGATTGAACAAAGCCCTGGGAGATCTAGTCTGAGTTCACTGTTGACCCTGCTTAGAGCCAAAGGATGTAACAGATGACTTGCCAAGGTTCCTCCTAACCTGTGTTTCTATGATGGTGCAAAAGATTGTATGCATCTAATTACTATTACACAGGGGAAAAGCTGAGCTTACAGAAGTAGATGATGATTTGAAATTATCCAGTGCAGCAAGCATGATAGTTGACTAAGGGACTACAGAAGATTCTTGTAAGATTGTGTGAGTGAGCAATAAAATAGTTTATGAAACTAAATGGAGAAAAATTTTAATTGATGCACACTAAAAAACCATCCCAGTTTTACTTATGAACTGTCGGGCTTTGACCTCAATGTTAGCATACAGGAGTGATATCTTTGGGATGCACTACTGAGATATTTCCATGAAAATGTGAACTTAGAGCTTGGTGGCCATCAGAAAAGCAAAGCAAATTCTAGGAAATGGAGAAAAACACCTCACACTATCACTGCGCTCACTCACCTTTTGAATAGTGTTTGCAGTTCTGGTCTCTTTCTCTCCAAAATACATAGTGGAATTGCAAAAGGTGCTTATAAGGGCCAAAAGGATGATCAGTAGTACAGAACAGCTTCCATATGAAGTATGACTAACTAAAAGTCCGGAAAAGAGAGGACGTGAGGTGGGAGAGATTTGGTAGAGTTCTCCAGGCCATGAGTGACATGGAGAGGCTGAACAACACTAACATGGAAATGGAGGTATCAAAGAAGGAAAAGTCAGAGAAAACAGAAGAAGTTACGGCTGGAAAAAGGCCTCTTCTTGCCAGAGAACACTGGGAAAGCCGTAAGTTTAGATGGGCTCAAGTGAGACTGAGCAATTTCATAGAGGAAGACTCTATTGAGGATTATGTAGAATTTACATAGCATTTGCATAAAAATACTTTTCAACTCAGGAAGTCTCTGAGCTGAAAGTACGTGAAAGCTGAGAGAGTGCTAAGGGAACTAACACATGTACTTGCATTCTCTTTCTCTCCCCTAGACATCCCTTATGGTTGCTGCTAAATGGGCAGTGACCATTGATCAGATTCAGTAGGACCATGAAACTCCTGTCGTTGTTACAACAGCATCTTCATCTTATGGGGATGTTGATAATCAGTGAGAAGTCCTCCTTTAGAAGGATGTGGCTACTCACATAAACACATATCTAATGACAAACAATTTAGGGTTTTGAGGGTATGAGGCAAACTTTGGTGAGAAGGCGCTTTAGTTGGTCTCTCCAAACAATTTGCAGGAAAGGATTATACTAAAACAGCACTCATGGACTCTATGAAGGCGACTACGTAATCAGTTAAAAACATTTAGAAGTAAAGAAAAACCTCTGAATAATACGTTCCCCTATTTTTAGATCAAGTGTTTGTGAATACATTACTTTATCATTTGTGAAATATATTTTTCTGACAATAATTGAAAAATGTAATGAAAGACTAATCACAATTATTTAACCAGCTATGCCTTACAGAAAGCACTATGAACTCCACATAGAACCTGAATTCAGAGTATTCCTTTTCCAAAAAAGCTCAGAAACACCAACCTTGCCTACAGTTCCCTAGATAGACCTGCACATTTCCTTAAGTCTTGGCAATCGAGTTTTGAGACATGGTATTATAGCAAAGGATCAAAAAGTTATATGCCTTTACTAATTTTCTGTCCCTTCAGATGAATATACTTTTGGCTTGTGTGCATACAAATCCACAAAACTAACTTTTAAAGTTTACCTGTGCACAAAATAAAACTTTCTCAAGGATTGTTGGAAAACTGTGGAACCAAATCCTGCAAAACAAATCTGAGGACCTTCGCAGATGTCACCAGCCTGTGCTTCAAGGGCAAGATGCACCTCATCATCTTGATTCTCCCAGATAAGAATTGCCTTCTGTATTTAAGAACAACAGCAATCCAAACCCTGTGAAAAGCAAAACCTACCTGGCACGCTTACTTCCAGGAGCAGGATGGGAGACAAAATGTGTCACTGACACTGCTCAAATTGTTTTTTTTCAGCACTGACTGAAGATGCTCAGCTATACTACTGCTGTGAACAGAAAAGAATCTGAGCAAAATGGAAAGCAAACAAAGAAACAAACATAAAATGTTGAAAGGTTGTGTAAAATCAGATCTGGCAGGAGCAACAGATTTAGGCAAAGCAGTTTCTGATTTTTTGTGAACATTGTTATTCCCCTATAGGTGTGTGCATACTTGTGTGTGTATACGTGTGTGCATAGTACAGGCAAACATTTGTACGAAGCAGTCATCATAAAATGTTGACATTTTTCTCATTTGTGCCACGTTTTATGAGCTCACATGTTTTATTAATTTACATTACGGCTAAACTATGCATATAAAAAATAAATACCTTTCCAAGTTCAGCTAGCATGGGTTTGGGCTTTCTGTTTTCTTAAATCAAGCTTCCTGGCTACATCTGTTCTTGCCCTTCTGCACTGTATTTTTTGAAAAAGAACAAATGCAGCAGATTGGAGATGATTCCTACCCGACTTGTTGCAATCTCCAGTTCTTTAATCTTGTGTCACAGCTGAAGGTTAGGTTGGCCCATGTGATTCTCAGTAAAACAAGTGGTGGGGGGAAAAAAGGCTAAGGAGGTTCTTGTGATAAACCGTGTTTAATTCCATTTTGGAGAAAACAATCATTTCTCTCAGTAGGATGATGGCTGAAAACTGCAAAAGCTCACACAAATATACAGTGCTGTATCGTTCTTGGTTTAATAAAAACAATTTATATGCAGGGTAGTGAACATGAGGAAAGTTATGGAAAACATTTCTCACCCAAGGACAGAGTACCAGATGTGCTAAGACTTATGGGAGCAATCAAAGGTGGCCAAGGCTCTGCTGTGGGCCTTATTAAGTTAGACTGTGATCCAGCACCTTCAACTTATTAAGCTGTCGGGAGTTTCAGTGATTAAAACCAAAGAAAGGTCAGTCACAGACCTTCAGCATTTCCCTGGACTGGTATTTTCTTTTAGGCCTTACACCCTAATGAAGACACTTCACTCGATATGTGGATTTTTTTAAATTGGTCTTTTGAGCTGGATTTGTCCATAGCTTGAGAAAATCTTCAATAGACTTTGCTTCCTCAGAACTCTGCATACAGTTATCAAAAATCCTGACCAATAGCAAGAGATGAGGCCTTATAGGATGGCTTTGCATATCATCACTGCGGAGATCAAAGGAGCAGGTTAATGGGGATCTGGAGAAGTTTAATTATGTCCTAGGTAAGGAACGAGTGTTAGTGGCTGTAGGTGGGGCCGTTATAAATAAGCTTTCAAAGCTCTGATAGCTGAAGTTTAATGTTTGTAAAAGGTATAATAAAACTAGTATTTCTTACGGATTTAAGGTTGCCAAAATCAACCTGCTAGTCCTAAAAGCCACATGGCAGGAATAGGCATAATGTGTTCCAGGTATAAATGGTGTCAATGCTATTTTCTGAGCCCTGCTCACATGGGTTAAAGGTTGTTATTTCATCTCCAGGGACACATATCCCTGCTTACAAATCCTTAATTGTAATACTACCATAAAATGTTGTGTAACTCAGACGCTTCATCTCTGGATATCTGATGTGGATAAAAAGTTAGCCAGCATACAAAACTCTCTTCATAATCTGTATTTTTTTTTCTTTTTTTTTTTTTTGATGCTACCTTTATCTGTTATAATGGCACATCTAGGGTAGGCTAGAACTTTTGCAACATGTAAGACCCTTGTCCTTGCAAGCATTTAATGCAGCTGTAATGGTACATTCTAGAAGCCTGGCACAGAGTGCCTTCAGTTTATTTTATTATATTAATGTATTAAAATCAAACTGGCTGTTTTCAGGTTATGCAGGATAAGGAAGGAAACTTTTGCACCCTTTACATCTAACAAACAAAAAATACACCCTGTTATGAAACAGAACATGACTGTTCTGCTCCCTTGAGATTCATACCCTTTTGGTACCCTCTTTCATTTTCTTTTTAAAATTGTTGAGTATTAAGTGTTCTGAGATTATTGGGACACCTTTGTAGTAATTTTTAATATAGCTTTTTATATGGATATAACAATATTCATTATCGTAAGGTGGATCAATATGAAACTAAAAAGAAATTTACATGATAGGTTTTAACACTCAGGATGAGAAACCATGAAGTACTTAATCCTATTAATTAAAATGAAATGTGCGTTTCCATCATCTCTAGATGATTCTGTTCTCATGTTATAATTCTGCTTTTTACTCAGTGAATTACAGGACCCCACAGGAACCCACAAGATCACATGATAACCCTGCTTGAGTGGGGCTGAGGGGGAGAAGGGAGCTGGGAGCAGCGCTTATGTTGGTTGTGGAGCGTTGCCTTAGGTGGATAGTCCTACCAAAGCATTTTTGGGGTGCCATCTGCCATATCGAGGCGATGACAGAAGGAGCAGGGCCATTATTGTTTTTACCTATCTCCCTTTTAGCTCGTGAAACAGCTCTTCGAGGAATAAAGATAGATTTGCAGTTGCTTCAACGGTATGGAGGGCTGAAATCTCATCTGTAACACCCAGTGGTGTTTTATTCTTCTTTATTCAGCTGTTTACCAACTTCAGAATAATATTTCCAGTGTTATAAAGCTGAACTTCACTTTTAACTTATGGTGAATATATCTATGAAAACCTGCGTATCCTGTAGTATAATCTGGGAATTAGAAGACTAAAAGCCTTGGCCTCCCCGGGTTGGTCAGGAACATATACCATTACCTTCTACCAGCACAGCTGATTTCATCCAGTGTTTGGCCACAAAATTGCAGTAAAATTTCTGGTCTTTGCTGGGACAACAGGATACTCTGTCAAATTTGGCTAATTATCCAAAGGTTCACATCAAGTCAAAAGACATGGCTACGAAAATGTAGATAGCTTCCTGCATCTTGAAAGACCTTGGTTCATGCCACTCTATTACTTTAATAAGCCAGAATGGACAAATAAATACCTACACTACCTGCCTAGTAGGGCAGACTAGGTTCTTCAGCTCTATTCTACTATTTATCAAATAAACAATTTTTCAAAGCCATGCTAGATAGTTTAATAAATATTTTTTATTTTCTAAAGAACACTCTGGGTCCATTATTCTATGGTTTATTTTCAGACAGATAAATGGTAGCCAAAATTTTTCTTTTTTTGCAGATTGGGAGTTTCTCATGCAAACTAAGTGAATCTTCTTTTTTAAAAAATCACACTACTATAGCTGAAGACCTTGATCTTAGGAAACAAACAGATGGACACAAGAAAGTTGACATAAAATTTGACATTCCGTTCCCGTATGAAGTCATAGCCTACTGACTTTTTAACGTGACAGGAAACCTATTATTAATAGTTCTTGCTTGCAAGAAAATCCCACCGAGATACTCTTGTGATGAATAAATGAAGTTGCACTAAAATGTCATGGCAATGGCTTGAAGAATGACTGGAAAAAGATATCACTGAGATGTATAATAAACCAAAAGGGAGAAAATACCTTCCAGAATGACTGAAGCATCTTTTCTTCTAATTGTGCAGGACTTGGAGACAGCAGATTTCAGGGTCAGCAGAGAAAGGAGAAAAGACTTCTGCACATGTGCATCTAGAGGAAACACTTCTCTTGCTCTGGCAGATCTGAAGGTGTTTTTTCAGAGCCTGTCACTCCACTGACAATTCATAGTAGGATTGCAAATGTGGTGACATACAGAAAACGTTTATTTTTCTCAAAGGCCTGCAAAATACAATGTGTGTTAGGTTTTGCCTGGTCAAGGAGGTAGTCTGCTGTGTACAAAGCCTCTTGGAGAAAGAGGATGATCAAGTTCAAAAAAGCTGGCTACTTGCATCTGAAATGCATTTCTACCTCATTATAAAGGAAAGCAAATATATCCAACACACATATAACGAAATTATTTGTGGACTATGTGTCGTTTCCAAGAGACCTACTGTTTTTTCAGTCCTGTCTAATAACCAGGTCCATCCTGGAACTGTGTTGATTAAAACATGTATGAAATTCTACTATTATCTTCTGTACTGTTGCTTTGTGGGTGTTTTGGGGAAATGCAGGAAAAAAACGCTGACATCTGACATTGAATTTTTTTTAACCGAACATCTTCCTTGAGGCCCAAACATTTCAAATGTTACAGGAAATATTAAAACGGAGATTATTTTAGCTTTGAGACAAGATCAAGCAGCCTTATATCAAATAGCAGCTTGTAATACAGGCTTATGAGGGGGTTAGAGTAGATAACATTCATACTTTAATTAACTCAACTTCCAGCTGTGAGTACATACAGGATATTTCCCTCACAGGTATATCTTCCAATTGAAGTCCTTGCCCACCCAATTCTGTTAACCAGCAGCCATGGTGGCATTCAAGGCAGCTATTTTTCTTTTTCTTTTAAGGCTTCTATTTAGTGCGGTGTTCAGTAACCATATGAAAGACCTGTGACACAAGCTACAGATTGCTGATGCTGTTGAGCTGGGATGGGGCTCTGCGTATTTCTTGAATTTAATGTTACAGTAGATGCCTTAATAACTTGGATTTGTCTTCTGATGCTCTACATAACTGAAAAAAGGTAATAATCTGGGGGCAACAGAGGCAGAAGATTCCTCTACTCAACTGGAAATTGTTGCCTTCCTTTAAAAATGATATTTCTTTTTAAAGGTAAACACTGTGAATCACCTGCTCCTGGCAGCCATATTTCCAATTTTCTATACTGCCTATATAGCAAATTTACTTTAGCACTAGGAAATGGTTTCTGAGTAGTTTATAAACATGCTCAACTTATGGGTAAAGACACCTGATTTCTCTCAACATCTTGATTAATGTTCTATCCAAAACCTCTGTCAAGGAATATGTCTCATCATATGAGTTTTCAGAAATCCCCACAAAATTGCAGGGATACAGCTTTTGCCTGATATGTCGTTAGGCCTTCACGATTAGTCATATGTCAAAGAAAACATTTTAAGTCTTCGTCAAACAATTTTTGAGAAAAAAAATGTGGTCATTACCACCTGCAGCTGTAGGAATGTAGTTTAACATATGGAAACATACTGTTGAAGTTTAATCCCCTGAAGTGTACAGCTTTTTCTTTCTTTACTCCGATGCCGCTTTTGAAATAGACCAAATTGTCTGCTCCTTTTAAAGACTGACGGGTGTTCATGCCTTGCGGAGCAAGACCGAGCTCCCACATATGCCTGCTCTACAAAGTCCAGTTTTGCCGTGCCAGGTCTGCGGAAAGCGTGAGAGCCATTCGGGAGCATAGGAAGGTGACTCTGGCCTTGTTTTAAAGGGGATCAGAATTTTGCAAACATCCCCTCTCCCCAGAGCCGTTGTATTTTCTGCACCCGCTGCTGACAGGTTGCTCTAAGAAGTGAAATTTCGAATGCGTGTTTACAAGCGTGCATGCCCACAGTGATGAGGAAGAGTTAGGGTGGAATGACTAGATCCATAATTGAAAATAATCGCAGATTAAATCACGTTTTCATTGAAGTTAGTAGCATAGCTCCTACTAAGGTCCAGAAGTTCACGTGGAAGGACTGCAAGAGATGCTGCATCTCGTGAAAAAAGTTGGCTGGCTGGCACCCAGCTGAACCTGCAAGTTGCTCGAGGAAATGCTCTGTTTAGCCTACCCTAAAGGAAGAGTAAACCACTTGATTTCCAGCTCAGCTCTGCGAAAGTGCTTTTGCTGGCATTGGGTGCAGGTAGAGGCTGCTTTTGTGAGTGCTTAATTTTATACTTTAAATTTAAAGAGTGAGAAAAGTACGGCATTTCCTGTATATTTGCTGTTTGCAGCAGGGCATCTCCCCCTTGCCTGGTTAGATATTGCATTTATCACCATAGCAAATAGTCTGCCTTATAAAAAAAATGAAAGAAAGCATGCGATTTCCCTTGGACAGAGGGACAGTCTGCCATTTATTTATGCTCCACTCCATTTAGTATGCAGCGTGGGCATGGTGCCACGCTGACTTTTAACCCTGATGGAGAAAACACACAAGTTGACTGTGGGCCTCGAGGGAACGCAGAGCTTTAATGGCAATTTGAGTGTAAAATCTGGTCTCTGGAAGAAAGGTCACCAGATCTGCATAACCCCCTCGAGTCAGGCTTAGAGCCCTGTCTGCCTTCAACTAAAGAGGCATTTTCCTGTGTCTTGAGGCTGCTTTAGTTTGAGGTACAGGGAACACATGACAGAATCAGGGGAACTGAATGATGTTTGTGCATGTTTGACTGCACTTTGCATCCTAAGAGAAGACTTTTGAGAAACACAATCAATACTACAACCACATCCTGCACAGCCGCTCTGTTGTTTCGTTCTGAATTCGTGCTAATGAATTGAAGTCGCGCAACAGCAGACATAATAAGAGCTGCCCAGCCTTTCGTATTCAATCACCTTTAACTGGGTGCATCTATCTATACCCCACCGTCAACTATAGTTATACAGAACATCACCGTAGATCTTTTGTGGCCCTCAGCTCAAAAATCCAAAGGCAGGATGCCTTTCAGAGCCATAGGCTCTATGAAGTCCTATCTCCAAGCCAAACTGTTTCCCTTTTTTGTTGAAAGCATAACATACGCCATTCAGAAACTGTAAAACAGCGTTTTCCAGCTGGAGGGTCTTTTACCCTAATATCATCCTCTTGTGTCTGACTGTCTTCTTGTTTTCGCACTGTTTTCATGCACTTTGGATCTCCTGCATCACGATTTGCTTTTCAGAAAGGGGAAAAGCAGAAGACCCTCACTTCATTGTGGGTGCAGAGGATATAAACTATCTATCTACTTTACTCTGACATTTTAATTTTAAATTCTAATCTCCAGCCTGTTAACTTCTGGGCAGCTTCCATAGGGAAGCTTGTGACACTGCGAAAGTGTGCTTTGAAGGGAGTGAGCTATCAATTCTGCAGGACAGGTTTCTTTTTGGTGCTGGTGCTTTGGATGCCACAGAAAATGCCTTCTAGCTAGGCAACCATGGGCAGGGAAAGCAAAGTTTTGCCTGTGGAGAGTGAGGGCAACAAAGGAAAACAGCAGAGAGACTTGAGAAGAAGTCCCATGTCTAAAAATACCCAGACAAGGGAAGGGGTTCAAGTATATGGTTTGGCCCACCTTGGTGGGAGAAGGCTAGTAGGAAATCCTAACAGGATTTACCCACTTATTTTAAACTAAACTTGACAGGAAAAAATTTGTAGATCAAATTTTTGTCCTTCCCAACATGCAGAATAATTCTGAGGCTCAAGCAGCCTTTTAGCATCAGTCCCTAAAAAGGCTCTTCTCCCTGTAGGAGTCATCTAGGTTTGCCCATGCAGAAAGCAGAAATGATGTTGCAATAAAAAAGGAAGTTTTCACGTTTTAGAAAGGTGAAACTAAGGCAGAAGCCTGTGCACCGACATGTAGAATGACCCAAGAATTAGCAGAGAAAAAGAAAGAGTAACACTGCTTTCATTTTCTCTCTTTGCCAAATCATTGTTCTCTCTTATCTTCCGTTACTCAGATAATCAAAGTTTACACTGCCTTCAGTCTTTGGCCTGCTAGAGGAGTGACACCATTGAGAACTTCAGGGCTTTGATTTCCTTTTGGAACTACAATATTATGTATGAAAAAACAAGGAAAAAAAAAAGACAACTTCTTGGCTGAAGTGCTCCGTGGTGTCAAGGGTGGCAAAACCAAACTTAGCTTTTATAATAAAAATAGTGTCACATCCAATTTCCCTTCCTACCTCCATCTAACTATGAAGTGTTTTGAAGTAGCAGAGAGCTGCACTGCAATACAATCTGCAGAATATCAGCAATATTTTCAAACATGTGGTAATGTTTTTCCACACACATAAAAGTGACCCAACCCTAACAAGGAACCAGACTGTTTCAGAAATAATGTTAACTTTGACAAGTCGTATAGCTATTTTATATTATGTTAAACTCAAGATCACTGACTCTTTCTGAGACTTGAAAAGAGCCCTGTGCTTATCCTCATCCCAGTTGATATGAATAGATGACTATTACTAGTGCCAGCAACCAACAGGACAAATTGAGGTTTTGAGCCACATGCCCAAACACCCTATATTACTGTGAATTAACACCTCGAAAATGCATGTGATGGATACAAATCCTTTTTTACGATACATCATTCAGAAGGCTTTACTCCTTTTACTGTGGCTTATTAAAGGCAGACTTAAGAGCTCTGTTTCACCCTGACCAACATCAGTGGCAAATTCCTATTGATTTTTCTTGGGAACAGGATTGGGCCTTTCATTGTCAAACCTTTCTTTTGAGAGCCGATATTTGCATGGAATCCTTCTTCCCTGCAAAGCATTTCATTACAGATTACTGTGATTATCCCTAAGCAGCATAGGCATCTTTTAAAAAACATTCTTTTTTGTCAGTTTATTATACTTAATACTTAAAAACTGAGAACACTCATGGGAGGTTTGCAGGACCAAACTGGAGAGTCAGAGAACTACTGCTTTATGCTGGTTCTCAAATTAAACCTTTTTTTTGCCTCTTACTAATCTAAGACAAACTACATTCTATTTGTTTAATTAATGATGGGAAGCAAAAGGAAGCCAAGGAAAGATTTAAACTGTGCTTTGAAATGACAAATATTTGTCTTTTTGATATTCCTCAGTACAAGTATGAAATAGAATTTATTGAAGTTCAGCAGCTGTATAAAAATGTTCCATAGCTAGAACACAGAAATGATTTAATAAGTTCTATGAAAAGTCAATTTGCATGAGATCAGCACCTAGCCTATAACGGGTGGTAATGGATTGTTGGCTTGATTTTATACCACTTGACATCAGATTACAATACACTGAATAAATGTTAACCTATAATCCCTTTAGTAAAATCTGGCATTGTTTGTCTTCTCTTGTAGAGACCACATTGATTTTCTTTTATTGGATGCTCAAGCACTGCACCTCAGATTGATTACTTTGAATTAAATGTGCAGAGAACATTTTTATTATTCTAAAACAGCAGTCTTAACATTAAAGAGATG
>Ga0065711_1041762_pt1 | contig 15892 bp, 7 predicted proteins | sample Hoacrofraction12_FD_59098 | JGI IMG/M metagenome (GOLD analysis project Ga0065711, IMG submission 59098) | Hoatzin crop microbial communities from Cojedes, Venezuela - Epithelial fraction 12 v2 (version 2) | ecosystem: Host-associated > Birds > Digestive system > Esophagus > Crop | place...
ACCCTGCTTCGGCAGGGGGGTTGGACTAGATGACCCACAGAGGTCCCTTCCAACCCCTACCATTCTGTGATTCTGTGATTCTGTGATTCTGTGATTCTGTGATTCTGTGAAGAGGAAGGGAAGGACCCAAGGAAGAAAGTTGCTGTATAAGCAGTTGCCATGGCTCCGGGCAGTGAAACTTCATAAGGCTAGGGAAGACAGGGAGCAAAGTTGCCTGATCAGGGGCTGCAGGAATGATGTTGTCGCTGTGAAAACCTCCCTCTCCGCACTGAGCCAAGAGCTGTTGTTCCAGCCCCTTCCCACCTACCCATCAGGGGCTCTCTCCCCCATGCACAGGCTTTTGGCAGAAATGCTTTATTCAGAGAGCAACCATGCCTTTTCTGCTTTCTGATGGACTGTCAAGATTCCAAGACCTACAGTCCTGGCCCCACAGGGTCCTTACAGCCAGATCTCTGGTCTCTCCAAGTAATACCATCCAGGCTCTCTCAAAGCACATGGACCCTGCTCTTTGTGTCCTTACACTTTGTGCACCCCTTCCCCTGCCCCCCGGCTCAATGATAGATACTCAGTATCCCTGTACACACTCTCCTTGTCCCACTTTTCTGCTATCCCTTGCAAAAGACTTTCACATTAAGACAGAAAGTAGCTGTAAGCAAAGACCAAAACTTAATGGAGGAAGATCTGCTGCTGAACAGAAACAGCTCATCAAAACTGTTCATATAAAAGTAAAACTACTCCCTGAAAAAGCCAACATAGCCCATAACTGGTTAGGAGATGAACAAAGGAAAGTCTTAGGGTGGGTGGACCATCATCGCTCAGAACTTTTAAAATCATGAGCTCAGAAAAAGGTGCAAGACAAACATGGGGCTAAGAATACGAGAACAGACTGGCATGCTGCCATTGTGGTAGATGCCTCTTACAGCCTGCCTGGTCAAGAAAAGGAACAAGATGCTTTCTTTGGGCAGCCTAAATACAGGGGCAGGCACAGTGTCTGCTGTTGTGGAGAAAACATGCCTGTGTCCCGCAGATGCCCAATTCAGTCATGTGCATTAGAGCTGTGGACTCTGTAGAAGGAAGTCTCTTTTCAAGGCAAGGCTGACCTTCTTCCCTGTCCACTCACCCATACTCACTGACCTGGAAGAGTCCTCACCAAGGCAAGAAGTCATAGTGCCCAATAGAGTGCACTTGATTGTCTGCCGGAGAAGCCCCAAGCTAGGAAGAAGTAACTTGTTTCTTTTGTCTAGGGGGCTTAGCAGGAAGAAAGGTGTGCAAGGGAAAGCACCAAAAACAGTCTGCTGTCATTTCAGAGAGAAAAGATCTCTCCTATCCTGCAAAATACTTATTTCAAAATTTCTAAAGGCAACGTATTAGCTTGTATGTTCTTTCTGTTCCAGTCAGTACTTTTACCCAATACTTCCATTTCTGCAATGCTCAACAGGATATCAAATCCATTTTTCTCCTCATGTTGTCCAAGAAAGGGGATTTGCACTAACTCATAAGACTGATCTCTTAGGTTTATTTATTGGTTGAGAGTTGGATTAGGACTGATTTAATGTTATAGTGAACCTGAACCCTGAGAACACACTCACTGAACTGTCTATTGAGGGTGCTGGTGAAGTCTTTGTTCCATTTCTAAACCACTGTGATGGAATACCCCTGTTAACACTTGTCAGCTGTCTCATGAACTCTTCACAGCTGACACACTCATGATGGATCATCAGTTAGTATTTTAAATTCTTATTCCTTTTGGCTTGTGGGGTTGATGCTGCTGATACTTTTTAAATTATTGTTATTGTTATGATTACTAATAAAGCAAACTCCTGCTACAGGAATGAAATTCTGCGATCAAAAAGCCTCTAAAAGAATATCTAATGAATTCAGCTAATGACTGAGAGTATGTGAGCTATAGATGTGTCAGAGGATTAAGAGGAAGGCAACGGTGCTTGACTTCCCTGATCCACTGAGTGACAGATGTTACTTTCAAGGAAGAGGGGGGTGCTAGAAATAAGCATTTATTTATTCATTCCACAGTCTCCTGCAGCAAGAAACTACAGTAGTGACAGTGTTCACCCACACTGAACAACTTAGAAATGCTAACTGATGGTTAAAAAAAATCTGATTGTTCTGTTAACATGGAAACCTTTCATAACACAATAAAGGAAAAAATTATCTACCTCCAGGTTCTTACTGGCTACGTAGTAGGACACATACGATAGCACACTACTGCAAGTTTTCTTTATTCCAACTTGAAGGTCGGGATGGCAGATAATTTTGCAGAACTGCAAGCCTAGGACACACGCTGACCCTTTTCAGAGAGCTGATTGTGGCCCAGTGTATTAGAATTCTCTATAAATAAAACTAGCATTTCTTGGCAAAGGGTGCATTTTATCCTGAATGTAGATGTTACATCTAGATGAATGACCCTCCTAACCTCTCCAGTCTCTTCCTGGAATTACAGCTGCCACAGGAGGTGTCATTAATAAAATCACATCAGTGCAAGGTCAATTATAATTCCCTCACCCTCCTCAGTCTCTGCAGAGCCAGGGAAGGATGGTCATGAGGTTTTAGCATTCAGCACCTCCTTCCCTTTGTATATTTTGGGATATCGAAGTTCCCTTTCCATTGTGCCACTGTACACTTTTACAATCTTGGTGGTGGGAGGAGGGTGCATTTGAAAGACAGCCTTTCCACCACAATCATTCTTTTAATATTTTTTTAAGAGATGAACATATGTTTGGCAGAGAGAAAAATCTTAAAATCTTACATCTCAGCACATGCAACAACCTTTCCTTTGCTGGCCAGCCTTGCTCTCACCCTCATCTGAGGACCACCTAGGACAGTGACCCTGGGGAAGCCATGCGGGTGTCACTGGCAAGCCTGGGATGTGAGCAGCTCCAAGGGGCAGCTGATGGTCACCACCAGGCACCGCTGGCTGCCAGCTCTGGGAATGATGCTGATGGCAGCACGGCACATGAGCGGTGAGCAACCATGCAGACTCCACTACAGCTCTGAGCCATGAACAGACAGTGATATCAAATCTTCTGCTTCCAACAGTCAGGAGAGATCTGTAATTATCCATCTGTTTAGACCCCTACACTACCACACAGCTATGATATAGGTGATAATGACAACTAATGGTGATGTTCTCCTTTGGTCTCCCTTCCTATCTCTTCTCTGTCTTCCTTCACCAGCCATGAATATGTAGTGGTGCTCCAGTGGGGGTCTGCCTAATCAGGCAAGATGATCCCAAAACGATAATTTGTTGGGGCGATGTGAATGTGTTCCCAAAGCAATAGCTGCCTATCTGTATTTAAAAATTTTAAAACCTTATTTTCCTGGGATCGTCAAAATCAAGTACTTGAGGCCTCTCCATGTAAAAGTACCCTTCTTTACACACATTATTATGAGTGTGATTTCTTAAAGAAAATCACTATTTTTAAATTCAGGCAACATCTCTTTGTATATCCAAATATTTCTTTCCATTTTTCTAGGAGGGTACATACAATGGCTGTCTCCCATTAGCTATGTAGTTTTCTTCTTCAACAAAGTTCCGTCATTTGCTCTGTAGCTTTACATATTCATTATTTCACCATTTGCTCTGTAGCTTTATATATTCATTAAAGGTCTGAGAAACACACTATCAAAATGTCAAGCACCTTGCGGCTCTGATTCACGTCTGCTCAGCATTCTGGAATTAGCTCTAACAAACCTTCTGTGAACTTTTAATTGCAGCTGGTAGAAACTTTGCAGTCTCCCTGCCTGTCTACAAACACCTTTTGATACTGTTCTGTGATGCATTTGAAAGCTGTATCTTTTCTTTCTACAGAAAATCAACACTGTTCTTTCAATTTCCCTGACTGGCTGAAAGTGCTGTCAGTGCTCTGGAGGATCAGTTAGAAACTATTTATTTCATTTGTGTGACTAAAGAAAGATAAGCTGTCTCCAATGGAAAAAAAAAAATTGAAAAATAATTAAAAACCTAATTTATATCAGTCCTTTTTTCTGCATTAACCAGAGCTAGGACTCTGGCTCCTAACTAGGAGAGTTTTATCTTCAGTTTCATCTCTCAGTAAGCCTGCATGCAGTCAGTGTGGTGTGTCAGCAGGGACATGAACAGTCCACCCTTTAGATCACCAATCCAAACAATTCCCCAGAACTGGTTTGCAATAGGACTAACCCTGGACCATGTCTGACCTCAATACACAAGGAATGGAGCGTCACTGACTGTGTGTAACTACTTGACATATTGACATTGGTGTACGTGTGCAGACTCCCATGTCTCTCATCCCTTAGCAAGGTTTTTTCTTCTCAACCTCAGTGTATCCCATCAGCTACATCTGACTTTTGTGAGGAAAAGATATCTGATTCATATTAGTTGGCATGTTCTTTGCTGTCCAGCTCTGATCTCTATCCAGATCTCCTTGCCATAGCACCACTACATAGCAGAAACTCAAAATGTGTGTTTGTCTCAGGTAAGCATCTACACCACTGTGCCCTCAAATTCCACCTTTGAACATGCCGTAGCTCTCAGACCTCTTACATACAAAGTGTTCATGTTAGTGTTGGGCTTCATATATCCCTAAGCATTTAACTCACTCTGGCCATGACTGCAGGAACCCTGTGACTGCAATACACTTGAAGACATGACTCCTCCGTGCTTTGACTCAGAATCTCCAATGTTTCTTCTGTGGACACTTCAATAGGTTACTGCATCCAGATGTCTGTCCATCCTTTTTCTACTGCTCAGCTAATGTATATCACAGACAGGCATGTTATCTTAAATCACCAACAAAGTTTATTTCACATTGCTAGACCAGTTTACAAAGTACAGCAGCTAAGAGCATATTTTCTTCCTGTTTGCTTCCAGGAACAACAGAGCAGAAAGATGGGGATCAGGAAGGGATGGAGCTTTAAACTATGCATGAATCTATGGAGGTGGTGACACAGTCTTCAGTTTCAAGCTTTATCTAGTGGGCTTGTAAGCAGGGTTACTTCCTATCAACTTTTACTGCCTCAAATCCTGCTTCTTCCTTTTTCACATTTCTCTGCTCTATAATATACACTTCTGTTCTTTACTTTTGTCACTAAAAAAAATCTTCTGCAATGTGTCTAAAATCCTCCTTAGCCTTTTTCCATTTGAGTTTCAGTGCTGTGTGTGACCTGAGTGGGCTTCTGAGCACATGCTCGAACATGTCTATGATTTGACAATGAAAGCTAACCTTTGGTGGCTCAGCATTTGCAAATGTGTGCATGCCCATTTCAGACTGAATTTACTGCAGGCATAACGTGTAGCATTTATCCTCATTGAAATTAACTGGAGGCTTGGCCACTGATTTCAGTGAACCAGAGTTTCACCCTTAACTCCTACATACAATTTCACTCAGAAATAAAAAGAGAACGCATATTAATGTGTTTTTTTCTCACCCCTTATCTATGGCCACTAAGTCTGTTTCCTAAATGAGTTTCATTCCACTACCTAACATGTACATTCTCTGAGGGGTGAATGACTGATCCTTTTTACTGATGATCAAAGTCTTAATGACTCATCTCTGATTTTGCTTTCTGACAAATACTAGGTGTACTACTGCCCTTGAAAAACTAGCTGAAGAAAGTAAGGTCCTGTACATCAAATGTTACCTTTTCTGTCTGTAGCATGGTGATTTTTGAACAACACACTTGACCAACAACAATGTCTTAACGAATTAACAAGACATCTGTGAGTACGTCTGTTGAATGGAAATTAGGAAACCACAGAGACTCATGAGACACATGTGGAACTTGTGACAGAGCATAAACATCCCTAAGTGAAGCAGCCACCCAGAAAGTATACATAAAGGGTTTAATTATCCTCCATTGTTAGAAAGCATATTATTAGTAATAGCTGCTCAAGAACTCTATCCCAGGCAAAAAGGGCGCAGCTGGTTTCCCAGAAGAGACTTCTGTGTTACACACTGAGGAAGACTTTGGAAACAGAGACTGCCAGTTACAGAAAATCAATATAAAAAACAAGGAAAGAAAAGCTTCTTCAAGTTTAACACAGGGTTTCCACGGTAAAATCTGTAGCAAATAGTGCAGTAGAAGACACTACAGCCTTTGAGAACAGAAGTGGCCTCCATGTAGAGAAGAAGCTCAGAGCTATATATACAACTGTTTGTCAAGTATTTTGATACTAGAAATTCCTGAGTTACAAGTAATTAGCAGAGATTGTGGCAGGTGAGATGCCTGCTCTGTCAGAAGTGGCTTACGTGGATCCTAGCTGTGTCTGGCGGTCAAGCCTTGTGTCAAATTGACAAACTAGAATCAGTTCTCCTGTGGTGGAGTTATCTTTCAGCACAATATTATTCCCTTTGACATTCACCTCCATGATTTCTAGAATAGTTTAAAATACTGATATCCTCAAGCACTTGCATGCTGGTTAAAAGGAAATGAGGACCATGAGAAAGGAAAGTGTACGAGTTGCTCCTTTCACAGAAAAACAGTAACGGAAGCACATACAGCTCTCCCAGCTGGAAGAGAAATAGAGCACCTTGAGTTCCTGAAATCAAGAGGAGAGGAGAAGAGAAAACAGGCCAAAACTTGTGTTTGTGAAGCTAATATCCAGCTCTGCTTTGAGAAGCTATGAAGAGTAACCTCCAACAGAATATTTACTGGAAAATAACACATAGAACTTCTCCTGTACTGGAAAATATTCTTCAAACAGGCAAGACATTTTCCACTTCACAACAGTGATGAGTCAGCCTCTTGCTGTTTCTCATATGCAGTGGGAACATAGAGACTGAAGGTCTAATTACACAGTTTCTCTTCCTATGAATCTGCCTTTCTTTTTGTTAGTATGCAAGCAGAAATTTAAATGTAAGTCTAAGGATCATCGGACCTAGTTAAAATATAAATCTCTCTGTAGTCAATACTGCTATTTTGAAAAGGTCTTCTCATATGTAAAACATTTGGTGTGAAATCTAAGCCTTGGCAACTGTCCTATTGGTCTCATTTATTTCAGACACATATACTAAGCAGAAAAACACTTTTCAGTGAGGAAGGAAGTGAACTGGAAATGTAACTTTATGAATAAAGTCTTAAATATTCTTCCTACAAGATTTTCCTTTTGTATTTCAGGTTTTAGACTGAAAACTATTTTCTTCCTTCTCAAAAGAGTTGTATTTATTTCACATGGCACTTTCTTCAAAGCTAGCTTCTGATATTGGAAAGAATCTTCCTGCAGATATTTTAAATTCAAACCTGATTAACTAGGTCCTTTTGATTTATTTTTTGATTGCCTACAAGTACATGACCCATTCCAATTAACTACTACAGATGATAAAAATAATCATCTTATTAGCTAGCAGCCACAGCTACCATGGTACCCTCGTTTAGTACACTCTGAGTCATGTAGAAACGAGAAACTTTAGAGAAGTTTTAAAGATACACAACGTACTGGAAATATGAGAGCAACTCCCAGCTCTACAAAATCTCTTTTATAGCTAAATTTTATACCGCCTGAGTACTATGATCTCCTAGAGAGGAGACCAGAATATGGAAAGGAGATGAATTACTGTATGTAATTCATAGTTATTAGAAAAAAAAAAAGCTCAGAATAAAAAAAAAACACATCTAAAAGTAGCTAGTCAGTCAAGTGAGATTGCTTTTGACAAACCACATGCCATCTAAGTGTACCAAAAGGTATCTGTGTTATTTCTATTATTAATATTAGAAAAAATTAAAAGGCCAAGCACTCATTTGTATGTGTAAAATTCTACAAAACATATTTATTAATTCAAAAGTAAATATGTCAGACATTAAAGTATAGTTGTTTACATATTTCCATTTAATCCAGGGAATAATTTGGAAAAGGAGGTACGTCCTCTCTGTCAGACAGGGGGAAAACTTCAAGGTCTACATCAGGCAGCACACTGCCCTTTTAGACAGTGAAGATTGCGCTATTTCAGGATCAGCTAAAAAAAGAACTAGACTACAGAAAATTTTGGAAATGTCATAGCCTTTTTGTTGTTGTTGTTATCTTCAGAATGAGTCAGTTCTGAGGGCATTTCATTTAAAAATTTCAAATGTGAGAGAAAAGGTGAAAAAAGGTTGAAAAGGTGCCAAGCGCTTTGGAAACCAAGAGAAATTACTTTAGTTTGTCTACACAACATTTTAAAAAAAAACATTGCCACCAACTAGAAATACCAACTATTCTTACAGCCTTTTGTGCAGAAGAAAAAGAGGATGGGTTAGAAAGTCAGGGTAATGCCCCTGACTTGGGAGATAGTGTCTGTCAAAGAGCTTTCTCAGTGCTGCTGAAGAATTGCTGCCTGTACGCTGGAAGCAAATGCCTGTCTGAAAATACAGTGGGTCATAAAGGAGATGCTTTTTAAAGTTCTTAAGCTATTCATTTTTTTCCCCTGTGTATCTAAGTTGAAAATGCCTCCTCTTGTTTGGCTTATTGGAATTGGTCTATGTATTAAGCAAACTATCAGTTCTGCTTTAATTTCTTCTTTCTAATCACGATACATATCACGATGTAACAAGCATTCCCCAGAAAAGCAGGGACCAAATCCATTATCCTTTAAGGAAAACTGCTTGACATTTGTGGCATTTAAACCCCTTTCTCCAATGTAGTCAAGGCGTGTGGCGAAAAATGATGGCTCTCAGTTAAAAATAGTAAGAGGTCACAGAAACATTGGTTATAAAGGACAGTGCAGAGATGCTCAATGTCTCACACAATCTGTCTTCAATTGCTGAACACCACATTTTGCACTGGTGAAAAATGATAAAATATTATCCTTTGTTCCTTCCTTTTAATCAGTAACAGCACTGAACATTGTCACCTAAGGGTGTATCTCTTTTGCATAGGCTAAAGTCAGTGCTGGCTTTCACTTTTCACAAATCTTCTGAAGCAACCTGTAATGAAATAACTCAGAATTTGGACTTACAGCTATAGGTTTGGGACTGCAGTTGCTCCAGCTTTACTTTATACCAATAGTGTAATACTTGAAATTATTTCATTTTTAGCTGTTTTCTGAAGAGACTAATCTTCCTAAGCCCTATGAGTACAACAGGAGCCTGTGGCAGATGTGTTTTCTGAAAAAGTAGAGGTTTAGAGCAGTGAATTCTGACTCACGCGCAAAGAGACAACGAAGGAGGCAATTCTGTGACTGAAGGTCGGGAGTGATTACACTTGTGTTTAGCAAGCTTTTCATATCAAAACTGAATGTGTCTGGTTCTAAGGAAAAAGAATGACAACAGTCCATTGTTCTGACTAGATTTAATAACATCCGTAATATTTATCAAATTAAGCATAGTCAATAGTAATTCTTCTGGTAATAAAAGTAGTTTCCTAATAATCTGTGTTAACATTCATTCTTCAGTCTCAGCAGTGTCAAACCAGCAAGTCTGTATGTGGGATATGCCTCTCCTCTAGGGTTTTTTTTTATGGCAGCATTATAGAATTTCTCTCCTTAATAAACCCTTATGAATCTTACTGCAGAAAACGAGCTATTTGGATGGATGCTTTTACAGCCATTTCGTTGTCAATTGTGCCTTCCTAGCAGACACATGCTTTATTTGGTATTTTTCCATAATTTGAGAGCACCTTGCCAAACAAAAAAGGGTATTTTTCTGTCACATATATATGTACAGTCCAAGTCGCAGACCTTGTTGTTTTGGTTGATGTTTCAGGCTGCATTGTGTCAAGATCCAGTGGTAGTTGACATTTTATTCTTTAAAACCTGTAAGCAGGTGCAGTAAGAAAAAGCTATAGCACAATATCACAAGAACTATCTGTGAAGATACTCCACATCTCTCTGAAGACATAGTGAAACTAATGAGCTACTAATATTCACTGTTTTTCTAAGGCATGTGTTTAAAATGATATCTATCTCATGGGTCAATACTTTAGAGTAAAAAGAAAAAGGAGGGAAGTATTTTAATGATGAAACTAAAAATCAATTCCTTTACTGTCAGGCTCAATCTATATCAAGAAGATCAATTGAGATGCTCCAAAATGTTGATGGAATATCTTTGAACAGAAATCAAAGCCAAAATAAACCACTAAAGTAACTAGAGTTTGAAATGGGAAGATGACGAAGTCCTTATTGATTGTCATATTAAAGTAGAGGAAAGACCTTGATTTTTAGCTTCGTTTATGTTTGAGCTTTCATTCATAGGTGCGCTTTTTTAGTGGCTGCTCAGCTGGACTCATTTAGCTACAGTTTTCAGTAAATAAAAATGATTATATCTCCATAGTATTGAAGGAAACAAAATCCTAAATTAGTTGTAGGATTTATTTTGGATTTGTGGTGATATAGGAGGAGATAAGATTCAGTTTCTAGATTATGGCACCTAATGCAGGAATCTTTAAGTAGACTTTCAGACCCACCTTGAGTAAGGTGTGTAGGATGCCATTGCACTGGGGAGATCTACATTATGCTGAGAGTTTCGATGGCAGCGTGTAAGCATAAAATTTAGGTGTCTAAATATTTAAGCTAAATTCTAGCCATGCTGTTTTACTTAGACTGTTAATCTTGAAACTGAAAAGTGATCATTTGAGACAGTCATGCAAAAAGCCTCTGGTTCAGTCAAGGAGGGGTAAATAAAAAGTTGCTTGAGATTCTTGTGTGGATCTGTGTGAGCCTGAATTTAATAATATTTGGCTGTCAAGAGATTTGCCTACTCCATTTTTTTCTGTAACAAAAAAAATGTAATTGGCAAAGGAATTGAGTATTGATAGAAAGACTGGGTTTCAGGCTATATATCAGGCTTTCAGACTACAGCTGATCGAAAGACTATAGACATTAGTATCCATCCATACTAACGAGCTGAACGCATTTGGGACTGTTCCCCACGCTACTAAGCTCTCTTACCTTCTAAGCAGCTTGTCGTTGTAACTGCCTAATGAGAGTGGTATTCAGCCCATGCTAACTCCTGAATAGCACCCAGGAGATGTTTGGAGCAGTGCTAGCTGACTTGGGCCAAATCACCACAGAAAAGCAGAAACCTCTGTGGAGTCCAGGTCTTCAGGTGAAATAAATACTTCTGGCAACACTATCTTGATTGGATATGACAGTTTGTATTAGCTAATCCCTGATACACACATTGGTTAATGTACATGGCATCACTTGCAAAAATCCTTTGCTAGAGCAAGGTGTTATTTTTCACATGATGTATAACACAGTTTTCTTTTTAAAGTAATGAAAAAGTAAATTAAACTCCATGGAGTGGAATGGAATACAGGCCTTAAATTAGCAGGAAAATAATTCTTAACAGCTTTGTCAACTCATACAGTATTTCCAGTTCACAAAATCTTTATCATGATAATGCTACCCATTAATTTGGCCAATGCTTAAAAGGCAAAAAAAGTTAACATATGCCCCCATAGGTTCTTTATTTTTGTCTTTATATAAAAAAAGAAAAATCTATGCATATGTTCCAACTGTTACAAGTAATGGTATTTATTAGGGGAATATTGCTTGACTCATTTTTAAGCCCCTGAGTATCATTAAGATAGCGATGATATAGGTACTTTCAGTTACTACTGTATTTATTTTAAAATAAACTTTATTTAATGCTGTGATTTTAAAATTTATAGTCTCTTTTAATCTTCTGACACTACTGAAGAGCAAGTTACATGCAGAAAATGAGTGTCAGATTGTTTCCTTACAAACATTTTTTTTGTTCTTTCAAGAGTATTTCACAAAGAAAGAACAAAAATTGATCAGGGATTTTCTTCAGTGGTTTCACTGGGTCTTGCCACTTGGCTCCAGAGTTTGATTTCAGAAAAAAAAAATTTACCTGTTTCATCTACCATCTCTGGAAAAAAAATGTTGATTTTTCACGAAATTGTAAGATTCTAGTGTTAGAACTCGACAAAAAAATTATTTATCTTGTTTTTAGGAGGTTTGTGTACTGGGAGACTCATTAGATTGTGAGGATGTGCCTCAGGAGTTCTGTATAAAGAAATACTAATATTCTACCTCCAAATCCTCCTGTTCTTACTTCTTTAAAATTGAAGAATTTATATCCTGTTCTCCTTGTAAAGCAGTAGTGAAAGAATGTTGTAGAAAGACTTATAAGGATTGAAAACCCAGTTAAATTATGGGTCTCTTAAGTCTGAACTTCAAGTCAATTCCATTTGCGAGTTTAAAGAGTTTTATGAACGGATTTTAAAAAGTAAAGTTATATTGGTACTAAAATTAACTATTGAATTGCAGGTGATGCTAACTGAATTGTTTGAGCTATGAAATTTCTTTTCCTTGAAAGATAAATACATAATGTGCCATTAAAAATGCCTAAAAATTAACACTGTCTCTAAATTACGTGTAGTTTTTCCTTATTTCCATGATGCAGTCCTCAGCCTCTCTGCCATAACACCTCAAAATTTACATTCCACAATCATACCCTGCTCTGATGCAATGTTGTCACAGTGGAAAAAGGACGAATAAAACTGATTTTGGAAAAAAGTGCCTTGTGACACAAGCAGATGGAAATCCCTACTATTATGAAATTTGACCATGTAACTCTTAAAAACACAGTTGCACAAAAAGTCTTGAAACAAAATGGGCTTTATTTTTTTTTTTTTAAAAGGTAAGCATTCTTGTTAAGACTAAAAACACATATTGAGAACACCGGATACTTTGGAGCAGCTTCAACATTTGCCTTTAGTGCAGAACAGTTTGTGAGGAGTACACTCAGAAGCACACAGAGGTGCGGCTATGAGAACACCTGGCACATCTACACGCGAATCTCAGCTTTACTGTAGGTATAGCAGCACCTTCACAAGTGCAGTACAGATGGGCCCTGGCACGCATGGGCCAGACCTTTCGCCGTGTGCCCTCAAAGTGATATTCCCAGAGCTGTGTCCAACTGGAAATTTGCAGGGGTGAAAGTGGGTGGCGTACTTCTTATGCAAAGAACAATGAGATCAATATGGAGGTGGGGGGCTATGTTTGGGAATGTACCAGGTTTTGGTCTGCCTCAAGTTAGCTCAAGGACATTATTGATACTGCCTTAATTTCTGATAGTTCAGCACATCTTTGAGTTTTAGCCTGAAGGCAAATGCTGTTTTAGGAACTTTTTTAAGAGGTAGGAATGCAGATGACAAACTTGCCTTATGTTGATATTTGTGTTTACTTCACAAAAAATCTCAGTCTACAGAAAATGCCATATATCTATACAGTAAATACTCTTCGACTTGCGACAAGTATTTTAATTTTTATTTTAAATGCACATTTGAACCACGCCCTGCTGCCTTAACATATTAAGAACAAAATTTTTGTGGCACAGCACTCCACTAAGCTTTCTCTGAAACATATTGTGCTCATTTTCACATTTTCCACAAAAATCTGTCAAAATAGAAGTTTCAGCAGTGTTCCAGAAAGCCATCTTTCTTTCTAGAACAAGCACATACGAACACCTGTTCTTCCATGTTGGAGAAGTCTCAGAGGCAAGAAAAGAGGCTCTCATGTAAATCCAAGGATTACTCAGCAATGCCTGCTGCTGTCTCGAGCAAACACATTACTCTGTTTCTTAAAACAGATGCAGGTCACGTTCTCTGGGCCAACAAGCGCAGACAAGACTGTTGAATTGCCATCTGTGCTTAATCTGTCACTAAAGAGCAAACAAGCGTGTTCTAGCCTTTAAAAGGAAATGCTGACTTGTAGGAACATGTGCCGCATTAGAGGGACCTCCAGTCACAGGGCTTTCTTCAGTTGTGCCTTCTGTTTGTATTGCTTGCTTAATTCATTCTCCAAGGCATTTAGCTTTATTCTGGCATTTTGCAAGGTTGCTCATCTTATTTGGTATGTTCCTTTCTCTTTTTTTTTCTCTTAAGACTTATATTATTTTTATTCTTGAGGTAAAAAAGGATCCACAATGTAATCCTAATTTCAAAAAGAATTCTTCTCAGTAGAAAGATAATCCAAACAGACATCTGCCCCGGTAAACCCTCATTTTGAGCACTGAATTCATCAATTTTAGCCATAAAATATTTTCAAATAATGAAGATATTTATAGTCAATTAATCTAAAAATTGGATGCTTATTTGACAAAGATGGCTATCATAATCAGTATAGGCATTTATTTAAAAGACTAAATGCTAAAAAAAAAAAAAAATCCCCTTGAAGATTTTTTCTCAGTATATTGCAGAAGTTCTGTAATTTCTGGACATGTCTGTGCTGATTAGCCATCTTGTTAAAGAAATACTGTTTTTTAAAACATGATTTAACAAAGTACGTGTGCAGGGATGTAAAAATGCACAAGAAGTACTTTCAAGCTGCTTTAATATATTATCTGAGGGTTTTTTTAGAGACAATTCACACCAGAGTGTGTTTTCAGGAGAAATGTTCTGCCAAAAGCATTAGTTTGCCAGTGGGCTTTTTAGTTCTCCTTTCTACACTAGAGATACTTCTGTGGATTAAAAGTAGACTGTATCCTGCCAAAATCCATCTCTGCTCTGAATCTCTCCTACGTATACACTAATTCATGCAGCTCCCTCTATCTTATTGCCCATCACCAAAGAAAGGATATAATTTCACAAACCATGTATTATGACTCAGCTACTGTAGTAACTAGAAAAACATATTAAATTACTTTTCTCTAGAGGCAAGACACCTCTTTGATAATTAGGCAAGGCAGCAGAGAAAGTTGGTGAAAACAAGTTCAAGACAAATCTCCCTGGATTTTAAATAACATGGATGGGATGTATATCTTGTATGAAGTGACAGAGTTCCACTGATTTAAATTGCATTCTTATTAATACAGCCTGAGAATCAAGCTTGATGCACTTTGGGTTACTGTAATTTATCTAACAAACTACTTAGCTACCTGCTATCATGGGCTGGCCAGTGGGGGCAGGGGGAGAATATAAAATATAAATAGTCAGGCAGTTCAGCTCCCCAGGCAGTTAGAGTGCCAGCGGGCTCACTGAAACAGGAGAAGGAACCTTCCATTCTGCTGAAAATCTCCAGCACACTGGAAAATTTGCTAGCCTTTAAAAAGTCTGCATAACCTTGATTACCTACAAAAGAAGCAAAATTAGGAAGAATTCTGAGGGGAACAGATAGGGGTTTTTTCACTCTACCAGTGCATGAAGCCCTCATGAATCTTCCATAACCTCGCAAGTTTTCTGGCCAAGCATCCCCTTTTTCTGAAACTTACTGTAATATTTCAATATATCTCTGTCTCCTCAGACAATTGATTATAAGTAGGTCTTCTTCCACATTTAAGAGCAGAGACATCCTTAGCCTGTATTTGTCTGTGCCTAAAAGGGAGAAAAATCAGCCCTAGAATGGTAATGTTTTTTTTTTGTGTGCAGCTTTGCCAAAATCAGTGGCATATTGCGTCAGCTATAAGCACCTCTATAAATGTATCTCTATGGGCTTTTTCAGCCTATGGACACAAAATAATCACTGTAACTCATATTTATGATGGTTTTGTGCCCCCAAGCTCTATACTATAGAGGCAATGACATTAAAAAATGAGCATGTGGATTTTTTCTTTAAGTCTCTAAAACATTTCTAAAGCAGTTTTTATGCACTCTGTGATACATCCAGAATACATGGCAGTGGAATACAATGGTCATTATGAGCAGTCTTTTGGGATATATGATGTAACTTGATCTTGGTCTTATGTATAGACAATTCAGTTTCCCCAAACTCACGCTAACAGAAATGAAAAATTATCTGGAAACAAAACCAAAATATGTTTCCTTTTGCTTTTAGCAGAATATCCCCTCTGTCACCATTATTATTTTTTAAACAATGACGGTTTGTCAGTTTGACCGCTGCTGAATGAGGCGGGTGTCCTGGTGACGGAGGATGTGGAGAAGGCAGAGCTACTGAATGCCTTCTTTGCTTCAGTCTTCAGTGCTAAGACTGGCCCTCAGGAATCCCAGGCCCCGGAG
>Ga0065711_1041763_pt1 | contig 15892 bp, 13 predicted proteins | sample Hoacrofraction12_FD_59098 | JGI IMG/M metagenome (GOLD analysis project Ga0065711, IMG submission 59098) | Hoatzin crop microbial communities from Cojedes, Venezuela - Epithelial fraction 12 v2 (version 2) | ecosystem: Host-associated > Birds > Digestive system > Esophagus > Crop | place...
CGCCTGGACAAGGTCCTGTGCAGCCTGCTCTGGGTGACCCTGCTTGGGCAGGGGGGTTGGACTAGATGACCCACAGAGGTCCCTTCCAACCCCTACCATTCTGTGATTCTGTGTGATTCTGTAACCCTGCCCTGAAACCCAGGAAGAACAGCAGGTGTCAGGACTCACCATTTTCAACCCTTGTAAGACCCATTTTCAACAGAAAGGCTTTTTCAATTTGTTACAGAGACATGGAAACGTAGCACAGGAGGGAATGGAAAGGTCAGCACTTCCTTGCCTGTCCCTGACCCCAGCTGAGAGTGGCTACACCATCCTGGTGAAACCGACTCTAAGCAGAGCCTTCCTTCCTGGCCTTGTCATAGAGCTTCACCCACCACAAAGCTTTCCAAAACACAGAGCTTATTTTTAAAACCCCGAGTTCTCTGTGTCCCCTCCATCACCTCTAGACTAAACAGCAGCAATTCCTCCCGCCCTTCCGTATAGGTCATGTTTTCTAAATCTCTTTATCGCACATGCTGATCTCCTAAATGCTCTCACCTCTCGGAGCAAGGTCCTCAGCAGCAGGAGGGTGGCTGGGCTCCCTAGAGCAGCCGACCAGGGCCTCCTTCTCACGAGACCTGACTCAGGCAGAAGTCAGAGCTTCTCGGCAGATTGAGGTTTTCGGAGTTGAGTCACTTGTCAGCCCATAGCTATGCTCCAGATGCATGTCAAAACTTTCCCTTTCTTTTCCCTGGACTGGGTGACGCACAACGCGTCTTCCAGGCTTGCTTCAGCACCTCCACAGCCAGGAGAAAGGTGCTCCAGGTCTCAAGTCTGACGTTACTGATAAACACCCCCACATGCAAAATACACCCTCCCCATAATCAGCCCAGAAAGCAGGAGTAATTTATCTGTATTATGTACAGTACCCATTGCCTGGAAGCCTTTTATTGCGTTGCTGTCTCAGCCGCCCTCTTGCTCGTAGCGGCGCGAGCACTCACAGAGCATGGCCAAGGCTGCAGCCGTGTCCTGGGGCAGCAGAGCAGGAGATAAGGAGAAGGGAATGAAGCTCACAGGCCCCTGCCTGGACATCAGAGCAGGGATTACATACCCTATGCAATGCAACATCTACTGCACTTGAAAGTTAAAAACAGTCAGTGCGTATTTCCCAAACCCACAGTGAGGAAAAGGAAGGGGGTTTAGGACCATACAACGTCCCGGAGTGATCCCCTGACTTTATCAAGACCACAATTTGGCCTGCATGATGCAAGGAAGTAAAGAAACCTCTCCATGCTACTCCACAGGCAGTGATGCTTGGGCTAACTACCAGCAGGACTCCAGGAACCTGCCCAGCTCCCGTGCTTCGATTACTCTCCCGATGTGCAGGCTATGCCCTCACGTCCATGATGTGTGCCCAGACAGCTGCTCACCCTGTGTTTATGTAACCCTGACTGCTCTCTGCAGCCCTCCACGAGGAGATATGTGCTCATTACAAATATTTACAAAGCAGTATAATGCATCTCTCTAGCACAGCACATTTCTCCTAACAGTGCCACCAACTCAGCCAAAACTGAACCAGAAGTGCTCTGCCGTTAGCAGGGGAGAAGCTGGATCCCGGTGGGAAGCCAGCTGTGGACAGGGCATAGGGACAGGAGGCTACGGGATGCTACGGCCACATTGGCAAGTCCCACGAGGAGAGCTGGGCAACAGAAAGGCACAGGGAGCTACGCTGCACCGTATCACGGTGGGGGACCTTTGTGTGCATGTTCACTGGTGGAAGGGAGCTGCTGCTCCTCAGCAGGGGCAGGGAGCCTGCCGGGCTGCACCAGCCGTGGGACACAGTGTGGGCTCCAGGTAGCACAAGGCCCTGTGGCAGTCAGCAACTGACTGAGGCTCTCTGGCCCCACACGCTCTGGTTCATCCAGTCTTTAGGAGTCAGAGATTAACTTAAGCTCTGAATCACAAGGTTTAATTCTCTTTCTTGCAAATTTGTTGTCATACATGACAGTAATGCTTCATAATTACACGCGTCAAGTCGCTGTCCAAACTGTTAAAATTAAATTACTTCCTGGGACAATAAGCTCCATAATGACACACAATTTAAATTAAGATGATGATAATTATAGTAATCTTTTTATGGGATCTCCCTCCCCTCTTGTTCATGTCACAGAGACACGCAGAGGGTTAGGAAGAACAGCAGTTCTTGCTCAGTTTTGTCTAGCGTACTCCTCCTTCGATACATGTCTGTGAAATCACCTCTTAGTCAGCTTTACCACAGTCGCATTTGCTTTCATGTCTCTTCAAAGGAGATTCCTCCATGCTTTTGATTATCCCAGTCATACTTTCTTATTTCCCTCCAACACTGAAGCAAGCAGATGACCAGCACATGACTGCCAACTGCTTTCACCCCTTGCGCTCCAACCATCCTTCGGCCGCCTAATAGCTCGTTTTTCTTTTAAGTGCCACGAGTCCTCACTGAGGGGTCCAGGATGACTCCACACTGAGTTATTTAGTACTCTGGAGGGGCTACTCCCAAACTGAAGGAATTCCAGCTATGTTCTTACAGAAGACAGCCCTGGGACACTCGCTCTGCAGCTATCTGGCAATAGATCTGGCTTGCTCATCTCTGTTCCTTCAGGGCCTTTCTGTGTCTTCCAGTGCAGTCTCCTCTCTGGCTACGCTGTTAGCATGGACTTAACATTGCTCTTTGTGGTGCACGTCCATTCTCCTGTTTTCAACTCATTCCAGCTCACTGTTGGCCACAGGGTTCCCAGCTCTCAAACACACATTTTAACAATAGCTGGAAACTAAAGTCCTGCATGCAACCTTTTATTTTAGCAGAGTACATTTTTCTTCCTGTTAGATAACATATCTCCTGGAAAAAGAACCAAACATTTTCAGATCCCTTCCTTACCCTCCATCCTTATTTAACATTAATGAATCTGTATGGGAATGATACTTGCCAGGTCGTTCAGAGTAAGATGCGAGGCATAAATTAACAGGTCCTCACAGACCACTGCAGCTGGACATTGCGTTAGTGAAAGAATTCAATACCTCTCAGCTGGTCCTGCTTACATAGAGGGCCACGTTTCTGAACACTGAGACCTAGTGACAACTGTTCATTGATCTGTTTTCAGTAAGTGTGTCGCTTGTGCCTCCGCAGAAGCAAACACAGATATCCCTCCTCCAGTGCACAGGAGGAACAACCTGTATGTGGCTGGACAAGCCTGGGAGCTGGAACGAGGGGACTGGGAAAGCCACCCAGCGTGCTTGATGGTGCTCACCACGAAGGGATGACAGCAGAGCTGGTGGCTACAGCCTTTCTGTGAGATTTACCTGCCCAAGAGCTCTTTCATGTCCCATATCCAACCTACAGAACCACCAAAAGGAGCTCCTGTACAGCGTGATGCTTTTCCCCTTGCGCTGCAGCACTCAAATCAGTCGGGTAAGTGGACTTCAGTAAGTGTCTGTTTGCAGTCACTCAAGTTCATGCTCCTAAGGTACAAGATCCTCCCCAAACTCTCAGTACACGTAGATAATTTTAAAATTTGCTCCTGTATTTTATTTTTTCTCTTTCAGTAACACAAACCAACCAATTCAGAAAGAACCTAAGAAAGAAGCAAGATGACGGTTTTTTCTATCAGCTGAACAGAGTGGTTGAGTGAATTCATTTTGCATCAAGCTCGCACGAGTTGAAGTTATGCCCACAGTACCGGAGTGACCAGCATGCGCAGGGCAGAGCTCTGCTCTGGGTGTAAAGGACAAACACGGGCAGGCTGCAGAGCACATGGTCCTCCCTGGAAAATGGGCCCGAGGCTGTCAGCTCCAAAAGGCCACCTGCAACAGGATCACCTCAGGCCCTACAAAGCTCTTTTTCTCCAGCTGGCTGCTTCAGTCCACTATTGTTGAGGGGAAAGAGCGGCACAATAGCTTGTCATCTCAGAGTTTCACTCTGCGTTGGAGTCCTGGTCTAAGAGATGCTACCCTGAGTGATTTCTTCACGGTTGTTCTCAGCACCAGAGGCAGAAGAGACAGCACACAGGTCAGAGATGGACTGGAAAGCTACCAACAGCAAGCCATCAAACAGGAGAGATGCCTTGGCTGTCTCACAACAGCAGTTTGATGTCCAAGCCACAGAGATGGACAGTCCAGGTGCAGTTTCCAGGAAGCCTCCTCACTGCAGTCTCCAGAGAAACCACCATATTCCTCCTTGCTCAGGAGACCTCACCACAGGTGCCAAGGGTTGCTGGCTGCTGGTGTCTGCTGTTCTCTGGTTACAGATCCCCTCTGAAACTCTCTGACAAACCAGGAGCCTGAACAGGCACTGCTGTCCTTCAGCCTTCACCAGCAAACTGCCTGGTGCTCTTCTCTTGCCTTACAACCAGCTGGTAAGTCCCGAGCCCAGCTCCACAACCTCCACACTCTCCAAGGGCAGCCAGACCTGGCCTGTCTGAACAAATGAGGAAACTATTACAGCAGCAAATAGTTGCTTTCTGGTGGTGAACCTACTTGCTTCTCAGTGCCAACTGCTAAAGCTGATTAAAACCAGGCAGAGGTCTTTATTCAAGCATGAGTTGGAGACAGAGGAGCAGGAATAACAGAGGCGCCAGTCAGAATAGCTGCTTTGCAAGACTAATTTTAGTGACCTGTATTTACGGCTCTTCCACAGGAGATGGGTAAAAGAGCAGGGTGTTTAGTTTTGCAAACCCCAAGCCAAACACAGCCTCTGATTCTAGTCCAACCCAAAACCTACTGAGCACTTTTAAATCCTCTTTCACCTAAGGGTCCCAAAGCATTGGATGGGGATGTCTGCTTAATAACCCACCACTTTATGTATGTACTTTGGATGAAATACAAGCCACTCGCCACACCAGAGCCCATGACTGGAGCAAGGGCACAGCGTTACTCATGCCCTATAATCCTCTTCCTGTAGCCATCCTCCCCCGCCACGTAAGCATAGTGTTTTCTTCTTTTGTTTCAAGTTCAAGTTTCATCCCTTTCACACAGTTTGTATCCCTAAATTACTATTTGCAACAGAATTCAAGTTTTAAGATAGAATATGGGCTAAAGTTTTCCTGCTAGTTCTTATTCTCTCAATGAGAGCTGTTGCTACGCAGAGCAGACAGGCTCATGTGAGAGCTACTCCACTCCAGATGCTTCCAAGCCAGCCTGGAGAACAAAACCAGAAAGCAGATCCCAGACCCAGACCGGAGCCCAGTCAAAGCCAAACAGGAACAGTCTCCAGTTTCAGATTCTGGGCTCAATTTTAAAAAGAAGGGAAAAAAACAAAGGCAGGATTAAGGCGGGTGAAATCCAACTCTCACAGCATCCCCATCTTGCAAATAAGGAACCTACAGCACAAGATTTAATTATCTTTCTTGCAAATTTCTTGTCATATATGATGGTACTGCTTGAAAATTACACGTGTCAAGTCCACTGTCCAAACCGTTAAAATTAAACTACTTCCTGGGACAATAAGTTTCATAATGAAACACAATTTAAATTAAGATGATAATCATAATCATTTTATGGGATTTCCTTCCCATCTTGTTCATGTCACGGAGACACACACGGGGGATTAGGAAGAAGAGATGATGTGACTTTCCCCGTGTTGCTCAGAGCTGGGTGACAGCAGCTTGGCTTGACCCCTGGAGCCCAAACGCAGTCCCCAGATGTAATCGCTAAACCACAGAGGATGTCTGCACCAGGAGTGTTTAGTTTACAAGTCAAAACAGAGTCTAACTGCCAGCATGCAAGTGCAACCCGATAGCAATAGCTGGTCCACTGGCTCTGTCACTACCACTTCATACATTATTCATCTCGATCTTGCACAACACAGCCCTTGAAATCAGAACCCAGAGGCAATTAGGCAGGAGCAGAGCCAGCTCTGCACCCAGCTTTGCTTTCCTCAGTGCCTGCCCCGAGGGTGCCTCTCGCAGCGCAGCCTGGGTGGATTTGCATGGTCCGTAGGTGGCTGCTGCTTATTTGCACCTGGCTTTGGGTGGTACCATCAGACCCTGAGCTGCCCTGCAACAGGAAACACCCAAGCCAGCACACAAAACACCCACCTGAGCCCCACTGTCCTTGCAGCACTGGTATTTAAACTCTTAACAGCAACTTTCTCCAAGCTATGCCTTAACCTCTTCCCTCCTGGCGCCAAAGCCAGCATGGGCTTGGAGTGCGTCTATGCCATGAAAGTCCATTTAGAAATGGACACCTGTTTAGATCAACCAGCTACAGATTAAAACCCTGTTCTCCTCAAAGCTTGTCACTACGGCAGTCTTGGCATCTCCTGGGCATGTGAACAGAAACCTCTCATTTTTTCCAAAGCCAGCCAAAGGGCTGCCTCCCTCCATCCCTGCTCCCTCTGAGGCACACAGTGGTCTGTGTGGGAGCAGAGCCAGTATGGCTGCCAGGAGCTTAAATAACTTCCCGTGCTTGCTCTGGGAAAGACTTAATCCATCCATCATTGCTTGATGGAGCTGGTATGACCAAAAGATCAAATGGGTTTCAGCAGCAGGTCTCACGCTATACAGAGCAGAGAAACGTCCCGCCATCTTGTCACCTTGCACTTCTCTATAAAACATTACCTTTCAAGGAAGTTCCCACGGGAGGCAAGAAATGTGAGACAGCAGCTTCCCTCACCCACACCAATGCTGTAGGTCAAGCACGGCTTTAAGCACCTCCTCTCCCCTACCTTTCACCCCTCTCCCTACCAGGTAACACGACCTGTGTAGCTACACCTGCTGAAAACCACCTGATATCAGATTAAAAATCACATTTGTCTCCCTCTGCAGAGACTGTCAGCATTCACCAGGGCCAAAGGGCATCACCAGCACTGATAAACCCTGGCTGATCCTCAGCTACTGCACACTGCCCTGGGTAGGTGCAGTACCAGTGCAGACCAAGTAAAACTCTGCTCTGCAGCACCATTGCATCCAGACACTGTAAGGTCCTTAGGGCTGTGCTTGTACAGCACAGTGGGACCCCGGTCTGTGACTGCAACACAAGCTCAGGCAAAAGGGCTTTAAGGTTGGGCATCAGGGTGGGAATTCCTTTACTCTTGTATAGGGAAGAACCTCTCAATTTTCTAGAGACAGCAAACAGAACAAAAAAAAACCCTACTGGTACATCAGAATTTCACAAGGGTTCAGACATGACCACAGGAATTCTTGCACACGGGCAGATTTATTTGGACAGGTATGTGATGTTCCACTTCACCCAAACCCCAGGCTCCTCCGTACCTTTCCTTGTCGGACTGTCCCTCTTGACACAGCACACCAGCACACACTGGCTCAAGGGACTCTGTGATTTTGTACCCTAGACAAGGAATTTTAAGCCTGCCCAAGGCAAATCACAGTTCAAGCTCTTGAGTACAGCTTAATAGAATTGCTAAACCCTTTGCTATCAACTACCATGTTAAGCAGACCTTTTGCCATCTGCAGACCTCAATTTTCCTACCTGCAAGAGAAGGATGACAGTCTCTTGACTCCCTGGGTGTTGCTAGGATTAGACAATGTTTGCTCAACTTTAATGTAGATTTTGGTGTCTTGTGTTATTGCTACTGTCACATTATAGAAAGGTCAACGAACACATTCCAGTGAGTCAGAGCCTTCCCACAGCGTTAGCACAGTCTTCAGAGCTTAGCCAGGCTCTGTATTTGGACAAAGCCCACCACAATCCCACCCTTAAAAGATCCCAATGTACGTCAGAGTGGCAGCCCTTTCCTGTCACTGCCTCATCTCTATGTTTAGGATAAGGAGCACTTGGAAGATGACAATGAAATTGAAAGGGGGAAAGAAAACAAACCCAAACCACACATACTGGGGGCAAAAAGAAAAGGCGCAAAAATAAACCAAGCTCCCCTCAGAAAAACTCCAAGCATTAGAGAGCATTTAGCCAGAGTCAGAAGGCAGGGAGAGAAGAGCTGTGTTTAGGCAGAAATTAAACTGAATGTAGGGGAAATGAGTCTCCCGCTTATTCTTCTCCAGTGAGAAACCTTCAGTGAGAATCTCTTGCCAGCCCAGAACCTCGTGTAAAACAGCAGTCATGTTACCAAGCTTCTTTCATAAAGCACTTGGAAATATTGAGGCCCTTACACATTCTCCAACACAAACACAAGAGTTCTTCTGGGAAAAGCATCGATTCATTGACCCTACAGCTCTTACCTGGAAACCTCTTGCACTCCGTGAACTCAAAGCAGGGCTGCAACACCGATCCCTAGCACTCTGTCCCCTGGCTGGAGACATTATGTATCTTGGCTCACCAGCCAGCTGCGAGGTATGCTGCCTCGTGATCAGAAAGCCACGCTAACCAGCCATATCCCAAATTCTCTAGGCTCTCTGCCATGGAGCTGCAAGCACAAAGTTCTGAGAATGCTGACTTTAAACCAACAACATACAAATCAAACTGCGGGTGGGTGACAGAAAATTTCAACACACCGAAAGCAGAGTAAGGCCAGGAAAAGCTCTCATCTGGGACTTTCTCCTCTTCCTTGGCCTTAGGTACCCCATCTCTGCATCCCTTACTGCAGAATCATAAAATGGCTTGGGTTGGAGGGGACCTTTAAAGACCATCTAGTCCAAGCCCCTGCAATGAGCAGCGACAGCTTCCACTTACCTCTCCCTTTGCAGCACACCCACCGGACCTCCACTACCTCCCCTATCACTATAGCTTTATGCCTCAGACCTACTCACTGCAAACACCTCATATCCTCCAGCTCATACCACTGCTCCCCAAATCCCTACCTTCCCTCTTTCTATAATCCCTCCATGTCTTTACCTCTCCCACACCCTCACCTTCCCACCACACCACTTCCACCGCTGATCAACACCACAAACCATAGATACCCTAACCCAACTATTGTGCACCGAATGCTTTTTGAAAGTTCCTCTCAGCTACAAATATTCAGTACCTTCAGCTTGTGGCAGCCGATTCAAGATAATCCACTGCTGGCTACCCCCAGCCCACCCATGCTGGTCTGGGCAGTGCACATACACGACAGGATGCCAACTCTGTGCCAAGGGCCTAGGAGGGGGGTGAGACGGAGGAGCAACATGCTCACAACACAACAGGCAACAAGACATCGCACCGTGGACTGGGTGTTGCAGGGTCTGTGCTCCACTCAGAGCTTCCAGACAGCTGTTCGAGGAAATTGCCATCGATGTCAGCCCCACCACAGCTATTAGACATCTCATCCATGTCCAGGCCCAGCTTGAACCCATTTAACTTGTAAGGGATAATGAGATAACAGCATGACATGTTGCAGCTGAAGGTTATTTAAACACCCATCTGGTACCTGTTATGCAGCATACATCCTATTGTTGTATAGGAAATATATGCCACCTCCCTCCCACATGGAATGGAGAAGATCTATAGATGTGTCCCATGCTACCCCTTCTTTTTGCACAGATGAGGTAATTCTCCTCCCCTGCGTTGTTTCTAGAATATCACTTTGCATTTCCTACCTGCATTTTCAGAGACGCAGTCCCTTCCAGGCTGGTGAGACCTTGTGAAAGGACACAAGACCACAATAAAAAATTTAATAGGGACATCTCATCACCCCCTTTGCATATCAGTCAGGAAAAGCCCCAAGCCAGCCAGGTCTGAAAGGGTGAACCATAAACTGTGAAGTTGATTCACCCTTTGCAAGACACAAGTTGTCACTACGCGTTATCCCAGAGACCCTCAGGGGTGACAATTCATTTCAGTGTTCATGGGACCACGCTCTGTTTCTACAGAGGAACAGTGGAATATCTGCTGAAGTCTCTGAGGTGAGCAACACAGCCTGATCGCACCTTTAATTCAGCCATGCAAATCTATAGATCCCAGCTAAACAGCCTCACTCGAGCTCCCCATCTGCCTTCGCAGGATGACTTTGGCTGTGCTCAGTCCCCTGCTGAACCTGCCTGGGAAGCTCTTGCCCCCTGTGAAGCCTGAGCCGCTGTGAAGGCTGGGTTGTGTGGGATCCCAAGAAATCACGTTTCATAACACAAGCGGTCAGCTCTGCAGATGTCTATTCTCCTGTTTCTCTCAGGCATGACTCCGTTTTCTGCAAAAGTTGTTCCGCCCTGCAAACCCTGGACTAAACCCTTTGCCTGCCGCCCCATCTAGTGTTCAGCACAGCCAAACGCGGGGGCCGCTGCGCCACGGAAACCCAGAGGCCGGAGAAGTGCCCAGCATTTTTTCAGCGGGATTAACCCACCTTTGTAAAAATCTCACTGGAGGTGACTTCAGGGCAGCTCCGACAGAGTCCAGGCAACGTGGAAACCTGCAAAAGCCACTGTCAGTTCCTTCCTCTGGCCTCTACGCAGCCTCTGGGTCTCCTCATGGAGAGATGGCAGCTGGAAAGCCCAGCGAGCCCTGCTCCTCAGCACTTAGGTCCTTGGCAGCCAAACCCTGGGGCTTGGAGGACATCCCTCTGTAGGTGAGTCACCTGGGAAAATGCCTTGGAATGACGATCTGAGAGCCTAAGCTGTGCCCACCTCAAGACTGGACTGGATGGCGGCTGGCAGCGAGGGCTCTCTCCAAACTGGGAACAACGGGGCTTCCTGGGTGCTCGGCTGCTGGCGGGACAGGGCACTCATTTCAACAGAGATGTCAAACCTTGAGCGTGTATTTTGAATACTAAACAATGCTGCTCAGTGTTTTTTCAATTAGATTGTAAAAATAACTCAAGAATTACTTAAAAGTGCTTTTCACTTTTTTTCATTTAAAAAAAATGTTTGATGAGAAAATGAAAGCTGTTTTAGTGTCTGTCCTTCCCCTTTGTAAACGCACTTGTTCGGCAGTGGGGGAGATCATGAAGTTACCAGAACAAAATATCTGCTCTGAGAACTTGGTTTTAATACAGCAGCTTTCTGACACATTCAGTCCCATGAGTTGCAGAGCTCCAGCCACTGCTACGGAAATCCTGGGGCTCTGCACTGCTAGGTGCACAACCCACACCGAACGAAGCCCAAAACAAGCATCGCTGTGTTCCTGGTTAACCACCAGACCTTGGTTAAGATGCAGGGAGGTGCCAGTCCTGCTCTCCCCAGAGCTGGGATTGTTCTGATGAAACTCTCCCTCCACCCTGCAGCGATACCCCGCTCACAACGCTTTCAGTTCAAGGAGCAGTGTGGTAAGTCTGTTAGCTCATTAACACCTCCAGCTTACAGGAGACTTGGCTTCCCTCCTCTTGCACAGCGTCAGGCCCCACGTTCCAGGAAGTTACTCTGCAATTTCTGTTTTGCTTTCTTTTCCTGCTGAGCCAGGCTGGCTTTCAGTTCCCACCATGAAGCTTCTGAATGCTGCTGTATTCTTTATTCTTGTGCCCTCTTTGATACCAGCTTTGGACCCTCTCACCACTTCAGTCTTCGTGGGGGGTGCTGCTGTCGCTTGGCAGCTCCTCTCCCCTCATTCCTGGCTCAGGTGCAGGTTCCTGGAGTGCTGCAATATGAAGGACACACTGAACTTCTCAGGTAAGGCAGTGGCAAGAGCACCTTGCGCCCAGTTATCAGTGGGATCAGCTGATGGTCCTTCCCAGGGTGGTGAGGGCTTCCTTTTTAATGCCTGCCTCCTTCGGCGTGGAAGAGTTACAGCCCACAGAGGCTCTAGAAGGCAAAGGCCGTACTAACCTAATATTGCTGATCTCTCGAGTCGTCACATACCCTGCTTCTCATGGCAGTACTGGACCATTTTCCTTGCTGGTGTCTTGGTTTTATATTGGCAGATGCAGGCAAAATTCTGGAGGTGAATTCAAGGCTAAGAGCTAACGAAATAATCCCATATCTTCTTGAGACAGACACCCCAGTGGTATCCCACACCCCAGTCGGTGGTTGCCTGTAATACACATCAAATGAGTAGCAATTAGTGGTAGGTCTAGATCCAAAACACGCTGCTTCACTTCCCTGAGAGCAGCGGGCTGGCAGTCTTCAGTGACTGGGGAGGAGAGGGTGGTCTCACCCTGCCTGTGGGGAACTAGTGCGTGGTCTAAAAAAGAGCTTATGCAACCATTTAACCATAAACTCCTCATCCTGCCACCTGGAAATCCCCCTTCCCTTTGTCATGGGATTATAAATATTGCTTCATTTCAGCGCTGGGTCACAGATTACAAAATAAATCCTCAGCTGTTGGAGACCTGTGTGCCTCCAGATCTGTGTACTCCAGGCACTGTGTCACTTCCTACCGGCTCTGGATCTGGCTGCTTACAAACAGGCTGTTTGCTAGCACTTTAACCACTGAAAAACCATTTGTGGCACTTTTTAAAGAGAACTTGATATAGCAACAGAACCATATTTTTCTATAAATGCGAGGTGTACTAGATGCCACAAAAACAGTTAACGAGAACTTAGCACATGCAGTGAACAAGTCTCTGCAAATACATTAGAACCCACCCCAGGACTTTACAGGAGGCAGTAGCCACAGCACCGCTGAGACTCCTAGTCTCTCATACCAACTGCTTGGTTCCCATCAATGCCAGCAGAAGTCTGATTCACGAGTCTGCTCCTCAGTTTCTCTGCCGAGCCACAATTCTGTCAGGGACGGAGGGGAGAGAACATTTGTTCTCTCTGATGGTCATTCAGCTGCAACCAAAAAAAATAAGGCAGAATAATATGGCATTTTGTGACTCTTCTTTCCTCTCATTCCTTCAGTTATAAAGATGGATTTGGAGCGAAAAGTCTTTGGACAGCAACTTGCTGTCCAGATAGTTCTGAGAGCTCTGAGCGCAAATATGCAGTCCAAGCAGCCCAGGAAGCCCCTGGTGATGTCCTTCCACGGCTGGACTGGAACAGGCAAATCGTTTGTCAGCAGTATCATTGCAGAGAACCTCTACCAGCTTAATATACCAAGACAGAGGTTTGTGCACTACTTCAGCACAGCGCTGCACTTCCCACACCTTTCACACGTCCATCTCTATAAGGTACTTCCAGCTTTATCTCACTTTCTCCAATTTATCTGCAATTGTGAGTGCAAATATCAGATAATTATGTCTCTTCTCACAGGAGCAGCTACAGAACTGGATTCGGGGCAATGTCAGTGCCTGTCCAAGGTCCCTTTTTATCTTCTCTGAAATGGATCAGATGCCACATGGCCTGATAGACTCTATCATGCCGTTCCTTGACTACCATGAAGAGATTGATGGTGTTTATTATGGCAGGGCGATCTTCATCTTTCTGAAGTAAGGAAAGCCGAAGGCCAAAAGGGAATTACAGTCCCACAGAACCATCCAGCATAGGTTTGTAGGTGACTGCAGCATGGCTGAGAAGCTCAGGGTCCTTTGCTGTCTGTCTTTACAGCATGTTGTCAATGAACATGCCCAGCCATCGTGTCAGCCAGAAGATCTGAGTTATCCCACACTGTGAAGTGAGCTGTCCCAGGGCTGCAAAGGCTCCTATTCCTCAAGTGAATGGCAAACGGACAAGTATCTGTGGTAGCTTTCTAAACCACTGGAGAGGCCACTTCCACCGTGGTCAGTAAATATGTTTTCTCCAGCTCTGTAACACCACCGTTAGGCAGAAAGGTCTTTGTAGGATGGATGGGACTCCCCTAGGGAGATCTTTAGACGCAGAGAGGGGAAAAGTCACCTACTGAAGGCCACTTGCATGCACAGATCAAGGGGACACAATTCCTCCAGGTGTTATTCCTGGGAAACTCCTTTGCTGAGGGTCACCCCAGCTCTGCTCATATCACACGACTGAAGCAAGCCCAAACCCCAAGCTTTGGGCTGGCGTACCTCTCAGCTGGCCTTTACGTTTAAACACATGGCCAACCACCTATTGCAGCTTGAGGCAGCGATTACCACAGTGAGCAGCAGCTTGTCAGGGAGCCTCCCATACCGCCTGGCCGTACGAGCAATCCCCCTGCCCTGCTGCGATGACAAACGTAGCAGCTCAAGCCGCTGTGCCAGAGGAGAGCTCATCCCATCAGACACTGCTGTCATTTGGGAGATAGTGTGGTCCCTGTCACTTCCCACCTCTGGGCAACACCCACATGTAGGGACATGTCACCTCCATTCCAGTGCAGATTCACACAGTGACTGAAACCACTGCCAAGATCTGAGCAATAAAGACGGCAAAGATACAGCTCTACTAAGCCAGTGACTCTCTTTCCTAACAGCAATGCAGGCGGAGATAAGGTAACAGAGATTGCCCTTGATCACTGGAGAAGGCTGAAGAGAAGAGAAGACATTCCTGTAAAGGAGCTCCAGTCTCTGCTCTCAGAGGAAATTTTCAGGAACAGAAACAGTGAGTACCTCTGGGCTCAGGGCTCAGTCCCAGGGCTGCTGATGTGCTCTGTCTTCTGCCAAATGATCCATGAGGCACACAGCAGCACACTGGCCTCCACCACACTCCGATGGTAAAGCTCCCCATTCTCTCTTCCAGGTGGTTTCTTCCACAGTCAACTGATCCAGAAGAACCTGATCGATTATTTCATCCCTTTCCTTCCTCTCGAATACAAACATGTGAGACAGTGTGTCCGGGAAGAGCTGCGCATGCAAGGGCATCCCGAGGATGAAAACCTCATCACAGAGATTGCCTCGGCATTGACTGACTACCCCAGTGAAGAAAGACTCTACTCCAGCAAAGGCTGCAAGACTGTGGCCTCCAGAGTGACCCTGAGTATCTAGGCACTGCCAGGCCAAATGCCTCATCTTCTTGTTGTGAGACCACAGCAGATGGAAGAACCAGCAACTCCTTTCCCCTTCCTGCAGCTCAATCTGCATGCTTGTCCTTGAAGGGATTCAGGCTGTTCCATACCAGAGGCACCTTTTGCAGAGCTCTTGAATAAATAAATACATAGGACACTGCAACAATTATGGTATAGAGCAAGCAGAAGAGGAACATACGTGGGTGATGAGGTTTGCTCTCCTTGCCACAGAAGAAAGTATTTTAAAGAGAGAAATCTTCAGATTTCCCTCACTACAAGACGGACATTAAGCGTGTCCAAAGAAGAGCAGCGAGGCTGGTGAAGGGTCTAGAGCACAAGTCTTATGAGGAGCGGCTGAGGGAACTGGGGTTGTTTTGTCTGGAGAAGAGGAGGCCGAGACCTTATTGCTCTCTACAACTACCTGAAAGTGGTTGTAGTGAGGTGGGTGTTGGTCTCTTCTCCCAAGTAACTAGCGATAGGATGAGAGGCTATGGCCTCAAGTTGTGTCAGGGGAGGTTCTGACTGGATATTAGGAAAAATTTCTTTGCTGAAAGAGTGGTCAGGCATTGGACCAGGCTGCCCAGGGCAGCAGTGGGGTCCCCATCCTGGAGGTGTTCGAAGAACGTGTAGATGTGGCACTTTGGGACGTGGTTTAGCAGGCATGGTGGTGTTGGGTGGATGCTTGGACTTGATGATCTTAGAGGTCTTTCCCAACCTTAATGACTCTATGATCTCCCACTTTTGTGGCAAGAGTATTTGCACCTTAAGTCCTAGTATTGCCCTAATTAATAAATAACGTTCTCAGTATCAGTCTGTTGTATACGTGCTGTCACCTGCGTGTCTCACAGAAGCCACAGAGCAGACCAGCACGGCTGTTCCTGCTCTACAGGCGCAGACACCCAAGCACGATGGCTGGGTTTTCCACGCCACCCAGCAGGCCCCGGTCAGCGGCAGGTCCCGGTTCAGCAGCCCGGCACTGCGGCACCACCACCTCACGCCGACGCCGTTCCACGACCCTGGCCGAGCTGTTGTCGTTGGGGACCGCGATGTCACCGTGCCGCTGACGGGGAAACGCAGAGAACGCAGACCCCCTCCCCAGCCCCACACCGCACACCGCGCCCCGCAGGCCGCAGACAGCTCGGCCCGTCCGGTGCTGCGCTCCCCGCCGCTGGTGGGCCGGGGGAGAGGCGTGGCCTCTCCAGGGAGCGGCACCGCCGCCGGGGCCTTGCCGCCGAGCCCGGCGGGCGGAGAGGAGAGCAGCGGAGGCGGCAGGGCCGGGGCC
>Ga0065711_1041764_pt1 | contig 15892 bp, 8 predicted proteins | sample Hoacrofraction12_FD_59098 | JGI IMG/M metagenome (GOLD analysis project Ga0065711, IMG submission 59098) | Hoatzin crop microbial communities from Cojedes, Venezuela - Epithelial fraction 12 v2 (version 2) | ecosystem: Host-associated > Birds > Digestive system > Esophagus > Crop | place...
AAAAAAAAAAAAAAAAAAAAAAAGAAGATACTTAGCATGGGCAGTAAAATGGATCTGGTAAAACTGAGGCGTGGTGCTTACAGATTTTATTGTCTCCTCAGGCAGAACACTGAGCAAGTGGGCAATTTGCCCCACACCAGCAGCACCTCCAGCAGCCAGCGCTACTGCTTTGAGTCACCCTAGGAGTCATAATTCCACTTCTGCCTCCAATGCTTGAGTGGGAGGGAAAGGAATTTCCCCTGGCCTGTACCAGTGGCAAATAGCATTCAACTTCTGACAATAGAAGAGGGATCAGGGTGACATTTTCTGTTAATTCTCTGCTCTCTTTCCCCTCTGCTCTCTAGGACTAGTCAGTGTTTTCTTCCTTCAAGCCCGGAGTCAAGGTTGGGATATTCTATATGACCTTGGTTCCTATGTGGCCCAGCTTACCTGCCAAGTGATGGGACAATGAAATTTAAAAGGATGACATTTTATTTTATCCATCTTGATTAGGAGTAATAATGATAATAGTTTGTGCTCTAGATGGCATTTAAATCTGAAAGCAGGTAATTTTCTGCATTGTTTGTGTGGGGAAACTGAAGTATGAGCTTATGTGATTGCTAATTCTTAAATGACTAAAAATTAAATGGCAGGTTCCTGGCAGAAATTGAATTAGGATGCTGGATTCTCAAAACAGGTGCAAGTATTAGTTCTCATAAAATCCATACTATAGTTTAAGCCTAAGGCACTACAGGGAAAAATTGCCTCGAGCCACATTTTTGCTTGTAAAATGGGTAGAGAGCTTTGAGGGGATGCAGGAACCAGAAGCCGAGAGTGTGTCTTTCCCGGACTTCAAGGGGAACCTCAAGTTGTCAGGTTTTTTTTGGAGGAAGTTAGCTGTATTGTAAGAAGGATTGCACATTCTGATCACCACCATTTTTCCATCAGAAAAGTGAAATAAAAAATAGCTGAAAACAATCTCCCCAAATCAGATTTTGGCTTTTGAACATGATATTTTAAAAGATCAAATTTCGAACGTAGAAGCCATTATCAGACAGGCACTCTGAAAGTCGTCTTCCTAACCATTTCTTTAATGGTGATATAAGTGAGATTTGAGAGAAGAGATCTTGTTAAAGAGAAGGAGGGAATGCTGAAGAAAAGAAGGCAGGTAAGAAATAAGAAAATCTAACCATGGTTTGTCCATGAAATGACAATAGAGAATAGGGCATGATGGACAATTGAAAAAACTTCAAAAATATTGTGGGCAACTAAAATATTTTTCATTGATAGAGCCCTTTAAAGAAAGTGATAAATAATAGCTTACGTTGTGAATAATTTGTGTCTTCATTTATTTCCTGTTTAATGACAGGAGAAATTTGAACTTACATATATCACGTGTTTATATTAATCTGTAATTTCTTTTCTACTATGGTAAAATATCTGATGTTTATATGAAGCTTTTTATTTATGAAAGGCTAAAAAGAAAATAATTAGGTTTTTGAGAGGTCTAGCTAAGTATTTTGCTGACAGACAAAAGAACTGATGTAGCAGAAATAAGCATAGTGTCATAGTCATACAGGAATATAGTGCTGCACCTTTTCACTTTGTAGTGTGTTTTTTTCTGTTTATTGGAGTAAGAAGAATAATTAACTTTATGGTATGTTTCTTTTAGCTTGACAAGTGGGTCATTTCAGGAAATAACATTTCAATATGTAATGCCTTTAGTGGTGTTAGCAAAGTCAGATTTTGTTGAAAATAAACTTATGATACCTGTAGGATTAATGCTTGACAACATTGAGACCATGATGATAAAGTTATATATGAATGGTATAATTCTAAATTTATTCAGTAAAGATCATTCAGGCTGGATTGTAGTGGACATGAACTATGAATAAGGGCCTGTAACGGCCTATAGAAATTTGATTTTGTAGGATAGAACACATTTGAGAATAGTGGCTTCAGTGATATAAGATCTGCATCCAGCTCTGGAGCCCCCAGCACAAGAAGCACATGGAGCTGTTGGAGCGGGTCCAGAGGAGGGCCACAAAGGTGATCCAGGAGCTGGAGTACCTCTCCGGTGAGGAAAGGCTGAGAGAGTTGGGGCTGTTCAGCCTGGAGAAGAGAAGGCTGTGGGGAGACCTGATTGCAGCCTTTCAGTACCTGAAGGGGGCCTACAGGAAAGATGGGGAAAAGATTTTCAGCAGGGCTTGTTGTGGCAGGACAAGGGGTAATGGTTTTAAACTAAGGGAGGGTAAATTTAGACTAGCTATAAGGAAGACATTTTTTACAAGAAGGGTGGTGAAACACTGGAACAGATTGCCCAGAGAAGTAGTGGAGGACCCATCCCAGAAACATCAAGGTCAGGTTGGACAGGGCTCTAAGCAACCTGGTCTAGTTGAAGATGTCCCTGCTTACTGCAGGAGGGTTGGTCTAGGTGACCTCTAAAGGTCCCTTCCAACCCAAAGCATTCTATGATTCTATGATCTGTGTTATTCTTGCCAAGACAAAGAATGAGCATAATGGTCAGATTATGTTGATAATATTGTTACACTTGGATCTCTTTATCTCTGTTTGCGAGCAGGCAGTATTTGCTGTAAAAACTTTAATAACCATCATATGATTGAGAGATCTAATTCCAGATGTGCGGTAGGTTTTGTTTAACTTAAAGCTTCTACTGTCACATAGCTTAATACCTCAGTTGGATGTTCCTTCTGGAAGTCCCTTATGTCCGCTAGCGGCTTGCTGACCAGCAGTAGTAGCAGAAGGCTTCTGAGTTCGGCAGAACATTTTCTTTGACCATTTTCCAACAAAAGCCACTTAACTGTTTGTTATGTCTCTAAGCAGAGAATGATATTCTGGTGACAAAAAAAGAAGTTATGAAAATTAGCACAAGTCCTGATGACCTGAAGTGATATAATGGATAAATTTCCAGCACATGAAGTTATCACAGACGATGTTTTTCATGCTTGAGTAACTAGACCAGTTAAAAACAAGTTCCAACTTCACTTGTGCAATAACGTGTGTTAGAGGAAAAATCTGCTTTAGCACACTTGGGATAGTTTGATATTTACATTTGCAGTTCTTGCCCAGTGTATTACTTCTAGTAGCAAACAACATCTGCCAAGAATATTAAGAAAATTGTGATTGTGAGCATTGAAATTCCCATATCATATTTTAAGAGCATGCCCAAATTTGCTTGATTCTCATCCTTTTCTTTACATCATCTATAAATATTTTCTTGTTTTTCTTTCTGCATAATGGAATCTGAGTTGTCTTACAGTTAATATTACTGGTGAGATGTGTGATGTATCTACAGATTTTCTCCTCCTTTTTTAACCATTGACAGAAATGCTCTAATTTTTATTCAGTAAAATTTGAAGAAAATTGTACACTGTTCTACACACTATCTTTAGCATGCAGATTCTTGTCACTTTGACTGTAATAACAGCTCAAAAATACAATTCCTTGTCTGCTAAACACAAAAAAAAAGAATAAAAGGAATCTTTCATTTCATTACTGCTTTTTCATGAACTACTTCAATCTCCATATATGCGCTTCATCAAATTTCATTTCCAGATTGCTAAACAGAATGCCTTTCTGTATCTGTTCTTTCAGGCTGATCACTTGTTCTTTTGAATATTTTCCCTTGATTACATTATTCTTTCATCATGTACTCTCTGCTTCCAGTGCTCTATTTATCTTATCTGTATGCATCCCTGTTTCTTCCTATATCTACACCTAAATGGTGCACTGTGCCTCATCTTCACGTTTTCTTTGAATAGTTTTTAAGTGGTCTTCATTTTTCTTCCCCTTTCGTCTCTGTTATCCAGGCATATATCTGATGCTACACTCACATATAATCTTCTAATTGCATTTTTTCATCCTGGTTAAGGTGTAAATGCCTCAGGTCAGTGACCTATCAATGCTTTATCAGGTACATTTTTAAGCACTCAGGTAGCAGTGGAGAAGCAACAGTGGCATCCTGTATGATATCAAGTGATGCAGGACATATCAGTTTTATGATGATGAACAAGGGTAGCAATTTCTATGTTTCTTGGCATTACAGCAACTGTCAATATATGGAAAGAATAATTCCATGAGTTTCACCAAATAGACCTGTAAACCATAACTATGGTAGTAACTGAGAAAACATAAAAACTTAGTAGGTTTGGAATGGAGTAATTCATGAATACATACATATGGTCTATTCCTGCTCAGAAAAAAAGCCATTTCAGTGCTATCAATCAGATTAATATACCCCAAAATATAAAAATGTGACAAGCTTAGAGTTTTTGATTGTTGTCTTAGAAGCTTTTTCTGTAGTGTCCAAGACACTGTTGAAGACATAGACTGCAGCAACATTTCAGTAAAGTTCTTACCTTCAAATCTGAAAGCTGAACTGAAAATATTTCTCTACTGAAACGTCAGACCAAATTTGTTCTTAATGTTTCTATCATATGGTAAGAATATGAATATGGGAGGAATATGGGTCTTTTTAAGTCAATGATGTTGTGTACTCAGTAGCGATGATATAAGAATTTTGTCCAAGTGGAGTCACACTGATTTGTTGCAGGGTAGATCTAAATGCTTTCTATCCTTTTGCCAATAGTGAAGGCAAAGTTCATGGTGTTTTAATGATTAAAGGTTTGTTTCTATTTTCTGTTTGGTGATGCAGATTAGGAGAAAGTGGAAGCACAGCTAGCTGTGAGGTGGTGAGCCTGACATTACTTTCATAATCCATGTAGATTGCATCAGAGGAGACTCAAAAAATTTTCTCCTTATGTGTATGAAATTATTATTTTGCACATAATATCTGTTCTGTTTTCTGCTGCATCAGGAGGGCTGCACCACAGCGTACAGAGCTACTCCATTTACATCACAGGCAGGACTGGAATTATTGGAGGTGTCTATCTTTGTGAAAAGCTCTTGAACAAATGAGACTTCTGCAGACTGTAGAGATGTATGTCAAAGGATCAAGATGTGTAACTTGGAGGTATTCAAAACTTGGCAGGACAAAACCCTGAGAAACCTGATTTGCTTTGAAGAGAGGTTTGGCCTAAATAACCTTTAGCGTTCCTTCAAACCTATGATTAGACTAGATTTATGCTAAAACCAAAAGGCCCTTCTGTCATCATACGCAGTCAGTTCAGGAGCTTCCAGCTAAACATGTCTACCAGTTGGTAATTCATATTTGTGTTTTCACTTCAGGAAAATGCTGTCATTTAAAAAAAAAAAAATTCCCCCCAAAATCAGTCAAATATACACTTTTTGTGTAATCATACAACTACGTAGTTGCGCAGAGTCTGCAGTGTGTACAGGAAGGGTTTGAAATGGAAGATGCTGAACATGCCTTGAACTACCAATTCACAGGGACATGCTGTAGATAGAGTGTAGAGTGGTTGGTTGGAAGCAAAAGCTCCAGTCTAGTGATCAGAAATGAGGGCCAAAGATTAATGACAAAACCAAGAAAACAGCAGAAAGCCTTTCACTATCACAGCAGTAAAAACAAATGTTTAGTACTGGAGACAGGCAGAGAAGAAACTGGTAGTAGTTGACACGACCTACCCAACTTTTTACTGGCTTTGACTTTTAGGTATAATGTTTGAGAGGATTTAGAAAGTGCCCCAGGTTGGGGTACCATAATAGTTAGCTGAGACTTCTGTTTAGTAATGATGGTAATTAATTTAGTAGTGTCTGGAGCCAGAGTTGATGTGAAATAACGCTCCAGTTATGGTTTAATTTGTTATGCTCTAAGCCCAGGTTATGTTACATTACTTCAGAGACTGTCTTTCAATTTTATTCAGTCAGAAGGAATTGTAAATGTATGTATATTCCTTAACTCAGCTGTATGAGACTGCTTTTGGAAAACCAAAAGGTGGTGGTGCTTCAACAAATGAAGCTGTCTTACATCAGATTTTTGTACATGTTCCTATTGAAAAGCTGCTGGCAATAACTGGAACGTACTTTGCTGTGGTAGGTATTCTCTGGCTAATGTGTAATTTTTACATTATATGCAATGAATCTATGGCATCATCATTTTGCTTTGTGTAGTTTGGTGTGTCAGTAGCAGTAGAAAAGACTGCGGACTATATCTACACATGAAGAGTCATTTTATAGTTACGTCATCTTGATCCAGTTCTTCCGTCAAAAGGTATGGGGTAGACAACATAGGGAGAAAAACGTCATGATAACTAACAGCTGGAGAAATTTTGTTGAAGCTTTAATGTTTTCTGCCTTCTTTTAAATGAAAGTTCAGGAATGCTGGTATGCTGCTGTGATGAGAGGAAGTCAAGCAAGTTGCTATTTATCAAAAATTACAGAACATGAATACTGACTACCCTCATCCATAGTTAGCTGCAGATTGCCAACTGCCCTGCTTGACTGTGAATTTGACTGTATATTAGCCTTTGACTGTGAGTCGGTTTCCTCTGAAATCACAACGGGGAAGAAGTTCTCACTTTTCTGAGATAATTCATTGCCAAAAGTGGGCTCCATTTCTGTGTTGTGGGTGTACTGAGGCTGCTGTTGTGCTTTTTCAGTATCTACATAACCATAGGAGTAGAGAATACAGGACAGGTGCCCTGACAGAGACTGCTGAACTCCATTCTGCTCCAGCTTACAGAATGCCCTTGGTAGTGGGCTTTGCTCCAATGGCCAGAAAACAGCCCTACTGTAAGTACTGTATTTAATGTGTAAATTAGTGTTAAGTTTTCTCATTGCTGCAGGGTTATTGAGGTCTGTCTGCGCTCAGGATGAGATTATTGTGATGCAGTTTGTAAAGAAAATTCATCATTGCTGCATTTGGCTGCGGAAGCTGAGGCCTCTTACAAAATATTTCTGTTAGTTCATTAATATCTGCAGTGAGAAAATATTAGATCAGTGCCTTTTGACCTTCAGTTTTAATCAATTTCTGGATGGAACTCAAGATATCGGTCATAACTTATAATTCGGTATGTTTTGGAGCCATCATACCACATGAATTGCCTCTCTGATTGCTGCATGTTAGCCACAGCTGGGGTTTGCAAAGGCAATTGGCTGGAACTTCTGTAGGATAAATGTAAGAAAGGGAGCTAGTTTCTGAGTAGTATTTCTGCAGAAGAATAGAGGTTTGGAACTTGTCTTTGACTTCTGGGTCCAGGATGAGTCATTATAAAGAGTAACAAGCAACAGGAGCGGGGTTTAACAATTACTTGACCATCCTTGAAAAGGCATCATTCTCTTCATTTTGTCATGATAGCTGACTGCAGCGTGCGCTGAAATGGATACTTTACATTAGGCTGTGAGTTTAACTTATGGACAGGATTCCAAGAGACTTTCTCAGTGGGTTTTTCCCCCCTAATTTTTAGTGCCCTTTTCCCCTTAAAATATGGTATTAGTTAATTGCATATTCACCTCAATAGAATTGTCACTGGTATTAGCAGAGGAGTTTCAGCTATCAGCTATTTTTCTGTTAATCTAGCAACATTTCCGTTATATCTGTGTTCAGATACATCTGTGTTGATGTGTTGCTTTCTTCATACGCTTTTTAATTAATCTCTTAAAATATTATAAGTAATTACCTTTTTCTAATCAGAGAACATAACAATTAAATATCCAGCATATACTTTTATGTTTATGTATTGATTTTGAAGGCTTTTACTTGTGTATGTTAGGCGCCTAGTCTTATAAATCATTAATATTTTAGGATTAATGATATTAATTTATAGATGTATTTGGGGACAAATCTATGACTAAATAGGGCTGTGGCATACGGAGTTTGTTCTTCATCTGTGCACACATTAGACTATGTCATGAAAGTCAAGAATGTGGCTCTTTGGGACAGTGATGCCATTCATTGAAAGCTGGTATTAAAGTAGACAAGTTTGTTGAATAACTAGGTTCATAATAATCTTGTTTCTAATATTGCTTGGCATAGTATCATTATCAAAGAGCTGTCCCTGTACAGAAGAAATTAACTAAAGGTCAAATTTTCCCAGCTGGTATTTGAATGTCTTTTAGCAGTTCTTTCTCTTTGAAATATTTAATGGGATATAGTGACATTACTACTGTAATCCAGAAAGCTAGCAGTTAGTCTACATATAATTCTTTCTATTTAAAATACAACTCTGAGAAACAAAAAATGGAAAATATCCTGAAGTATTTTTAAAATTTCAGGTGAATGTTCTATTGTTTTTGAAATTATGTAGTATTCTTAAATCCCCAGATGTAGAATTGTAATTGTCTGGAAAGAAAGAGGTGCTTTTCTAGTAGATTAATGGGTATCAAGTGTGTTTTCCATCTTTTTTCTTTTCATGTATCAGGATTTGTAATGATTTTTTTTCAGAAAGATTGCACATAATTATTTCTTTCTAATGTTATGTGGATATTATGGTATACTTATATAAAATTTGAAACACTAAGGATAACGCATTGGCCACAGGAAAATAAGGTACTAAATTAAATGAGGACTTGGTAATGAACTGGAAAATTAAGAATTTGGACTATAAATCATTCCTTTTGCTATGACCCTGAATATATCCACCTTTTGGGAAATCACAAAGACTGAAACAAGAGCCAAAAAAGAATTTAACCTATCCATGTGTCACAGCTAATCAAAACAGCATTTTTTTAATGATACCATATTTTATTGAACACATCCACAGAGATATTAGTAATATGTCATGTTTTTAACACTAAGACTAGATTATATTTGGTAGATTCAAGCATGATTTTCTGCGCTGTATTTAATCATAACCATAGGTAGTTATTTCCTTCATCAGAGTGTTCATTAACAATTTAAAAAACTACAGCTGCCTTCAGTGGAAGGGACGTGCAGTTTATTGTAGTTTTCTCATGGGCTGCATATTTTGTTCTTTGGGGACTTAATTTTAGTTTCTTGTTGACCTCCAAATCCTGCTAGTGTTTTTGAAAGCGTTTGTGAAACCTTATGCGTTTCCTTATGCTGAGAGCTAGAATTTAGGTTGTAATTACATAGCTGTCTTTTCTGCAATGGAGTATTGAAAGTGTATTAAACTACCAGGGCTGTGAACATTCAGTGCTGTTCCATTGTTTAAAGCCGCAGGATTTAGAATTAATTCATTACTCTCAATTTTTCTTCCCTAACGATATAATCTTTCAGAAGTAGCCTCTTTTCGTGGCTTTTATAATTTAAAAGAAAGTTTGCTAATGGAAAATTGGATTTTCAACATGATCAGTTGAACTAAGACTCAACTACACATGCATCAGGCCATTTGCTCCTCTTTCCTCAACTGTTTTATGGCTCTTTAAAATTGCTGTGAGTAAACTGGAACACCCAACCAGGAAAAGCAAGTGTAAGCATCTCATGTTTAAGCTGATACTTGATGGAATTTCACAGTATTACTGAGATCTGGAATGGGTCTTTTTCTGCAGAGAATTCCTTTAGAGAGGAATCTTTTTGGTGTGCAGAATTGTTGTTTAGAAAACTAAGGGTCACATTATATTCCTGGTGTTACGAAAAGTGAGAGTCCTGGATTCAAATCAGTTTTTACTAACTGAAGTAGGAACTGAAATATGAATCTTTCACCTCTTCGCATTTCAGTGCCAAGTGACCAGTCTGTTACTCTCACGTGTGGCCTCCTGGCTACTCTGGGAAAATGTTTCTATTCTATCTAAATACTGAAATATTTACTGTCAGAGCAGAAGTGTCATCTTCCCCAACTGACTGCCTGTGAAAGTGGAAAGCCTTGCTTGAGAAATAAAAGATTTTAACTTTATATATCTTGGGCTCTTATATCCAAGGCAAAAATAAAAATAAGTATTTAAACATTTTGCTTTATAATTCTGCATAATTCAAGATAAAATGCAGCTCATCCTGCCATCAGGGGGTTAAGAAAAATGTTGCATTTGGAAAGTATTACCTGAAGGCAGGAGGTGAGATACGATGTTTAGGGAAAGCTTTTTCATTGTTTGTTTTTAATGACAATCTCTGCTTAAATTCAAAAAGCAGAAACTGAGTGTGGACATAAACCCTTCACTATGGCATATCAGGAAGTGAAGACACAACATTTACGCACAGAATTTGTAAAGAGACCTGTTGCGGTTGGGCAACAATGTGTGTAGGCTATTAGAGTTTGCTGTACATAAAAATTGGGCTGCTCATCTCTTCTCCACAATCCTGTCCCTTTTCTTGGACTGGAACTGTGCAACCAAGCCTTACACGTTGTTCGCTGCGTGTGGCTATGTGATGCTTGTACAAGCAGGGTAGCAGACATACAGCATATACAGTATATGTGCTATAGCATATAGCATAAGCTGTTTTGATGATAGGTCATACAGCTTCACAAACTGGTGTACTTCTATAGGACCTTTTATCTTTAGGAATGTGAAAGCCTTTGACAAATATTGTTTGGCTGAACCACAAGAGCTACTTTAAAATAAGCATTGTTATCTCTGTTTTCTCCAAAATGACAATTTTGGCTTTGGTTTCACACCTACTGGCAGTGAATTGATCAGACTGAAAGATTTTTCCTTTTCTTGTTTGTTTTGGTTTTTTTTCCCCAGTGAAATCAGTTCTTTATTTCAAGTCACTACAGGAAGGGCACTGGCAGCTGTGTCAGCGTTACACCAGGTGGTGGTACAGATATTCAGATGCCTTCTGTAACTGGAGGGCAGCAGGGTGCTGAAGCTATCACCAAAGAAATTGTGTGAAACAGCTTTTGACATGTGGTGGGGTTACTGGTTCGCTCAAAATTGCATTAAAATTGGTCACAGATATTGGTAGGAGAGCATAGCTGTCCTAAGTCTTTGCATTAGTGACAATCTGCAACAGGAAGGAATATTGCATATGGTGCGAAGGAACATCTTGTCTAGAATTTCCATTTCCTCCTTTGTTTCCATCTGTTTGTGAAATAAAGGGGCTTTTTTTTTTTGTTAAATGCCAAGCTCGTTTTGAGAAAATCAGCAGGGATGTATTTGCAACTCGCCCACTAATTGCCCCAGTTATTTCTGAAAGGTAAGGGGTCCAGTGAAAGTTAGGAAGAGAGATGGGGAATCAATTAAAAAAAAAAAAACAACAAGGTTGGCGCTTTTTTTTAATGCTTAAGCTTGTGAAGGAAGACTTGGTAAGGCTGTGGGAGAGACATTGAATAGTAGTGTTTATTTACTGGTCTATTTATTTTTTGCTGTGTAGCTTCTAGTTTTCACATAAGCATAACATGACTCCTCCTTATTTAGAAAAAAAGAAATAAAAGATTTATGACAGCGTTGAAACATGATTCTGTGTTTGGGGCAGTCAAATGAAGATTGAAGCTGCTTTCCTGCTATACACCCACATACCCTCAAGGAAAAGACTTAGAGCAGAGACTGAAAAGACAGAATTTTCCTGGGATTGCTTAGGGGCTGACACTTCAGTGAAATCAGGAAAAATACATTCTAAAAAAGAAAAAATCCCACACAACCAAACCCTATTTTGAAATTGGATGAAGAGAATAGGATTAGAAATCCAAACTAGGGGAAGGTTGGCAGCATGAAAGGTGAGGGACCAGCTGCCTGCCTGCAGCTCTGCAGAAGATTTAGCGGAACAGTGGGTCATAAACAGGAGCGGACAATGTTAGACTGGCAACTGTGATGGGGAGAGCAACAACCCGCCAGGTTGTGACGGTCGGACTGAAAAGCGTGCACAAGATACAGTGTTTCACACCGTGCCTTGGTGTTAAGGGAAGTCCAGAGGAGAGGAGGTTTAGAGAAACATGGCCTGGGCAAAAGGAAGGGCTGAGTAATAGGAAGACAAAGGCTTCAGATACGACTGGGTTTTTGTGTCTACGGTGGGTAGGCCGAGAGGAAGACTTTCACCTTGTAGCAGGAAAAGGCATTAGGAGAAACTGTTTAAAAATCAAGCACTAACCTAGACTGCATGTGGAGCTTATTAAATCATCACTGTTGGAGGTCTTTAATAACAGGTCTGAACAGGAATTCATAAAATATAGTCTATCTAGCCCTGAGGCTGTGTGACCACATCCTGAGAGGTACTGCTCTAAGCTACTGGGTGGATTTCTCCATGTAAGCAGGGGGAGGTGCTGACCAGGACTGTCCTTTTGCATGGAGGTGAGTGACCAGCAGTGCAGAACTGCCTGCAAGTACAGATAGAAAACAGAGGCAAACACCAAACTAAGATAGTTGAACAGGAGAGATATGTCTCAGATAACATAATTACTGTTGCTGATCCTGCCCTGGTACAAAGGGATGAGTTACATCAGCTCCTGAGGGGCCTTTTAACCCTGCTTTAACCAGAATTCAGTGAGTAAAATTTTCATTTTGCTCTAAATGCTGTAAAACTGTAAACATATTATAATAAAGAAACTATTTAACAGTGACTCTCTTATAGTTGTATGTCTTCCCTGGATGCTAATGCAGTAGCTTTGTAACCCATAACAAAACCAGAAGGGGAAACATACAGAAAACATTGGCTAGAACACTGTGAAAGACCAGAATATGAGGTTATTGCTGTTATTTTTTGTTTGTTTAGAAACACTTCCATTTCCAGCTAAATTGGCCTGTGGCAATGTCTGCGACAAGATTATCACTTGTGCAAACAGTTCTGCTTTATTCTTTTACTAAGCTATTATAGTGGGAGATAACAGTATAGATAGCTTTTGTGTGGGAGGTCTCGCTCTCAAAATTGAGTCGAATTATTTACTTATCTTTCAGTCAGATAATGCTCCAAGAGTCCATACTTGTTTCCTAAAACAGTAATTTGAGTTGTCACCTTGCTTCTAACCTATTAGTTATTATTTCTAATGTTTGGAATCATTTTCCATGTGTGACTTCTAACCAGAAAGAACTCTGTCAGTACAAATATTCCTTAGCCTTGGATGCCTCAGTCAGGAAAACAACAAAGTCCTTTTAGGACTGGAAAATAACCGGAAAGTTTGTATTTCTTTTCTTCTTGCTGGAAGAAAGTATCAATACAGGGCCACATTTTAGTGGATATTACAAAGTCAGCATGTCCACTATCCTCAAACAATACATCAAGTATTAAAATTAACAACTGAGTATACAGAGGAAAAAGGAAAAAAAACACAATACCCGAGACCACAGTCTCTCAATCAGATGTATATCAAACACTACCTTTGAGCTCCTCACTAAATGATTCAGCTGTCAGAACTGAAAGATATCAGTACATCTGGAATTTGGCCTCATCTTTTACAGGTCAGCCACAGGATTTATTCTGCTTGCTGCTGTGTTGCGTGTTGAACATGTTCTACTCACAAAATATTGGCAAGCTTTGGCTTTGAGAAACCCCTCTGGAATTTATGCAAACACAACTTGCAGTGGCTTATGGCTCATTTCACTGGGATGGCAAAAATCATCCTGCTGACCCAGAATAACTGTTGAGAGATGCTTTAAAAAATGAAGCATTTGAGACTTGTGCTGATACAATTTTACATGCTGATACAATTTTACATCCATTTAACGTTATCAAAACCATGTGTTTTTTCAAGCCTGATTCCTTGAATGTTGTGCCTTTTTTAAGTCTCAGTAATAATAATAAAAAATAAAAAATAGAACTAAAATTTAGTGAAGTTGTATGCACTAGAAAACACAATCTCTGTAGGAAAGCATGTGTGTTATGAGCTCCTGAAGTCTTTGATTTTTGTCTCTCCTCTCTGTTTACAAAAGTGGCTTTGCTTAATGCCTGGCAAATACAAGACCTTTCCTGCTGCCTCCCACTGAGCCTGCCAGCCTGTGCAGCCTCCAAGTAGGTGTAGCACCCTCACGGAAGCATCTTTCTCAAAGAGACTGTTTGACAAAGAATTGTGTAGTATAGAGTTTGCCAGTCCCTTAAGGGAGCAGATATTCTCGTGTTTGCCTAGCCAACCTGAAATTACTTTTTCCCCAAACACACTTTAATAATGAAGTAAAATCAAGTTCATTGTAATCAAATTCAAGGTAAACAAGTTCTCTTGTGCTTGGAAACAGGTGCTATGAAATGAAACAGCAATAACTACTGCTTTGGCTTAACTTCAAGATGTTTTCTTTGGGCTGTGAACTGAACTACCAGGATGATCTGCTCAGGTGTCAGAAATGGGTCCGATTCTCAGATAATTTGCCTCTTTCAGACATTCTCTTTCCATGTAAGAACTGTTGTATGGAAGCAAAGTCTTCTTCTGTCTATTCCCCATCTCCCTGGGGATCTCAGGAGAGTGAATGCATCTCTAGGGAAGGAGTGTTACTCTGGCTCTTGATAATTAAACCCAGCAAGAAAGTAAGATTTAACCTGTCTACTAATTATCACTGTTGCAGTGGTAGCACTTGATGTACAAAAGTCCTTTGAATGCCACTTCCTGATGACAGACCTAGAAGAACTTAATATTTAGCTGTCCAAAGTTAAACCAGTCATACAACGCACATTTCACTCTGCCCCAGTAGCAACCGTTCAGATTTACTACTGCATGAAGTCCTCATCAACATAGCATCTGTTATAGCTTGAGAACCATGTAAAACATGTTTACATCAGTGAAAACATTCATTCCTAGCTATTGTATGAGATGTGAAGGCAATGAAAAACATTGGGGAGGTTTTGTGTGTGAATTTTCTATAATGAGCAAACTTAAAATGTGCTACCCAGGTTGTTTGATTCAACAGAAAATCCTGTCCTTAGCAAGCTAATTTCTTCCTTCTCATCTTAATAATTATTTCTTAAACCCAAGGAAGAATTTTGTCTTTGCTGGATGTATCGGACAGTGTTAGAAATATTCTAGTGACTTTTTTCTGCAATTCATACCTCTGTATGGTAAAGATGTATAGTCTAAGTATCAGTTTACCTTTGGCTTTAAGAAATGTTTCAGCACCAAAGATCTAATTCACCAAGTCTTTATTTTATAGTTTTGAAATCTAATGAGTTACAAAAATGTTATGCCTTGTGCTTTAGTTGTCTGATAAACCCACAATCTAGCAAGTACAACTTAGTTTAAACTACAGTTTAATCTGGCTCTGTTAAGCCAAATATTCTTACTAGCACCCTGGGTTTCACCCAGGCTGGGGAGTATAGTCTTCTTCCTTCCTTGCTTTTGGCAATAGACAGAAAGAGAGGGAAAGCTCTATCTTTAGTCTTCTTCCATTGCTTTGTTCTTGTGTTTTATTGTCTTTCTGTTCTGGAAATCTCTGAGAGGGGAAGATAATTTCTTAATGAGAATGAATCAACTAATGCTTTTATCTGGTTCAGTATATCAGGCAGATAAGAAGGAGAAAGGAGGGAGGGTATAGAACAAAAGAAGTTTTAAATTCATAGTCTCAAGTGCAAAAAAAAATTTAGAAATTTTCTTTTACTGGAATAAATAGAATGGCTTAATATGTAGTAGCAGCACCAATGGGGAATTCATAGCCGTATTTCTACAAGAAAACTGTAATATTTTCATATACTAATGGAGTAATTTTTAAACACAGACATTTAAAATTGAATATCGCCTCAGTGCTTACATGTCTTATCATAGAGTATTTACTACAGTGACTGAATTCTCTGAAAGTGTGACCTTCATTCTCTTTCATGCCTGAAAGAAATAAACTGTATTTATAACAAATGTATATAACTGGATACATGAGTATTTGGATACATACATTTATGTGACTATATACTTTCTGGTATTTCTAGCACTGAATTCAGAACTTGTTAACATAATGGGAAGGTCTAATACAAACGACTCTCATCTTCTTTACTGCAAGTTACAAAAGATTGTACGTAACGCGTTGAAGGCAAGCAATGATCCACCTGTGGATGAGCCATATAAGCACATTTTTAAGCACACATTTCTCATGGCTGATGAGCTGAGAGACAGGAAAACTCTGAAAATTTTAAAGATGTAGGAAGAATAGTAGCAGGTGTATCTGTGGTACTGATATTGTGATATAAGTTACAGGTAAACCCTATGCCAAAGCACAGCCCACCCCCCCCCCC
>Ga0065711_1041765_pt1 | contig 15892 bp, 9 predicted proteins | sample Hoacrofraction12_FD_59098 | JGI IMG/M metagenome (GOLD analysis project Ga0065711, IMG submission 59098) | Hoatzin crop microbial communities from Cojedes, Venezuela - Epithelial fraction 12 v2 (version 2) | ecosystem: Host-associated > Birds > Digestive system > Esophagus > Crop | place...
CCCCGCCCCGGGGGGGGACACGGAGAGGGGGTCCCCCCGCCGTGCTTTATTCCCGGTGGCTGCCTCGCAGGGTCGCTCCCCGCTGCCGGACGGGTCCCCCCCGACCGGGGTTTGCCCCCTCCTAGCAGAGAAGGCGATGGGGAACAGGGGGAGGACTCATCCCCTGCCCCACTCCCTGCCTCAGCTTCCAGCGCCCGCTTCTGCAGGAGGTGAGAAGAAAGCATGCCCACACCGCGGCTAGTTTTTTCCCAACCTATTAATTTGCTTCATAAACACGATTCCAGCTATGTTTTCTTCCTGCTCCTTCCTGACGGAGCTGGAGGAGCAGAGTCCCCTGGCCATAGCGTGCCGAGAGCCTGCAGCAGAGAGGATGTGTGTGGCAATTCACGGGCAGAAGTGACAGACTCTGACGCCAGGTGCTTTTGGGCCCTAGGTTAGATGCTGCATGGCATGTGGCAGAGGTTCAGCAGCGATGCGCAGCTGCCTCGGGCTCCTGCAAGGAGTTTCTCCGGCTTTTGTACAGGAGAAGTTTTGTTAAGCTGGATGGTTTGTGGCAGAAGACAGATACCTGGGAGGCAGGGAACTGACACGAGCCAGCCTGCAGCCACAGCATGGGACGGGGTGAGGAAGACCCAAGTTCCCAGCCTGTCCTTGTCCTTGAGGCAGGGGATGACCACAAACGTAACTGCAGCTGCATTTAGCTCGGTCTCCTCGTTCACAAGGTAGTAATAACGCCAGTGCTGGCGAGGACTGGGTTCTTATCAGGTGGGACCAAGGGAGAAGTGGGAGCCGTGGTGCCCAAGACACTTGCATCGCTGCCCAGTGATCCTGAGGTACCTCCCCAGGGCTCCCACATTTTGCCTGCAGTAGCGTGATCACTGCTTGCTGGAGAGATACTCCAATTTCCCTCCTCCCCCCCAGTCTATGTCCGTTAGGAGCAGCAGTGGCATGAACTCCATTGCTGTTAGTCAGAGTGTTGCTCCAGTTGTTGTTGCCGGACTGTGTGTAACTGAACTCTGTTCGTTAGTGCAGGAAGCAGACTGCACATCAAAAAAAAACCCAAGATCAAAAACCAAAAACAGTCAAAACACTGCAGTGCTAAATGTGAAATCAGGATTCATATATTTAGTTAGGCTCTTTTCTGAAAGCAAAAAGATAAATGGGCTCTTGGCACAATATACATCATTTATACTTTAAAAAATAAAGCCTTGGCGGATCATACATTCCTGCAGCTAATTGCTTATACCACAATAAGGAAGAAAAAGACCCAGTACCACAAAAAGAAAGAATGCCATAAACTAAAACAGCAGAAAAGCAAGTATTTCAAATGCAGAAACAGAAATGAGCTGAAAAAACATTGCTCAGCCAAATTCAGGCTGTAACTAATACAAATCCTTCAACATGAGCCTTCCACCCCTTCTGCCTGTTTAGAAAAAGGAGCGGGCACTGCCTCTGAGCTGTACGCACACTGTAAGAACGTCTGCCATGAGATGCTCTCTTCATCCGTTCCTCTGCTTTCAGGGTGTGCACAGCCCACGTGATACACTACATGATGCACCATGTTTTAAGCCAACAGCTGCTGGGGCACAACGGCGGTGGTTTGGGGAAGGTTCCTCCACTGGCAGAGACAGGCACCGGGCACAAGAGGTCTTTGTCGTCCCCGGCTTTGGGGAGTCCTGCAGCCTGTGCACCTTCAGGGAATCTATCACGTGTATCAAGTGTGTTTTTTAAAATATCTCCTTCTCCATGTACACACACATAGACATGCACAAGTTTAAAATCCTAATAGGTCAATAAACACTGTCAAAGATTATTCTGAGCACAACATAAAGCAGTTCAGCAGAGACGCAGACAGTACCCGTACAGTAGGAAAGGAATTTACAGAACAGTCAGATGCCTTCTTTCTAGTTACCTTTCACTCTTCAGTCATCTTAAAGGGGTGATGAAATCAGTAAACTGACCTCAGTGTCAGGGAAATGGGTCATGCGGGTTGACACTGAGGATTCTCCCTGTAGGCAATTTAAAGAAGTAAAGAAAACAAATCCAGTTACTCTTTTACTTCCATAGTCCACTTTCTTGAAAGGTCCTAATCCCTCTAAATAGCCAGTCTTCCACGGAGTCCTCCATCAAAGCTCGGCTAGACAAAAATCTGAAACGTATCACATACAGGGGAAAGGCTCAGAGGGACAAAAAATTTAGAGACAAATCCAAAGCTCCCAAACTCTTTGGCCTTTTTGTCCCCTAACAGCAAGGAAGCGCACAAGGACACACTCTGCCCTTCCACCTCCCTGTTAATAAGACTGCCAGAGGTGTTTGCTTAATTGCACTGCATTAGAAGATGCTGAGGGTTTGGTGGCACCACGTTCCCTCCCTTGTGGTGTTTCTCCATTGCTGATATGCTGGTGAGCTGCGGCTCTGTTACATGGCAAGGTGAAGCAGAGCTGAGCGGGGAAAAAAAATTGAACTGCTGGCAAAAATTACATCAGTCAAAACTCCACACCTGATGCACTCTGTCATTTATAATCATTCTAATAAGGCACCAGTGAAGGGCTATCAGCATTACAAAATATCAGGTGCCAGCAAATGCCTCCAAATTCTTCCAAACCTGCTCCTAGCTGCATTCTCAAGGACTTCATTTTGCAGGTGTATTTGGAGATACAGGAGTCCAGGAAGATGTTGCATGGTTACTGTAGCACATTTATGCAGGGTCTGTTTTTTTTTAAATTAATTTACTTTTTCCATGCAAAACTTCATGCAGCACTACTGCTGCAAAGGCACAAAGGAGATAGTCCAAGGTGAAAGAATTCACACTACTCAGAAACCTCTTATCTACGTTTGGCTAACTGCATGCAGGTATGATTGCAGAAGGCTGCAGACTTGGGATGTCCTGACGATTTTTCTTGTACTAAAGCCCTGCACTCTTTGCTATTCATTAATAAAATGGAGGCAATACGGTTCAGGGTGCTTCCGTTCAAATCTGAATTCAGACAGCCTTTCAGGCATCTTCATTTTTGGGCTTCCAACTTTTCCTCTGTCATCCCTTTTCCCCTCTGCCTGCACACATGCACCCTCGCTCCGAGGTTTCCATCTCTGCCGTTGTTAACAGGGTTTTGCCCTGCTGTGACCAGGCAGCCATGGCTCTGCTTGCCTGATCCCCAGCTCTGTCTCTGCCTGTGCTGCATTTCTATCTGCTGGAGTAGTGCATGTATCAGATGATACAGCATGTATCGGCCCAGAGAAATTTCAGTGCCATAACAAAGGTATTTGCTGGATTTCCACCCTCTGACATAGTTGTTTCAGGGAAGAGCCATGAGTTTCCATCCCATGGAATGTAGGAGCCACAGTCCAGACGCCACCAGGCAACACAGCGCAAGCAGCTTTAAATCTCCTACTACTAGTACAAAAATTAATCATTGGCAAGCACCACGTCAGTACAAATTCACTCTACCAATGCAAATGTATTAAAAAAGAGGCAGACATTAACTTGGTAGCAGCAGTTTTATGCAGCATGTCTTCTTCCCACACCATTGTAGCCAGACCTGGTCCATCATCCTATCACCAAAACAAATTCACAAAAGCTCCAAAGCTGACCCTAACCAGGTGCTTTGACTGACTCCGCAGAAAGGGAGCCCTGGGTCCACATCTGATCCAGATCAAGCTTTTTCAGTTAGATGACTTGGTGGTCCAGAGGGCTGAGATGAATGCCCCTGGGAGCACGACCTCAGACGGCAGCTGAGGGAAGGCTAGCAGGGGACGTGAGGAGGGCTGCTCCCTCCCTCTGGGGCAAAGGGAAGTTTTGCTTTGGAGAGCCGTGGGACAAGGATCTGTTGAGGAACAAGAGGGAACTTGGAGGGCAGGGAAGGCAGTTTTTGCAGTTGAGAGTCGTATCGGTGCAAGAGGCATGGTTGTGTTTGAAAGCCAGCCCTGATGCTGAGAGGAATGAGGCCACCTCTTCCTTGTGCTGGGCTGCATTAGAATTGAAAACAATCACAGCAGCGAAACAAAACCAGCTCAGCTGAACAGATGCAAATCCAGTGGCAGAGACGGGCTCCAACCAGGTCAAGCTGCACCCATGCAAATTACGGGTTACCCCAGTCCACGCCGAGGGTGTGTGCTGGGGCGCTGCCAGAATGACCCGGACTCCAGCCTGGGTCCGGGCTGCCGGCCGATGTTTGCCCCGGGCGGGAGCCTGGCAAACTGCCCCGTGCAGGCATGGGGAGGCTCTCTCGCAAGTCCCCTCGCCGAGTGCCAGATGCATCTCTCCTCAGAGACTTTGCCCATACAGCCACGCAGCAGAGCTGCAGAGAGAAGACTAACTAGCCTGAGGGGAGCTTTGCCAGTATAGCTAGACCGATAAAGCACTCCTCTTGTGTAAACACAGAATACACCAGCTAAAGTGCTCTTCTGTCAGCATAGCTTATCCCAGCATAGTTTTCCCAAAGGAATCCTCGTTTGCGTTTCAGCGAGACTGTAAATCTGTTGTAGCATGGTCAGGAGCCGCTCAGAGCCACGTCACCACAAACAGCACAAATCTCTTCACCAGTTCAAGTTTGTTCCCAGGTTTCCATGGCACAGCGTGGTTCTGGTGGGGCAGGTATCATCTGCTCTTTCCTATCCAGCAGATAAAGCCACTGCAGTGGCCAGCGAAACACAGCCATGAGGCCAAAGCCCCCCAGAGCCCCCAGTGCCCTGGAAGAACCCAGGCTTCTGTCCATGCCCAGGGCACCAGTTGCCACTTCAGCCTGTGGCTTCTTCCAGCAAAGCAAGCCAAACCTCATCAAGCCTGCAGTGCCTTCTGGAGCCCAAACCTGGCCCTGCTTAATAATGGTGGCAAGTAAATAGTCACAGGGAGGCTTTGCAATGAATGGGAGGGAGGGATGAGTTCATGCCACTGCTGCCAGAGCTGTTGGCCAGTGGTGGCTTCCCGGGAGCCTGGGTGAAAGAGCCCCAGCCTGCTGACCTGTCCATATAAACCTGGTTTTCACTAACTGGGGAGGGGAAGGGTTGGAGTAGTTGCTTTTTTAAATCCTGAGCCCTCCCATCCTAAAAGGTGTGCCCCAGCTTCTCTAGAGAGCGTGTTGTGCCCAGGAGCCTGGTCACTAGTGAGGACCATGTCTGCACACAAGCAGAGGAGAAATTACATCTTCAGCTGTCTCCGCCTGGCTGAAGGTCTGCCATGTCAGTCTTCCCCAGCTCTGCACCACCTGCGCACGTACACAGCATGCCATCTTCCTGTCCTGAAAGTCTGGGGACAGAGTATTTCCTTGTTTATAGTGGGGAAGCAGGAAACACGGAAATGTAAAGCATATCTGCAAGCTACAAACACCTCCAGCTCGCCCTGCCCCTGCCCCAAGCTGGCCAGATGTGATCTGGGAGCTTCAGAAGCCCTCACAGTGCCTGAGACACCAATTCCTCATCGGAGCAGGCCCACTGGCTCCCGCAGAGCAACGGCTGGCAGCCTCCCAGACCTGCTGACACACAGAGCCAGCTCAGAGCAGGCACGGAGAAAGCTCCGGTCTCTGCAGACGTGCCCAAAGGGGCTTGCTCAACACAGGAAGGTCGGGATGGCAAAGAGGTGATGAGACCTGGGCTGTGACCACAACCTCATCTCTTCCCTTGAACATGGAAAGTCTCTGGGTGGAGGCTGCTGGCCCTGTCACCCTGTTTGAGTTCTGCAAGAGGGTTGTGGCACACGGCTCCCCATACACTCTCCTCGCCGGAGGGACTGGACCATGCCAGAGACCTTTAGGCTCCAGTCTCAGGACCGTCTACCTGAAGCATGCAATTGATGCTCCTTGTAATTTGACCAGAGCTGGTGCCATTGCAAATGCCATTCTTATCTACCTAAGTACAGATCCTCTCTTGAATTGCTAACAACGTCATGTAGCAATTTGTTACATAAGCTCATTAAGTTTTTTAATGTATCTATGTTAACAGGAACATAAATATGGAAATCTTAATTTCAAACCTGTTTATGAAAGCATTAGCTGGGAAACTAGTCTGAGAAAAAGCAAACATGACCCAGGAATACCCAGGGATTTATTCAGGGTTTAGGTATCACTGTGATGGATAGAGCAGGACTGGGGCTCTCAGGATGCCCGAGTCATGCTCCTTGCTGATCAGCTCTGCAACCCTTTAAAAGCACATTCTCAACAGAAAAACTCTGGTTACTTTGCACCGTTCTTCCTGTCCTTAACCATGCTACAGTAGCAGGCTCCATTTATTTCTATTTTTTTTTTCTCTTCTTGCAGATGGATGATTAATGAGAGTAAAGGGACTCTGGTTCTCCAGAGGAAACAGTGACATTGACTGCAGCCCAGGTATCCCCAAGTAACAAACAAAAATGGAAAAATGCATGAAAAAAAGGTTCAGCTGTGTTTTATCCTTATTCATTTTCAGTATCATTTATAGTAGTAAATGCTTTTTCAGGTGTATTCACATTAAATTACAATGGTATGATGCTGGCTGCTCCATATTAATTCTCTGTGTAATGCTGTGCTGCCAGAAGATGCCAAATCCAGTCTGGAGGCATCTGGGTGCCAGATGGGCAATTCCATCTCCATATTGAAGCAAATTCCCTCTCTGTTGGTTCAATTTTATGACATTTTTAAGGACTGAATCGGCTGGGGTCATGGTGAAGCACATACTAGATAGAGCAGGACAAAGCGTCGTGCTGGTGTACATGCTACACCGTGCGCTCCACCTCAGCAGAGATAGACGTGTCCTTGCACTCCTGACGCTCACCAGATGAGTGATGCTGGACTCTGTGGCAGTGCCCGGATTCACTCACAGTGAACGTGGCCTCTGGCTGCTCTTCTGTGGGCAGCTGCACCGACGCGGCTCACCAGTGCCAAGGGGTGGGGGGGCTTTCTCTTTCAACTCTTCCTCCTCCTTTTTTTGGCCTCCCAGCAGCAGGATCCTGCTCCTGGCACTTGTTGGACCCCTCCATGCATTGCTTCTATTGTGTGAATTTTCTGCCAGCTTGGTGACTTAAACTGGCCCGTGGATGTCTTCCACGGAGACCTGACACCCAGCAGCCAGCTCCAGCCTTCAAGCCCTCTCACTCCATAGCAGTTTCTGCATCGCTTTTCTTTGCCAGCCAGCCAGGACACGAAAATGCTCTTCCCTCTCCCATTACATTCCTCTTCAGGTAGAGAGGGAGGCTGTTTCTTAAAACTGTGCTTTTTTTAACAAGCCTTTCAATGTGCCACAAACACTGTAAAACCCCTTAGACAGGGACAGTCCCTCACAAAAGACATACATATATATATATTTTATATATAGGCCACATCATTGGGGGCAGACTGTCCTGACTGGCAGATGAGGGTGGGTGAAGGACTGGGAATCGCTCCTGCTCTCTGCCAGGCCAAGCTGACACCTTGGCTCAGCCCACCCTGGTGCTGATTCAAGCCAAAGACTTCTCGTTTGAGGCCAGAACAGGTAACAGGGAGGAATGGGCTGTTCTGAGCCCTTTTCAGCATTCCCAGATTTTACAAGCTCTTTTGGACCCTGCTGCATTGGTTGGGAATGCCTGGCCTTAAACCCAGCCATTTCTACCCCTTGTATTTGTGGAAACCCTTGCTTGCAGGTGTAGGGGAGCTCGGTGGCCCTGCTCCCGAGCCTGGAGCCCCCGTGCTGCATCCCACTGCGGGGCTTTCACACGCAGGCACTGCCAACCGCCCTGCGCCCCCCAGCATGGCTGTCTTGTGTCGTTGGCATCGATTGTGAAATAGCTGGAGTTGTTAATTAAGCAATAATGACCTGTGGGAAGGGCATTTCCTGGCCATTGACTGGAGACCTCGAGGTCAGTATCGGTCACCCAGGAATTATTAAAACGTGGAGAAGGAGGAGAAAAGTGGGCCAAGAAGAGCAAAACCCCTCACCTTTTAGGGTGGCGAGTGCTCCTCCATGGCACAGCCCAGCTGGGAAAGGGCAGGTGCCCGCGCCTTACCTGCAGCCGGGCTCGGGCTGCAGCTCCCTGGCGCGTTCTGCTCTCTGCCCCTCTCTTCCATTTACTTTCATTTCCCAGTTCATCTCTGTGATCCTGCAGAAATGGGACATTAAATATTCAAGGATTATCTTTTTTTTCTTATTTAATATAGCTAAACTGTCAAGACACAATCAGCAATAAACTGGGCTCCTGCTGGGCCTGTATGTACTGATCCCTCCCCACTTCTAAAGGGAAGATTTACACCTCCTCTCCTGGTTTAAAATTGGGACCTTTCTCCCATTTAACCCTCATGCTTGCCCTGCTCTCTTTTACGGGTGGCTACATTTTGGTACAAGGCTTCTCCGGGTTAATTAAACTAATGTGAATTACTGTATTTCCTAAGGGGTGACCATACGAAATACTGCGTTTGTGTTTCTACAGAGAGGAGCACCCGAGCGCAAACTGCCTCTGGTTAGAGGGTTGCCAGCAAGGCATCAACCTCTCCAGCCCAGCCCTGCGCCAGAACTCGCGGGCCGGGTCTGAAGGACAAGTAGCAACAAAAATGAACATCCCCATGCCCTGCTTATCCACGCAGAATTTGGCAAATGAGCACCACTCCAAATACACTTAAAAGCGAACGACGAGCCAGAAGGCAGCAAAAAACCAGTCAAAGTGACCTGGGGTGTGAACCCCCTCTGCTCCTTGCAGGGAGGACGGATGCTGCTGCTGCCTGCGTGGTGGCCCCGTCACTCATGTTGGTACCCGAGCCACCAGCTCACACAACAGCAAAGGCCCAGAAGCCTGACACTGCGCCCAGGGTACTCGCCCTCCCTCCTCCGAATCCTGTATGGATTTCTTCAAACCTTTCTAGGCAAACCCCCTTGCTGTTGTACCTTGGTAAACACAGGCAGTAAAAAGAAAAGAAAGAAGAAAAGCTTATGAGCATGTGTGTAGTTGTTAAAGGCAGAGCTGCTGCAGCTGTTTGCTCATGTATGGAGTCGTCTGGAAAGATTTGCCCATTTCTGAGGACCTCCATGGGTGACCGCTCTGAGACCTCTTCAGACTGGTAAGTGGTCATACACAGGCTATTCAGGATGAGATAGGATGCTTTAGATTCGCATGCTCAACCTAAAGCAGTTTTCATGGCCGAGATTAGCTGTTGGCTAAGGAAATGGTGGTAAGATAACGATAGAGAGGAAATTGTCAGGTTCAGAGCTTTGAATGTTCAGGCTTTTTGGGAAAAAGAGTAAAATCATCTAAAAGCTCGGGTCCAAGTTTTCAGTTTTCTTTTGCTGATCTATCCTTGGCAGATCTGCAGATAGGCAAGGATTATTGCACCCAGCTGGAAGCAGGTAGATTTGGGCAGCACAGAAAGTCCATCCTCGGCAGCCTTGGCGAGATGATGACAACCCATGGATTCTACAGCAACGTCAGCTTTGGACTGCAGCCTTAGCTACAGCACTCCTCACCCTTACCCACGCTCGCAAACCAAGTACAGTCTTGGACAAAGATAGAGATATGAACACACAGAAGTCTCACCTTTGTTACAAAAGAAGCCGGTCAGCACTGGGTACCGCAGCAGGTCCCTGCCTGTGGACAATCGGACACTTCTCCCTACAACATTTTCTGTCAACCAATAGCCAGACATAACACTGAAAAATTAACCCCTTCAAGCAAACAGAGGTTTTTTTCATAGAATTTCCTATGCATTTTCGCCCGAGGGATGCTCTGAGCAGCCCTGTCTAACACGCACCGTATCCAAATGATCTGTCAGATCATCTTACCTGGATGAGGGCACGAGCCAGGGTGTTCCTCTCTCTTCCTGTCCAGCTTCATCTCCCGTTCCCAGAAAAAGCAGGTAAGTCCTGTTGTCCCGTCTGGTGAACCTTGATTACTTACTGTGATTTTTCAAGCCAATCATGATATGTTGGCCCCAGAAGTGCGAGAATAAGAGTGGCTTTTCTGGAACACTTCTTGGAGATCAAAATTCACTCATTTTTCCCTGGGTGACATTATTCCCTTGGGTGGGTGCGTCAAACCAGCAACACCAGCAGGAGAATGAAAGGACCTGTTATACTCAGGTGCAAAGAGGTTTTCCCATTCTTCATGAGGAGCATAAAGCCCTTGAAACTTATCAGGAATTGTACAAAGCAGGATTTATATGCAGCCTAGATTGATGAGCTGTGTTATGCTACCTTTTTAGAAAAACACAAAGCGATCCACACCCAGCACAAACCAGGGAAATAAAGGCTTTTAACAGACAGTTGCTGCTTGTGAATTCTTTCAAAAATATTCCATTCTGTCTCTACAAAAGGTTGGTGAGGAATTTACAAACGTCTTAATCCCCCTCTAATCCTTTAAAATGCCGAGCTGTGATCGCACATGCTGTTTTGTGGTTATGTGTCTTCAAGGGCTTGTTTGGATACTCATGAAGAGATACCAACTCACTTCTGATACAGAAAGCCAAAATTGCTTGATGTGTTTTGGTCGCACTTTACATTCTTCTGAAAAGGAACATCAGGTCGGCTTGGACAGGCGAGCTGTCCCCATCCGGTCTTAGGCCACTGCCACGGCTTTTGGGGACAGCCAGGAACTCTTCTCCATGAAGGAGACCACGTGCTTCCAGTCTCTTGAAGATGCAAGCAGAGAAGTGCTCCCCTCCTTGCTCTCTGCCCCAGCTGCTTCTCCTGTGCAAGTGGGGATAGCAATGCCTCATCTAATTTTTTGAAACATTTTAGGACATATGTAGAAAAAAGCTGCAGAGAAAGGCACATCCTATTATTACGTTGTTTGGTGGTGCCTTTAGCAAGAACTTAATGGAGACTATGGCTGGTTTAAGTTGTGTGTGATATTTCTATGTGCACAGATAACCAGGGCAGCGCTGACTCTTAACTGCTCATATGTGTTTAATTAGAGCTGCATTTTTAATCCTTTTAATTTGTATCTCTTTCTTAATAACCTCAGCTTGGCAAAGGTTGAAAAGGAACAAGTCTCATTTAAATATTGGGTAAAACTTCGTAACAGCAGAGCAGACTGTTTAGCGAAAAGGTTACAGCATGCTCTTTAGAGACTATGGGTAACAGTTTGGCTCCACAAAACTCTGCAGCTAGCTAAGCTGAGGTTTTCACCCTTTGAAAAATCATTTCAGAGAAGCTTAATGAAAATACACCGGAGCTCAGTATATCACCCAGATTTGCTAGGGGAAGTGTAACTGTATTAATGGGGTGTTATGTCCCTGCAATCTCAAGGCAAGTAAGATCAAAGTAACATCGATTAGTTTTTGCAGCACTGTTCTGAAATCTTAATAAAATCGTATTATAAATTCATATTTAATTTTTGCCCCAAAGGAGAAAAAGTCATTGCAGACTATTGCAATACCTGTTGATGAAAGGAAACATCCTCAGAGGTTAAAAAAAAAATCTTACAGGAATGTTCCAAGTTGAATTAGTGAAAATAGTTTCAATGATCACCAAATCTTGAACCCAGAGCTAATACAGGGGAATGAACCTATTTCACAACCACTTGCTGCTTTGTTTCAGATAAATTTGAAACTTCATTTCAGAAAGAAGACCTGTTATTAAGTACAGTGTAACTTTAAAAGATGAGCAGATAAAATCCGCAAGTTTTAGTTGTACACACTACCACGAACCTTACCCAATGCTCTGGTGGACCTCAGCCCCGTCAGTATCACAGGCAGACAAACCAGATTCCTCAGCCAGACGGCTCCCGGCTTAGAAAAAACAGAGTGAAGAGATCACATAAAACCACAGCGACTTTCAAAGTGACACTTTGGCTGGGTTCTGTGGCATAATCTGTTTCTTGACAGTTTTGCTGTGCCATCAAAATCCAACATTTTGGTGGTAAAAATGACCACCCTGGAGAATTGTCCGTGCCCTTCAGACGACAAGCATTCAAACTCCATCTGGAATATACAAACAGATACCTGCTGGTTTTGGTGTATCTGACCGACTACTAACAGAGGCCAGTTCTCAGCATGTTTAATTTTGGTGATCTCCAGACACTTTCCAGCAACTAGGAATCATTGTACTGTGAATAAAAGTTTATTTTTCTTTGTTATCACGCACAGGTCACTTGGAAATAGCCCAGGAATCCCCAGAGGCTGCTGTAGCTGGCTGGAAAGCAGCAGCATAGACTAAAGAAAGACCAAGTGTAAAAGAAATGGCTTAATTTATGCTCTGGCAAATCACAGCATCCTTATCCTGAGGACAACTATCATGCCAACAGCAGCAACGCAAGCTTACAAATAACCTCATTTCAGAAGATGTAAGGAGATAGCCTAATTCAGAGTCAGTCCTCAACTTCTTCTGCTATTACCTAGGTCACTGCACCAAAGCTGCTCCCCACTCCTTCGCTTTTGATGTGATTCAATATTATCCTTGTTCCAGATGCAGAAGGCTCACTATTACTTTCAGACAGCATTCCTTCCCCCTTCCCCTGCGAGTGCCCATGCCTGTACTTAAATTAAATATAAAGGCATGTCTCTGCATGAAACTTGTTGCAGCTGTTGCATATCTGCATTAAGTGATCTTCGACAGTCATTGTGCGAGCAGCATGTCTGCACCACGTTGATTCTCTCTGACTACTCCAATTTTGCCTCAGATTGTTGTGGCCACATAGCACTGGGATGTTTTGAAATCAATAATCGGTGCTCTGGTCAAACTTCTTGCTCAACATGGCTCCATGTCTGTGCTGTCCGTGTTTGATGGGATATTTCATGCTGGGTATTATACGCTGCTTCCCAGAAGGCATCAGAGTTCTCAGACGAAATTATATAGTTTTCGTAATTCCTTTTGTTCATCCCATCACTCAGCTGTTTTCATATGGACCATTTTCCAACACTGTTGAAGAACAAGGGTAATCCTTGTGATCATGAAATGCCACCATCCTAGAAAAGCACGCCAAGCTTACCACACCAGTGAAGGGTTGCCGTGCCTTTGTGCAGAGCGATATAAGGCCACTGACGCTTGCAGGTACTCTGCTTCCACTGTTACTAGAAAAAAGCTAACTAATGTGATTCTGAGAGTTCAGCTGTCGAGGAGAACCTTCCATCAGAGATTAATCTCAGATCTGGATTTCACAATAAGACATATTACTACAACGCGAATAGGGGCTGGGCCAACAAATACACTTCCCTAGGAGGCAGCGGGTGGTATAGTCCTATCTGAAGTCCTTGCGTTGGGGTGCAAAATAGGGTGAGACAGACACAGCACCTTCAGAATTACACATTTGCACAAGCATGGGGCTCAGAGTTGTGTTCTGCCTTTCCAGCTACAGGTGGTGGTGGTTTGTCTGATCCTTCTGGAGTGAAACAGCAAAGGATTTCAGCATTCTGGTTGTTGGGCAGTGGAGAAGCCGCCCGTCTCTGGCACAGCTGCACTGACACACATATCCCCAAGAGCAGTGTCCAGCGCCGAGGCACGCTGACAGCGACGTGGGCTCTCTCTCCGCCACTTGCTCCCAAGGACCTGCCCGCACCCTTTCTGCTGCTCACCCGTTCCACTGCGCTTCCAGGATCTGTACTGCAGCTGTCTACCCTTGTCAGTGCTACAAATTCTCTGAATACCTACCTGCCTGGAACTCCTGTTCTAGCAATATTCTTCAGACTGGCATTCAGGCCAACATTATCAGCTACGCTTGAGTTGGAGCATGATGGCAGCTGGTCGAGAAGACACAGGAGAGGAGGACATCTACTCACGTGCCCAGCCAGCAGTGCTAGGACACTGGCTTTTCTTAGGTGTTTTCTTATTAAAAAAAAAGTAACTTGGTGCTGAGTGCTGGAATCTCTCACAGACACAGCCCAGCTTCTGGTAACAGCAAAATCTGCAAATGTCCTAAAGTTTGACCTGGAACTGCCCTGACTGGGCAGCCCCTCTACCCGAGCTGCAGGTGCTCCTCGTCCCCAGGAGACACACAGACAGACAGACAGACACAGTCCTGCGGTACTGCTACACCAGCGCAGCCGTTCCCAAAGCAGAGCGATCACACATACTCAAGTACAAGAGGATTCGCATCAAGCGCTGCTTCCAGATGCAAATGTCTTCAGTCTGAGAGGACACAAAACAGCCTCCGTGGATGGGAATGGGAGCTAATCACCGCTGACGGCCAGGTATGGGCAGTCCCAGCAAAAATGCAGCCTGCTTCCAGCCCAACGTGACCTGCAGCAGGGCAGCACCCTGCTCCAGCTCGCTGGCCTCCCCGCGCTGCGCCGGCCGCTTGGCAGAGGGCTGGTTGCCCTGACGCGGAGAGAAGACAGAAGCAAAATTTACCAGACCGCACCGAGACCAGCTGTATCATGTGTGGTCAACGCGAAGGAACACGATAAAAGCAGAGCAAGGGCCTCCCTAATGCCCGAGATGGTCTGAAACCACGCGCTGATGCCAACAGCTTCAGTAGGACGTCAACCCGGCAAGCAAGGCAGATCTTTGCCATCCTCTCAAAAAATCCCTCGCTGCCTTTGATATGTTAATCCTGCACAAGGCAAATTCTGCCATTAGAATATAGTCCATTCTGGTCTCCGTGCAATCTGCATTATCCAGTTCAAAGTTAAATTAAAAATCCCAACCTGTGTGGATGTTGCAATCGCATTATGAAATCTGTAAATCTGTTTTTAACGTCTTAATGCTGCTCCAGTTGAACAAGGCAAATAGACTGCTGCGTTGCTTTTGCTTTACACCTTTTTGGATTCTCATGCACTAGTTAAATATTCACTCTGCAGTGTTTGCATTTCCAGTACTGCAGGACCCTAAAATAGAAGACAAGTTTTTCTTTCCCTCTTCTGTTTTTAAAATTCCAACTTCGGGCAAGTTGACTTGGGGATCTCTCCAACTCAGATGTGGAGAGAGCTCATTGCAAGGAGAGCTGCTGAAAATGTTTCAGTGTAATACAGGTGCCAGAAAACAGGACGTAAGTCCCAAACACACAGCTATTTGCAGTGTTTTTAGGGGGTGATGGAACCATATACTCTTTCTTTTCAAATTTAAGATACATTAAAGGTTAATTCTGTGAGTAACTTGTTTTTAAGAGAGAAAATATTTGAACATAGCTGGAAAACTCAGGCAATGGGCCCAGTCAACTATCCCAAATCCGTATCTTACAGAACTTACACTGGGGAGCAGTTTGTGCTTTTCTTTCTGATCTGGAATGGAGACAAGCTCTGAAGCACTGGACTTTTCTTTGGAAAAACCCTTCTGTTTTCTGACCAACTCTTTTTGAAAAATCAGTGTCTCAGTCAGATAAATCCTGCTGTTTTCACTTGAGAGTCGTCCTGTCAATCGGCGGGCACCGTTTCTCCGGTCTCCTCCCCCCGAGCGTTCCCCTCCTTACTGCAGCCCCCCTCCTGCTGCTGGCCTTTCTCCGCTCCCGACCACGACGCGCTCCCCGCACTCGGGGCACCCAAACCGCACACGTGTGAACGCAACCGGGAAGGAAGGGGCGGGCGGCAGGCACAGCCTGCGAGCGCGGATCCTCCCGGGCAGCCGCCAGCCCCGCGCCCCGCGCGAGGCGGGAACGGCGTCCGCGCGTGGCCGCGCGGGGTGACGCGACACCAGCGCGCGCCTCTGCGGGGGCCGGGAGGGGAAGCTGGGGCCACGCTGCTGTCACCTGCGGCCAGTTCTTAGGGCTGAAGAACGGAGGTGGCTTCCAGCGCGGGGGGGGGAGTTTCGGAAACTTCGGGCAGCGGAGGAGGGAACGAGGCCGTTCGGCACGGAGGGAGCGCGGCCGCGGGCCGGGCTGAGCCGGGCCGCCCTCCGAGGCTTCTCCCGGGCTGGGCTTCTGGTGCCACCGCATGGACACTGCGCCCAAGCGCAGCTCCCGCCTGGCGCCAGGCCGGGGGAGGGGGGAGGACACACACACCCCGCACACGCAAATAAAGCCTGGAGGGACCCGGCGCAGCTCAGCGAGCCAGCCCGGCAACCGGCAATGGATCGGAGCACCCCCCGCCCC
>Ga0065711_1041766_pt1 | contig 15892 bp, 17 predicted proteins | sample Hoacrofraction12_FD_59098 | JGI IMG/M metagenome (GOLD analysis project Ga0065711, IMG submission 59098) | Hoatzin crop microbial communities from Cojedes, Venezuela - Epithelial fraction 12 v2 (version 2) | ecosystem: Host-associated > Birds > Digestive system > Esophagus > Crop | place...
AAAAAAAAAAAAAAAAAAACAAGCCGGCGGGAAGCGTGCAAATTTAATAAAAAACTTTTGAGAGATAAAGCCCATTTGGTGGCGCTGGAATGCGAGTGAGCGGGCGTGAAAGGCTCAAATTTTCGCCACTTTCTAGCGATTTTAGCGCGTTTGCGACCATCAGACGGACTTGTGAGCGCAAAAAACCATTCGCCTTAAAATAGATAAACGTGCAGCGCCCAAATTTGCGTGCTTTGGCGCGGTAAATTTCACGCACGGGCGATTTTGTGCCGCTTCCGAGCTTCATGAAATTCGTAAAATCATTTTTGCCCTCAAAAATTTTGAGAATTTCATTAAATTTCGCGGTTTCAAATTCCGGATAAAAGTGGCAGAATTCGCCTAAAAATGGGCTAAATTTGGCGTGATTGATGACGTAGATGTAACTTCTTGCGCGCGCAGAAAATCGCACTTGAAAATCATCCTCTACGCGCTCGATTTTTAGGATATTTATGTGCGGCCGTGCGTGGCGATTTGCGCGGCGTTTGAGTTCATCCAAATCCCAAAAATCAAGGCAGTGCGTGGTGCTTACCTGGCGCTTGGCGTGCACGCCTTTATCTGTGCGCGAGCTTGAAATTACGCCCTCAAAAATTCCAACGTGCGAAAGCGCCAAATTTAGTGCATCTTCGACGCTTTTTTTATCTGGCTGCGTTTGCGAACCGCCAAATTTAGCGCCGTTGTACGAATAGATGAGTCGAATTTTCACTAATATTTTCTCATGATTTTGTATCTAAAATAGGCCTTTGAGGCGAGGAAAAAGAGCAGGGCAATGATTGGGATTGCGAATTTTGGGTGGCTAGCAAAGAGCATAATCGACGCAAAGTAGGCAAAAAGCACGCCAAAAATGCCAAAATACAGAATTCCTTTTTCATATCTATATGTCACGATGCCAAATGATAGCGCAAAAAGCGTGGTTGCCAGCGGAAATAGCGAGACTAGCACGTAAATCGTGAAATCCTTGAGCCGTTTTTTGCTCTCTTTTGCGTGCTCCCAATACGCGATAATGCCGCCGCTTTCGCGGATTTTGTCACGCTGCATCGTGCGGATATTCATGCTCTCAAACTGCGTGACATGCCAATCCTCGTCGTCTGCGATGTAAGATTGACCCTCGTTTAGTGAAAGCTCAAAATAGGAATTTAGGTTTTTAAATTCCGCCTCCTCGGCGATTACGATGCGCTCTTTGTCGCCATTTTTTTTGGACGGATGATAAAGGAGGATGTTTTTATAAAGCGTGCGGCCGTCTTTAATCTCGTGATCGTCGATAAATACGAGCCAGTCGGAGAATTTCTGGCCAAATTTATTTGATTTAATATTCAAAGTCGCCTTCGTGCGCTTGTAATCGACGAAATTGTCCTTCAAATCCTCAGTAATTGGCATCATCACAAGCGAAACAAAGAGCAAAACCGCACTCAAAATCACCGCGCCGCTTAGGAAAAATAGGGCGATTCGCTTTGGATTGTAGCCGAGTGTGAAAATCACGATGCTCTCATTCTCCTTTGAAAGCGCATAAAACGACGTCCCGAGCGCCACAAAAAAGGCAATCGGCAGCGTAAAAATCAAAATTCGTGGCAGCATAAAGAGATAGAGTTTGCAAAGCTCGATAAAATTTATCTCAATGATCGACGTAATCCGCGCGATTTGGATGAAAAAAACGATCGACATAATGATAAAAAGTGTCGAAAATAGCGACGCGAACGAACTTATGAAATTCGTAAAAAGATAGCGCGTGACTTTATCCATAATACCTTGCCAAAAGCTCTAAAATTTGGGTTTTGAAGATAAATCCGAGCAGCAATCCTGCGGCCAAAAATGGGATAAATGGCAACTCGACGTCCTTTTTGCCGGCAATGTTAGCAATTAAATACGCAGGAAGCGTCAAAATCGCGCCAATCCAGATGGCTACGATGCCAACTTTCCAGCCCAAAACGATGCCAATCACCGCAGCGATCGGAATGTCGCCGCTGCCCATTGCTTCGCGCCTTAAAACGACAGTGACTAAAAAGCGCAAAATAAAAAACGCGCCAGCAAAAATCGCACCGTCAATTAGCGGCTGCCAACCAAACTCTAACCTGCAATACGCATACAAAACCGCAAACAGCACGCTTGCGATTAGCAGGCTATCAGGCACATAAGTCGTGCGCAGATCGATGACGCTAAGGGCGAGCAGAATAATAAAGCAAATTCCGAGCAAAAATGCCCGTGCGAGCGCTAAAAGGTCTAAATTTCGCGCCTCAAACCAAAATGCGGCAAACATTAAAATTCCGGCCAAAAATTCGATTATTGGGTATTGGACGCTGATTTTTTCCTTGCAAAATGCGCACTTGCCGCCCAAGAAAAGCCACGAAAAAATCGGCACGTTGTGGTACCATTTTAAGGTCGTTTGACAGCTCATGCAGTGCGAGGCTGGGAAATTTATGCTCTCTTGCTTTGGAATTCGGTATATTAAAACGTTCGAAAACGAGCCAATGCAAATGCCAAAAATAAAGAAAAATACGCCCCAAATCCACATCATCGTCCAAATTTCCTATCTATTTTTTTGTAATTTTCTACGATAATTTCGAGTTCGCTTGCTCTAAAATCTGGCCACAAAGTGTCGCTAAAATGGAGCTCCGCGTAGCTTGCCTGCCAAAGCAAGAAATTTGAAAGCCTCTGCTCGCCGCCAGTGCGAATGAGCAGATCCACGTCGCCAAATTCCGCGCTGTCAAGTGCCGAATTTATCGTAGTTTCCGAGATTTCAGCGTTTTTTGCGATCAGCTTTTTACACGCCCGCGTAATCTCATCTCTAGAGCCATAATTTACCGCTAGAATCATCGTTAGCTTCGTAAATTTACTCGTTTGTGCCTTTACTTCGGCGATTTTGTCTTGCAAATTTTGATTAAATGCGCTCAAATCGCCAATCGTCTCAAATTTAATCTCATTATCGATAAATTTCACGCGTTTTGAATCAAGAAATTCATCGAAAAGTTTCATCAAAAAATCGACCTCGCTCTTCTCGCGGTGCCAATTTTCGGTGCTAAATGCATAAAGCGTGAGAAATTTAATCCCGCGATTTATGCAAAATTCCGCCACCTCATCAATCGCGTCAGCGCCCTTTCTATGGCCAATTGAGACACTTAAGGCGTGGCGCTTTGCCCAGCGGCGGTTTCCGTCCATAATGATCGCAAGGTGCTTTAAATCGTTCATTTCTCTAAATTATTCACCAAATTTGCGATTTTTAGCGCGACGTTAAATTTCGTATCCAGCGAAATTTCCTTCGTCTCTTTTCGCGTAATAAACGTTATTTTGGTCTTATCAGAGCCGAATTTTACGTTATCGTCGAGCACATTTAGGCAGATTGCGTCGAGATTTTTCATCGCGAGCGAGCGTTTTGCGCTCTCCATTGCGATCGCTTTGTCAGTCTCGAGTTTAAAGCCGATTTTTACGATATTTTCGTACTTTACGTTCGTGATAACGTCGATATTTTGCTTTAATTTGAGATCAAAAACGCCGCCAATGTCCTCTTTTCGGAGTTTTCCTTTGATTTTGTTTGTTGTGTAGTCGCTAACTGCTGCGGCCATGATTAAAATCGATTTTTTCGGCATTTTTTGGCTATTTAAGGCGCTTAAAAGTCCAATCGCGCTCTCAAATTTGACCAATTTATAAGGCACGTCAAAATCGACGCTGCTAATCAGTCTCACGTCCGCGCCCAAAAAATAGTACGCATCAGCTAGCGCTTTTGCCATTTTTCCGCTGGATAAATTTGACATCACGCGCACATCGTCGATTTTTTCGTATGTTGGGCCGCATGTGATATAGACATTTTGGCCGATAAATTCCGATTTTTTGAGCAGTTCGCGCTTCGCGGCGTAAATTATATCGCTAATTTGTGCGAGTGCGCCTTTCCCGCTCTCTTTGCAAGCAAGAATCTTCTCAACTGGCTCGATAATTACGGCACCTCTTGATTTTAAAAGCTGCAAAGACTCCTGTGTGACGGGATTTTCAAGCATATTTTGATTTGCCGATGGCGCGATTATGATTGGCGCTTTTGTGGCGATCAAAGTCTCGACAAAAACGTTATCGCAAAAGCCGTGCGCGAGCTTATTTATGGTGTTTGCGCTAGCTGGAGCGACAATGACCAAATCCATCTTTGAAAATGCGATGTGACTTAGGCCCTCTTGCCAATCCTCGGTCTCTTGGCACAAGACTTTGTGGTCGCAAAGTGCCTCAAATGCGGTGTGATTGACGAATTTCTTCGCGCCTTGACTTAGCATCACATAAACATCAGCGTTCTCTTTTTTTAGGATTGAGAGAATTTCAAAAGCCTTGTAAAAGCTGATACTGCCGCAAACTGCGAGCAAAACTTTTTTATTTTTTAGCATCGTTTCCTCCGAAAAATTTATTAAAAAATCCTTTGATATTCACCTGTTTTGCGCGTGCGATGGCAAGTTCGCCCGAATTTACGTCTTTTGTGACGGTAGATCCTGCTGCGATCATTACATTATCTTCGATATTTACGGGCGCTACAAACTGCGTATCTGAGCCAACGAAGACGTTTTTGCCGATTTTTGTTTTGTATTTTGCCTTGCCGTCGTAGTTGCACGTGATCGTGCCGCAGCCGATATTTGTGCCTTCGTCAATCTCGCAATCGCCCAAATAGCTCAAATGTCCAGCTTTTATGCCATTTACTTTTGCCTTTTTTAATTCGACGAAATTTCCGATGTGTGTGCCTTTGATTTCGGAATTTGGCCTGATGTGCGCCATTGGGCCGATGTCGCTATCGCAAATTTCGCTCTCTTCCACGACAGAATGGGCTTTTATGATGCTATTTTTGATTTTGCAATTTCCGATTATCGCCGCGCCATTTTCGATCACGCATTCGCCCTCAAATTCAGCCCTAGCATCAATAAAAATCGTCTCAGGCAGCCTCATCAAAACGCCATTTTTCATCAAATTTGCCTTTATTTCGTTTTGCATGATTGTTTCTGCGACGGAAAGCGCCAATTTATCGTTAATTCCCATGAAATTTTGCTCATCGACCAAAACCGCTTTTACACTCAAATTCCGTGATTTAGCGATCGCGACGGCGTCAGTTAGATAAAATTCTTTGCTCGCGTTTTGGTTTGAAATTTGAGGCAGAATTTCCTCTAAAATTTCACGTCTAAACGCGTAGCAGCCGGCATTTGCTAGATTTATTTTTTTCTCTTCATCGCTTGCATCTTTTTGCTCGACGATTTTTTCCACTTCGCCGTTTTTGATGACTACGCGGCCGTAACCGAATGGATTTTTCGCTTCAAACATACTAAGCGTGATGTCGGCCTCATTTTTGGCAAGCGCGCGAATTTCATCAGTCTTAACCAAAGGCATATCGCCGCACAAAACGACGATTTTTTGGGATTGAAATTTAATCCCTTTTAACGCGCCCGCAGTCCCTGGGAAATTCTCCAAATCCTGACGGTAAATTTGCGTCTGCGGAAAATCGCGCAAAACGACCGATTTTACCTCGTCAAAATTGTGATGCAAAATCACGCTCACATCGCTCGAAATTTCGTACGCTTTTTTCAAAATGTGAGTTATCATCTCCACTCCGCAGAGCTTGTGGCAGACTTTCGCGGTTTTTGACTTCATGCGAGTGCCCAATCCTGCGGCTAAAATCACGACTGCAGTTTCGTTCATAATTTCGCCTTAACTATAAAATGGGGGAATTCTAGCAAAATTTAATTTAATAAATGATAATTTGAGTAAATTTGCGTTTGGCAAACGGAGAAAATTCTCCGTTTGAAATTATTCAGCAGTTGCGTTTGCCTCGACAGCTTCGACTGTTTCAGTCATGTTGCTATCTTTCATCACATATTCAGTAACCACTGCGCCGTCATCTGAGATGTTTGGAGCTTCGCGATTTTCGCCTGTGTTTTGGCTGATTTCGACGTTCTCTTCTGGAACTAGCTCAACTTCGCCTGGTTTCTCATCGCTTGCAGCTGCAAAAGCGCCCACACAAAATGCCATTGCTAAAAGTAATTTTTTCATCTTTTCTCCTTGAAAATGGTTTGAAGCGAAATTGTAATTGCAAATTTTAAACACTTTCACAACGCATTAACAATCCTGTGCTATCATTAACCTTGAATTTGACCATATAAAGGTGCTTTATGAAAAAAGTAGCAAAAATTTTATTTCTAGTTTTGTTGCTGGTGGCAGCGTTTTTTGTCTATAAAAATTTCTTCGGCGCAAAAAATGAGCAGAATTTGATGACAACGAAGGTTTATAGGGGAAATTTGCTAACTAGCGTCGTCGCAAACGGCGAAGTGCAGGCTCAAGATTTGGTCGATGTCGGTGCACAAGTGGGCGGACAGATTAAAAAACTATACGTAAAATTGGGCGACAAGGTCAAAAAAGGCGACATGATTGCCGAAATTGACGCCGAAACAAAAGAGAATGAAATCAGCAAATTAAACGCGCAGCGCGTGATTTACGAGGCAAATTTGAATGCCGCAAAAATCGCGGTAGAAATCGCAAAAACGCAATATGACCGCGAGCAAAAGCTCTATAAAGCGAAAGCGACGTCAAAAGAGAGCTTAGAAAACGCCAAAAATTCGTATGTTTTAAAAGAGGCGGAAGTTAAGCAGATCGAAGCGCAACTAGAGCAAAACACAATCGAGCTTGATACCGCAAATACCGAGCTTGGCTACGCTCAAATCAAAGCGCCGCTCGATGGCACGATCGTTTCAGTCCCAGTCAAAGAGGGGCAAACCGTAAATGCCAATCAAACCACGCCAACGATCGTCAAAATCGCCGATTTAACGAAGTTAGAGATCACGATGGAGATTACAGAGGGCGATATTACGAAGATTAAGCCTGGAATGGAGGTTGAGTATTCGATTTTATCGAATTTAAACGAGACGCGCCGCGCGCAAATTAGCAGCATCGATCCAGCTTTGACGACGCTAAGCGACGGCAGTTACGATAAAACGAGCGGTTCAGCTTCATCAAGTGCGGTCTATTATTATGCGAAAATTTTGGTTGATAACAGCGATGATTTCCTAAAAATCGGCATGACGACCGAAAATACGATTATCATCGATGAGAGAAAGGATATTCTTTTGGTGCCATATTCTGCGGTTGAGGCTCGTGGCGGCCAAAAAAGCGTCAGAGTGCTAAAAGGCAGCCATAACATCGAAATGCGCCAAATTTCAACTGGAATCACCGATAATATCAATATTGAAGTAACCGAAGGCCTAAAAGAAGGCGATACAATCGTGATTTCAGAGGGCGCGGCAACAGTGAGCGATAGCAAAAAACGCGGCGGAATGATGGGCCCAGGACCGATGTAATGCTAAAACTGACCAACATAAATAAAATTTTCACGCTCGGCGATAATAAATTGCACGTCTTGCGCGACATAAATTTGGAAATTCAAAAGGGCGAATTTGTCGCGATTATCGGCCAGTCTGGTAGCGGAAAATCCACTCTGATGAACATTATCGGCTGTTTAGATAGCCCAACTAGCGGTGAATACGAGATCGAAGGCAAAAACATCACCACATTTACCGCTGACGAATTGGCGACTTTGAGAAGTCAGAAATTTGGCTTCGTTTTTCAACGATATAACTTGATTTCGACGCTAAATTCCACTCAAAATGTCGCTCTTAGCGCTGTTTATGCAGGAATTGACAAAACAACGCGCGAAAAAAGGGCAAATCAAATCCTAACCGATCTCGATCTTAGCGAGCGTCTAAATAGCTTGCCAAATAAACTTAGCGGCGGCCAGCAGCAGCGCGTCTCCATTGCAAGGGCGCTAATTAATGGCGGCGAGATAATTTTAGCGGATGAGCCGACCGGCGCGCTTGATAGCAAGAGCGGAATTATGGTCATGGAGATCATCAAAAATCTCCACAAACAGGGCCACACAATCATTCTCGTCACACACGATTCAAGCATCGCAAACTGGGCAAACCGCGTCATCGAGATTAAAGATGGCAAAATTTTAAGCGATGTGAAAAAAAGCGACGAGAAATTTGAACTCAAAGAGGAGGTCAAAAGCGGCAAATTTGGGCTAAATGCGGCGAAAGATAGATTTATGGAGTCGCTTAAAATGTCGATTTATTCGATATTTGCGCACAAAATGCGCTCGATTTTGACCATGTTAGGCATTATTATCGGTATCGCATCGGTCGTCTGCGTCGTTGCTTTGGGCACTGGCTCGCAGGAGCAAATTTTAAATTCAATCAAGCGAATCGGCACGAATACGATTGAAATTTTCCCAGGCAAAGGCTTTGGCGATATGCGCTCGGCGCAGGTAAAGAGCCTCACGAAAGACGATGCCGATTTTTTGGGCAAGCAGAGCTTTTTGGAGTATTCGACGCCCAATACATCGACTTCAGGCACGATCACGTATGAAAATATCAGCAAAACCGGCAGTCTGCGCGGCGGTGGCGCAAATTCGCTCCAAGTTAGCGGCGTCGAGGTGGAGACTGGGCGAAATTTCACTCAAGATGATGTAGATAGATCCGCGCCTGTGGCGATAATTGACGCAAACACAAAAAATGAAATTTTCCCAAATTCCGATCCAATTGGCAAATACATTCTCTTTAACAAATATCCGCTCCAAGTAATCGGCGTCGCAGCCGATAGCGATGCGTTTGGAAGCAGCGAGAATTTGCGAATTTACGTTCCTTACACGACGGTGATTAATAATATCACAGGCGATCGTTACATTCACACGATCACGGTCAAAGTCCGCGACGATGTCGATGCACAGGTAGCTGAAGAGCAACTTGTCAAAGTCTTGACCCAAAAACACGGCACGAAGGACTTTTTCACGCGAAATTCCGACACGATTAAGCAGACAATCGAAAGCACGACCGGCACGATGAAACTCTTAATCGCCTCAATCGCCGTAATTTCGCTAATTGTTGGCGGCATCGGCGTCATGAATATCATGCTCGTAAGCGTGACCGAGCGCACCAAAGAGATCGGCATCCGCATGGCAATTGGCGCGCGAAAAGGCGATATTTTGCAGCAATTCTTAATCGAAGCGATAATTTTATGCGTCCTAGGCGGAATCATCGGCCTAATCTTCGCTTACACTTTTGGATTTATATTTAATTACCTAAATTTGGGCTTTGTGATGAAATTTAGCACGCTGCCAGCTTTGATGTCGCTATTTGCATCGAGTGCAATCGGCATTGTCTTTGGCTATTTACCAGCCAGAAGTGCGAGCAATCTAAACCCAATCGACGCGCTTTCACAGGAGTAAAAATGAGAAAATTTGGACTGATTTTTTTGGCGATTTTTTTAGTTGGGTGTGCCAGCAAACCTGCGGTCGTGGATGAATACAAGGTCATCGAGCAGTTTAAAGATGAAAAAATAGCAAGCGACATCTACTGGTACCGCGGATATAACGACGCTTATTTAAATGAACTCGTTGATATGGCGCTAGCAAATAATTACGATTTGGCAAACGCCGCTTTAAATTTAAAACGCGCTTATATTAACGCAGGGCTTGCCGAGGCGGACTATTTTCCGACTTTAAGTGGCGACGTGAGCGCGGGCGCAAACCGCGACACTTCAAGAAGCGAACACTCCGTCCGCGCCTTTTCTAGCGGAATTTCGCTTAGCTACGAACTCGATCTTTTTGGCAAAATTTACGCCAACAACAAAAGCGCCCAGTGGAAAGAAACAGCCAGCGCGTTTGACTTAGAAAACACGAAGCTAACCATCATAAATTCGGTCGTTGATGCATATTTTTATAAGCTCTATTTGGAGGAGGCGCTCGGGCTTTACGAGCAAAATTTGGCAAATTATAACGAGCTAAAACGCATCGCAAAAGCCAAATATGACCTCGGAAGAAGCGAATACAGCGAGATGAGTCTGGTCGAACAAAGCGTCTTAAATATGCAAAGTCAAATTCTCTCAATCAAGCAAAATATCGCTACAAACGACGAATTCTTGCGAAATTTAATCGCCAGTGGCCCAAATTTCGCGCTTAAAAGCGGCAAAAAACTGAGCCAAATTTCGCCTTTGGGCGTGAATTTAAATGTCCCATATTATACGCTTGGCAACCGCCCAGATTTGCGGGCTTTGATCGCGAATTTAAACGCGAGTTATTTTGATTACAAATACACCTATCGCAGCTTTTTTCCGAGTGTCACGCTGGGGGCAAGCTTGAGCGATAGTGACGATAATTTGGGCGATAGCTTCGGATTTAATCTGCTTGGCGGCAGCGTCAGGATAAATTTGCCGTTTTTGGATATGGCGCGCATGGAGAAAAAAATTGATTTAAGCGCGATCGATTTTGAAGCGGCGTTAAATGAGTATCAAAGCGCCTTAATTTCGGCGCAAAACGAGGTCGCACGCGAATATTCTGAGTATAAAATCGCGAAGTCAAATTTGAGCATTTCGCAAAAAAATCTGGCAAATAATATCGAGCTTGAAAACATCGATCGCGTCAAATATGACTACGGAAAGAGCGAACTAAAAGACTATTTAGACGCCAAAAACACCACGATAAATTCGCGAATTTCGCTACTGCGCAACAAATATGACATTTTGAGCAACGAAATCGCGATTTACAAGTCCATGGCAGGGCGCTTTGTTCGGTAAATTTAGCTTCGTTTTAAGAAAATATGCGATAATTTCGCTTTAAATTTCAAAACGGAGTTTTCATGGGTTTATTTGATTCTTTTAAAAAGCGCACGCAGCCGGCATTGACGGCGTCTCAGCCAGTTTTGTTGCCTGCTCAAATTTCCCACAGAATCGCCGTTTTAATCGATGCGGATAATTTGTCGAGCAAATTTGCGGATGAAATTTTCGCTGAAATTTCAAATCTCGGCAGAATCACGATTTCGCGCGCTTATGGCGACTGGAGCACTGGAAATTTGGAAGGCTGGCGAGCGATGAGCAAAAAATACTCAATCGAGCAAATTCAGCAGTCGCGCTTAGCCGGCAAAAACTCCTCCGACATCGCCCTTGTAATCGACGCTATGGATCTTTTATGGGAGAAGAAATTCGATATTTTCGTGATTGCCTCGTCGGATAGTGACTTTATGCGTCTAGTTTTGCGGCTTAAGAAAGATGGCGTTTTTGTCTTTGGCATCGGCGAAGAGAAGAGTTTGGGCGCATTTGCTGGCGCTTGCGATAAATTTCATTTCCTAAATCATCCGCAAAATCCTGCCAAAATTCCAGAAAAAAAGGCTGAAATTCAGCAAGAAAAACCAAAAATTCCGCAGGAATCAAAAGCGAAAATTTCGCAAGAAAAAAAGGCAAAAAATCCGCAGGAAAAATCGAAAAAAAAGCCTCAAATTCCAGCTGAAACGCTCGATCAAATTTGGGATTTAATCGGCACACTCGCTAGCTCATATCCTCCTGATGGATGGATACCAAATACCGTATTTTTGAGTGCTGCAAAGCAAGCGATACCCAATTTTTCGTATAAAAATTATGGTTTTGGCTCGCTAAAGACCTTTTTTAGGAGCTTGCGGCCAGAATTGGAATTGAGTGACGATAATAAGAAAATTCGCCCAAAAATCGCGGTCGAGAATTTTGACCAAATTTGGGATACGATTGTTGAATTATCGCTTCAAAGTGGCGATTCTGAGGGCTGGATAGCAAATCCGGCGTTTTTACGTCATATGGCGGAGAAAAATCCGAAATTTTCGTATAAAAACTACGGTTTTCGCTCGGCGAAGGAGTTTTTTATGAGCCTGCAGCCAGCGATTGAGATGAATAAAACGTATCAAAAAATTCGGCTTTCTGAGAATTACCGCGAAATTTTAAAATCCTAAATTCACCGAATTTGGCGGCAAATTTGGGCGCAAATTTAAAAGCAAATTTCGCTAAAATTTAAAATCTTTTCCGAGATAAAACTCAATCACCTGTTCGTTGTTTGCCACTTCGTTTGCGGTGCCCGAGCAAAGCAGGCTGCCGTCTTTCATCACATACGCGCGGTCGCAAATGCCGAGCGTCTCGCGGACGTTGTGATCGGTGATTAAGATGCCGATTTGTAGCTTTTTTAGGTCGCGCACGATGGTTTGGATGTCGGCAACTGCGATCGGATCGACGCCGGCAAATGGCTCGTCTAAAAGTAGAAATTTGGGCGTGATAATGAGCGAGCGCGCGATTTCGCAACGTCTGCGCTCGCCGCCACTAAGGCTGACGCCCAAACGATCGCGCACGTGCGTGATGTTTAGGAGTTCGAGCATTTCATTGACTTTTTTTTGCATCTCTGCTTTGGTTTTGTACGAAATTTCGGCAGCTAAAAGCAAATTTTCCTCGACGCTTAGGTCTTTAAAGATGCTGCTTTCTTGCGGAAGATAGCCGATGCCCAATTTTGCGCGTTTGTGAAGCGGAATTTGCGTGATATTTTCGCCGTCAAGGTGAATTTCGCCACTGGTTGCTGAAATCAGACCGCAAATCATATAAAATGTGGTCGTTTTTCCAGCGCCGTTTGGCCCCAAAAGTCCCACAATTTCGCCACTTTTAACGTCGAGCGAGACATCTTTTATGATCTCGCTTTTTTTGATTGTCTTTCGCAAATTTCGCGCCTCAAGTCTGTGCATAAAAAACCTCGTATTTCCTCTTAAATTCGCCGCTGGTGATCGAAACTAGGTAAAATTCCATCTCAAATTTCTTCAAAGCCGCGATTAAATCGCTATCGGCCCACTCAACCAGATGAAGTCCGTCTTCAAAAAGTGTCTCAAAAAGCCCATTTTTACGCAGTCCGTCAAAACCATCGCGGTAGATGTCGTAGTGATAAATTTCGCCGTAATTTTGCATCACGGAAAAAGTTGGCGACGTAACATCGCTAAATCCGTGCTTTTGAGCGATTTTTTTAACCAGCGTCGTTTTGCCGCTAGCCAGGTCGCCTTGCAGGAGAATAATGCCATTTTTAGGCAAAATTTCGATTAATTCATCCAGCTCGTCCGCGCCCAAAATCGCCTCAAATTTCTTTTGCATACTTTGCCTGCTCGGATTTTGGGATGGATTTTGTCGCAGGAAATCCCAAAACTTCGTATTTTACTTCGCGCGTAATAAATTTAATCGTGATGATATCGCCTATTTTTAGCTCTTTGCTTGGCTTTGCGACGACGCCATTTACGCTAACGACGCCACTTTTGCACATATCTTCGCTTACCGCGCGGCGTTTTGTGATATTTACGACATTTAGAAATTTATCAACTCTCATGGGCGTTATTCTACCAAATTTGGCTTAAATTTTAATGCTATTTTTATGGAAATTTGCTAAAATAAAGGCTTTAAATTCCAAAAAAAGGTTTTAGCATGAAAAAAGATGTAAAAAAGGTAGTTTTGGCCTATTCTGGCGGACTTGACACGAGTATAATTTTAAAATGGCTTGGTGATAATTATGGCTGCGAGGTGGTGACATTTACGGCTGATATTGGCCAAAATGAGGACTTGGCGCCGATTAAAGAAAAAGCCCTAAAATTGGGAATTAAAGAGGAAAATATCTTTACACTTGACTTGAAAGAGGAATTTGTGCGAGATTACGTTTTCCCGATGTTTCGCGCGAATACGATTTATGAGGGCGAATATCTTTTAGGAACGTCGATTGCAAGGCCACTTATCTCAAAATATTTGGTTCAAATCGCGGCAAAAACGGGCGCGGACGCGATCGCACACGGTGCTACTGGTAAAGGAAACGACCAAGTGCGCTTTGAAATTGGTGCGTATGCCCTAAATCCGGACATCAAAATCATCGCTCCGTGGCGCGAATGGGATTTAAATAGCCGCGAAAAATTGCTAGCATATGCGAAGAAAAATGACATTGAAATTTCCCAAAAGAAGGGCAAATCGCCATACTCAATGGATGCAAATTTGCTTCACATTTCGTATGAGGGTTTGGTTTTAGAAGATCCTGCGGCCGCTCCAGAAGAGGATATGTGGCGCACGACTGTCGATCCGAAAAATGCCCCAGATAAGGCTGAAATCGTGGAAATCGAATACAAAAATGGCGATCCAGTGGCGATTAATGGGGAAAAATTGACTCCAGCGCAAATTTTGACAAAACTCAATGAACTCGGCGCAAAACACGGCGTTGGACGCACGGATATTGTCGAAAATCGCTATGTTGGCATGAAAAGTCGCGGCTGCTACGAAACTCCAGGCGGCACAATCATGCTAAAAGCGCACAGAGCGATCGAGAGCATTACCATAGATAGGGGCGCGGCGCACTTAAAAGACGAGATAATGCCGAAATATGCGGAGCTCATTTACAACGGATTTTGGTTTAGTCCAGAGCGTGAGATGTTACAAGCATTAATCGACAAATCTCAAGAGCACGTAAATGGCAAGGTTCGCGTGGAATTATACAAAGGAAATGTCGCTGTAATCGGACGCGAGAGTGCGACTGATAGCCTCTTTAATACCGATTTTTCGACATTTGAAGAGGATAGCGTTTATAATCAAAAAGACGCAGAGGGCTTTATTAAGTTAAATGCGCTTAGATTTATAATCGCGGGAAAAAATGGCAGAAAATCATAAAATTTAATGCATAAATTTGCATAGAATTTTACATAAAATTATAAGGATTTTAAGATGAAAGTTCTATTGATAAAAGATGTAAAAAGCCTTGGAAAAGCCGGTGAAATCAAGGATGTAAAAGACGGCTACGGAAATAATTTTTTGATCGCAAAGGGTTACGCAAAGCTCGCCACAGACGCGGTTATTAGACAGTATGAAGCGGGCAAAAAAAGAGAGGCAAAAGAGCTCGAAGATGAGATTGCAAACACCCAAATTTTGGCAAATCAGCTAAAAAATGTGATCGTGACAATCAAGAAAAAAGTGGGCGATAATGGCATGCTTTTTGGCTCGATTACTAAGGACGACATCGCGGGCGCCTTGAAGGATCAAAAAGGCATTGAAATTGATAAAAAAACGATCGAATTTGCACCGATTAAAACCACCGGCACGCACGAAATTACGGTCAAATTCCGCCACGGAATCGGCGCAATCTTCGGCCTAGAAGTAGCAGGAGAGTAGAGGTGTTTCGCGCAACTACGATTTTAGCGTATAAAGGCAAGAATGAATCAGTCATCGGCGGCGACGGACAGGTTACTTTCGGCAACTGCGTCCTAAAAGGCACGGCGACAAAAATCCGAAAATTAGGCAAAAACGGCGAAGTTTTGGCTGGATTTGCCGGAGCTACTGCCGATGCGTTCAATCTTTTTGATATGTTTGAGCGCTGCTTGGATGGCGCGAAGGGAAATTTAGTAAAAGCCGCGGTGGAATTTAGCAAAGAGTGGCGCAAAGATAAGTATTTACGCAAGCTAGAGGCGATGATGATTGTCTTAGATCGCAAAAATATCTTTTTGCTCTCAGGCACAGGCGATGTCGTCGAGCCAGATGACGGCAAAATTGTAGCCATCGGAAGCGGCGGAAATTACGCACTTTCAGCGGCTCGAGCGCTAGATAAATTCGGAAATTTAAGCGACGAAGAGCTAGTTTTAGAGAGCTTAAAAATCGCCGCAAATTTGTGCATCTACACAAATTCCAACATCAAAACATACAAATTAACGGATTAGAGATGAATTTAAGACCAAAAGAGACAGTGAAATTTCTTGACGAATATGTCATCGGTCAAGATGAAGCGAAAAAGGTGATCGCGGTCGCTCTGCGCAACAGATACCGCAGAATGCAGCTTTCAAAGGAGTTGCAAGAGGAGATTATGCCAAAAAATATTCTCATGATCGGCTCAACCGGCGTCGGTAAAACCGAGATCGCGCGCCGCCTTTCTAGGATGTTTGGGTTGCCTTTTGTGAAGGTCGAGGCGAGCAAATACACCGAAGTCGGCTTCGTCGGCCGCGATGTGGAGAGTATGGTGCGTGATTTGGCGATTGCTGCGCTAAATTTGGTGAAAAAAGAGGAA
>Ga0065711_1008001_pt1 | contig 15891 bp, 7 predicted proteins | sample Hoacrofraction12_FD_59098 | JGI IMG/M metagenome (GOLD analysis project Ga0065711, IMG submission 59098) | Hoatzin crop microbial communities from Cojedes, Venezuela - Epithelial fraction 12 v2 (version 2) | ecosystem: Host-associated > Birds > Digestive system > Esophagus > Crop | place...
CAAGACCAGGTTGGACAGGGCTCTGAGCAACCTGATCTAGTTAGTGGTGTCCCTGCTCGCTGCGGGGGGGGTTGGACTAGATGACCTCTAGGGGTCCCTTCCAACCCAAAACTTTCTATGATTCTATGATCATGGCAAAACTCAGACTGGATGGGAATCTACCCCCAGGATTCCTCAGAATTGAAATTCACATTTACAAGACATGCTGGAAAATATTATTAAGTCCTAGCAGTATGTCTACTCACAGTTATTGTAAGTTTTTTAGTAATAGTTTCTGATGAATACAGGAATTACAAAAGTGAGGTTTATCATTCTTTTCCTCAGCTCTTATCCAATGGGTTTGTCATTCCACAGTTTCATTTTACTGTGTCTTTTTTGTGTTGGGAGAAGGGGGATTTCTCCTGCAGAAAAGATTCTGCTGGAACCTTAAAAAATTTCCCAGCTGAACAGTGTGTTGACAGGAAAAGCTGTCGCTTAAGGAGACCAGCATTTCTGGAAAACGAATTAGTTCTTAAAAGAGATCTTGGCTGGCTGTACTGTAGAGTTTATGTGAACAACAGCTCTATAGATGGGGCTTGCGGCTATTTTTTTCTTTTTATTTTGTAATTGACTGATTTAGCTTGCATCCATGAGCTGTTCCAGTATAATTTTGGCATTGTACCTCACGTTTTGATTTCTTGAAAATGGTTACTTACCTTTTCCTTCACATAAAATTGACTGCTGGCATGGTGAGTAGTTAATTCTTTGTCTTTTTTTAGCACAAAAAGTGTACTGGCCTGATTGTGATTGTTCTGCTTTAAAAAAAAGCATGGAAGTCAGTAAGTATCTTGAAAGAAAGGATATTCAGAACTACATGAGATTTTTCTTTGAGGTGATTATTGGTTTTCCCTACAGCTGTGTGGAAGGAGTTTCTGTTTCTGGTACAGGCTAAATGCTACAGTTGCTGCATAGGTAAAATACCCACCTAAGCCGCTTGGAATCCCTCCTGGCGTAAAACAGAGTTTTTCTTAAAAAACAGAATGAGGTTTGTCCTGTATGATCTTTTCTTGGCTTTCTCACGTAAATGAGGTAAAAAAGAAAATAAATCTCTTTTTAAATGGCAGGGAGAGCCCGTCATGTTAATCTTTTTAATTATATTTACATGGTGTGATTCTTCAACTTAGGCATGCTACATTTTTAAGTACAGCCATTCTGTCATTGCTCTGTACGTTGTTAAACAGGTCTAAACCCAGACTAAGTCAGTTAGGTTCATTGGTCCTTTTTTAGTGATAGAATGATTGAAAGCAGAATCTGCCATGTTTAATGCATCGTAAGGCCAAACTAGAAGCCTTATTTCAATGTCAAAGACTTCAGCAATGAGAATAGAAGACATGTTAAACTTTACTTTAGATTAGATCAAATCTGTCCCTATATGTTTAGAACTGCAAAAATGAGTAATTTTGGAGGCATCTGCAACACTTCTCCAATCAGGGCACTTTTTTTCATTCTGTGCTGCAACCATCCATTTGTACTCTTCCAAAATGGGACTTGTCAACGTTTTAGCATGAAGATCCCAAGCCACGTTTTGTCTAAGGACTGCCAGGGAAATTTGCACATCCTTTTTGCCACAGGTGCATAGTTGCTGACCCTATATTACTGTGAGCTAATTTGTACCATTGTGAGTTCTGCCTTTCCCCCATTCCCTCGTTTAGATTGTTTTCTAGACTAACAAAGCGTAGTTTTAAGAAGTTTGAATCAACTCTACATTAACAAATCCTGCCTCACTTTTCAAAAATGAGTCATAATTCTGTCCACCCAAATGTTAATCTAAATGTTATCCTGTGGCCTTTATGTCCTGTTCTTTCCAGAACTCTTGCTGAGAGTGGACAGCTCTCAGTAGCTTTTCAGAATTCTGGCGGTCTCTGCAAGATCAAATGATTTCTATCAGTAGGAAAAGGCGAGTATCGGAGACAGTGCAGTCCACCTCAGTACAGTCCCTCAATGTATAGAAGTGGGTATAAAGTTGTCATGTATGTGCAAAGGAGCAGAAATTTGTGAAGGTGTAACCTGTGGCAGAGGACAGACTACTTTGACATGTAACTATAGCAATCCCCTAGCCTATATTCTTTGTTTTATTCTTGTGCTTTTTGTTATACTTCTATTACCAGTTGATAATGTTTGCTTAGTTGGCAATTTGAAGATGATACCAAAGAATCAGGGCATTAAGGTAGAATTGGAGAATATACCAATTTAGATTTTGCTAATCTGTTCAAGGAGGAGGTCAAGTGGTGGTATAAACTGCACTGGCTTAGGCACCTGCTAGACTTTCTTTGTGTTTAGATCAGTTTCTGAATTTCCCTGTGCTGCCCATGGAGTCTACTGCTTCTTAGTACTCAAGTTCGTCATGCAAAAGGAGCTTAACTTTAATGACATCCTAAGAGGGACCCATCCATACTTTCTATCAGCCGGTGTCTCCGAGACAACATGGCACTGTGGTCAAAGCAGCTGAGACAATTCACTTCTGTTTACACTAGATGCAGAATCATTTTCTCAGAATTTGGAAGTTCAGAAAGAGAATGAAATAAGATCATTTTCCCTCTATACTTTACAAAATCCTACAAAGTATGGTAGACCTTTTTGCCCTTGCATCATTATGTACAGAGGCTTTCATTGCAGACTTACTCAAGGCAGATTATGTGAACCCCAGAAAAATGTATGCTTGAAATTGTGCAGCACCATTTTCAGGAGAGAACAGCGAGAGCAAGGGAGTAATATAGACTTCAGAAAATGCTGAAAATAATGAGTGTCATTCTGTGTTTAAAAGCCATGAAGCAGATTGAAGTCATCGGTCTCTGCTTCTCAGTATGCATCCATAGTGTCTCCTCGTTTCACCTGGATCTGCACAGTGATCTGTGGTACTTGAGGAAAGGACATTGGAAGAGAATGGAGAACCCTGACAAAATATGTGGGTATGCTATTGGGCTGATCCTGATTACAGAACAGTAACTGGATCCAAAAAGAGAGGAGAACGAGCATTTGGTATCATCTCTGTACCACATAAATTCAGAGATGCTCCAGGGACAAGCAGTGTGAAGACAAGCCGTGGCTCTCCTTAGAGCTGCTCTGCCTTCCGAGGGCCTCCCTGTTCCTGACTGCAGCTCGTGTTGATGACGGAGCCTCCCCTCCACCAACCTGTTTGGCAGTAGGCCTGCTTGTCGCTGCTGCGCTGGCAGCAACTCCCTCCTGGTCTCTTCAGCCTCCTCTGCCTTCATTACAGGTCACCTCAGCAGCACCCAGCGAATCTCCATGGGCGTTGAATTAGCTCAGTATTTTAAAGGTGATGAGTGCAGAAAACGTGTTGCTTGTGTTCACTACTTTTAAAAGGAATTTCAGTTTCCCACCCTTCTCTCCTGACACTTTCTAAAGGCAGGGATACGAATGTATTTCTGAGGCAAGAGAAAAGCAAAACCAAATCTTTATTTCTTTATCTTTTGGTCTGGATGAACCTTCTTATCATAGCTGCCACAGCTGCAGCTTCTTCAGCCTTCAGATTAATGGCAAGACAGCTTTTGCAAAGTGTTTTTTTCTAAACCTTGTTTCTCAGGTGTTGAAAATAAACCTTGTGTCTTCCTGACTTAATATTCCTCAAGGCTGCTTGCACAGCAAGGTTATGGCTTTTGTGGAGTCATAACCTACCACCTAATGAGCCTTCCAGGGCAAGAGAAGGCCTGATCTTCCTGTAATGAAAGACAGGCAGGAGAGAAGAAACAAAACAAAACCCCTGAGTAAAAGCCTTCTGTAGTTTCTCTGTTCCTCACAGAAAGATGAGTCAGTGACCGAACTTTTTCTTCTACTTTTCAACCTTTTGGCTGTTGTAAAAAGAACATGACAAAGGCAATGTCATAATTATCTTTTAATAAAAGATAAAAAAGTTGGAAGACAGTATTCTTGCTTGTTCCTACCAAAGTGCTGATCCACTTCTTTTCTTCCTTGCACCATCAACACTGGGGAAAGAAGAGAAAGACAGAAATAAAAGAAATAACTGCTTCTGACAACCAGTAACCTTTTCATAAATTACAATCTGTGCAGTTCGATGGGGCAAAACTTAACTTGAATTTTAGAGAAGGTCTCACAGCCAGTGCTGGTGTGTTGGAACTACAGCTCTGATTTTTCCTGGCAGCAGTATCAGTCTGAATAACCGATATTGAACACCTGCTAAACCAGGGACTGGTGACTTCCAGGTGAATATCCAAATAACAGAGCCTTTCTCACCCTCTTGCTTGCTTTCTCCTTGCATGTGTTTAGTACATTCCATAAAATGAAGCAGGTACACAGAGGGGTACATTTTGAAACACCCTCATGCTGATGACTGAGGTGGGATTTTGATTTGACCTTCTAGGGTTTTCAATTAAAGTCCCCTTCTTTTTAGCCAGCAGAGTTTTTGAGGGTTTTGGGCAAGAAATTTTTTTGAGAAACGCTTACTGTTCAGTACCTTTGAGACCTCAAGCAGCCTCAGTGTAGCTGCATGGAACAGACTCATTGTGGACCACAAATGAGAGTAGCTTAATTCTATGTCTGTGTTGAAAGGGACATGGACAAAATAGTTCCCACCTTCCCCTGCCTCAGTAAGAGTGCAGTTTTCACATTCAAAGTCACTCAAAAAGTGGAATGATGAATTAGAGCTATCTGTAAGTATTGTTAATTTTGCTTTTCTTCTTTCTTCCTGTTTTCCCTAAGACTGAGCTATCAAATTCCCAAACAGTAAGTAGAAATGCATCTGTTCACATTATTAATCTAAGGATTTACTTGCAAACTAAGATCTTTTCTTCTAGAGTAACCATCCTTAGGTATTTAATTTGTACAGCACATTTTTTCCAGCCTTTCCTTCATAGACCATAAAATACCAATTGAGCATTTGGCTTTATGGCTTCTGGCAGACTTTGGAAAAGATGGCAAACATTCAGGCCCATACTCTTGCTCCCAAAACCTAAAAATCCAATAACAACCAGTTTTCTTTTGCTGTGTTATGTTCTTGCTATATGGTGGGAGATTTTGCCGTTAAAACCACAGTACACTTTCTGCATTGAATTTCTCAATATTTTATTTTTCCTGTGTTAAAATGAAACTAAAGGTAACAGTATGTGTTTACTAGAGGGAAAACTGCTTCCCTAGAGGGAAAAATGTTTTTTTAAAGAATTCTTCAACATATGCCGCTCTATTCTGAGGGAAGAAAAGACGTAAAAATTTCATGAAGTAATCAAAACTTAAAAATAGCAGAGAAGCATTGTCCAATGGATGGCTTCAACAGCTATATTTGCCAGCGCATTTACTCACTAACTGAGCCTGACACCAACAGCATCCAATTTGTTTTTTTAGGACACTGCCCTGAGGATTTAAGCAGGATGTGTTACAGAAAGACATGTTCTGATGCTTTGTAAGGTGACAAAATTTGCTTTAATTCTGTCAAGTTATAGTACTGTGAGCATTAACTAACTGTTGCGGCACTGGAGTGGATCCACGTGGGTCAGAAACCGAGGTTGCGGTCATGCCCTTTACTGAAACTTTGTATGTCTCACGGAGCTGTGGTTTGCAGCATGATACACAAATTACCGCCAAAGAGATTGGTAATCTCTGCTGATTAACAATAGAAGGCTTTTTAAATACAGAATTGTACAGAGGGAAACATGCCCAGCAGGTTCCCTCTCTGATATTTAATTATAAGAGAATCTGATGGAGAGAGGTGTTTACAGGACTGGCTCTGCATTACCTGCAAGGAGATTTCTCACAGAAAAGGTTTAAAAGAAAGGCACATGCTAGTGTCAGGCAAAGGTTAGGACACTAGCTCAATTAGAGCTAATTAACAACCTGTGAGTGCTTTACTTTTTCAGCCACGCTGCATGACATCATGTGTGGCACTTCATTGCACAAGAACTTTTTGCTGTGGGCTGGAAGAGTCTGATTCTCCAGTGCTTTCAAGCTACTGCTACTGTAGGTCATAGTTTGCAAATGATGTTTGAGGGATTTAGAAGGTGTCAAGCCTATGACTAATGTTAGTTTTCTGGTGTGTGGGTGGATGTTTAAGTGTCATATAGATTTGTGAGGTACTGCAGTTAATGGATTGATTTGGTTGATCATGGGTGGTTTGGTGGAGTTCAGGATCAAGTGGTATGCTGTTCCCTGATGGACTAGGTTAGAGTAACTGCAAGTTCAATAAAACATTGAAATACTGTATTTATGTGAAGAAAATTGAAAGATTTTGAACACTTGATCATTTGTTGCACAGATTCAAAATTATTTTTGTCCAAAGGCTCTTCAGTTTGTTTCGAAATGAGCTGGTGAACTTGCCATAACTCTTAATGAACCCAGGTGGGATTTTTAAAAGTATGAATGTTTGTCTGACTCCTGTCCCAGTGAAGCAAGTGTATTCATCCCTGACCTCATCTGGAGTAAAGTTCAACCACATCTCATCACCTCTTTTTGAGAAGCCTACACATAGAGCCCAAATCACAGCAATCTCCCTTACACCTCACATTACTTGGCACTCTTGTTTGCAGTGTGAGTGGGTAAGTCGGGGAATAAAGAGATGCTGGATACCAACTTTGCTTTTTGCTTCTTAATAAAAAGCTACTGTTAAGGTCATAGCTGGGTCAGGCTGGTGGGCAATGAGCAAATACTTGTAGTGCTGCCTCTAGTCCATAATTACTCTGCAGATAACCTTAAAGTTATAAGCATTTCAAGATTTTGGTCAATTAAATCATCACTTAAACATATAATGGGTATTTCATTTTGGCTAAAGAAATGTAGAGGAACTCTGATCCAGAGGTAATTGCTTTTAATTCCAACTGCAATTTGCATTTTTTTCACTTGTCATCACATTTGCTTGTAGTTTACTAGGTACTTTCACTGAACCTGTTGTGTTAAAGGTAGAAGTGCACTTGTTTTGAGATAGTTACAATTTGTTTTTCCTATTACTCTTTTAAGCAAACAGAATGAAAATTACTATTGAGAAATCTGAATAACAGTGGGGAAACTGAAGCATCTTGAACAACAAGGAACACGTGAGAAGTTACTATGCATCTTGCCTGAGAGACAGGATGGAGCAGGGACAGCCCAGGGAGTGACGCTTTCAGCCACTGCACTTACTTCAGAGCTGTTTGAGTAGCTTGTGGTGCCCATAGCCTAATACCTACTGCTGAGCCCGTGCCAAGCACAGGGCAGTTCACCCCTCTGGACACCTGCTCATGTATAAAGTTCAACAGCCTGTTGTTTCGACTGCATGCGGTCAGGTAGACGAAGGTGAGATGTTGCCCACCGGAGAGTGTGAAAGGTGGAACTTCTTCCTCACCCAGCAGTATGCTCATACCCAGCGCTTGTTTGGAGTGAGCCTTTGTGACTCTGGGTGAAAAACACCAAACAAATGATGTAAATGGGAAACTTGAAAAGCTAGCAAATGATACTGCAGCTTTCCACATTAGTTTTTTGTTAAAGGAGAAGTTAGTGACGTAAAGCCTGAATTTATGCTCAGGAAATTGCTTTTCATCCTACAGCATAGGTTCTTGAGCAAAGGTGGGCTCAGACAATAAGTTGAAAATTATCTTTCACAGAATTTTGATCAAAGTACAAATGTCCTTGCCTCAGGAAGCAGTTTGTTTTCGCCTGAGAAGTGATGCTGAAAAAATCAAAAAGAGCAAAGTCTGCTTGCTGGTCAAAATACATCCATGAATAAACTGCATCACAGAGCTACCAATAACATAACATTTTTGAAGACCATATCATTCTGTTGCTATAAGAAAAGTGGTTTCTAAAACTCAGCATTGTATGGGAACTCTTGCGATAACAATGTTATTTGAAACTATTATTGTTTATCATGCAATAGAATGTAGACATCGAGCATATTTGTTCTGATTTGGCAGAATCCAGATCCGAGCTGAATTTTGCCAGTTTCATGGTTTGCCTGTTTTGGAAGTTTCATGTAATTTTTTTTCTGTGAAATTGTGTTGAGGCCTTTTGTAGGAAGATACCTATATTTAGCCTGTTGTTGTGTCTGTATGTTTTATCTGTTCTTTAGAATAGAAAACAAAAATTGTAATTACTAGTACACATTTGAATCCTGAAGGATCCAAAGGAACTATCCACATAATGCTAAATTCCCACTGATGCATCATTTTACTTATTTTAATTTTGCTTCTTTGTTACAAAGCTGAATTTGAAGGCTTCATTTTTACCCTTTAATACAATTTTTTGGAACCCAGGAATCCTCACGTGTCAGGAGCCTCTGAATAGGTATAAATAATGTTCTTCTTTGCTCTTAGAAATTCCCTTTTACTGAAAACACCTTCTCATTCTGGTATGGAGTGACACAGTTCTTAAACAGAGAAGCTCGTGACAAATGATCCTGACTGTTTACTAGTTCTTTTTTTGTATCCCAGCATTATTATAGAGGGACACTGCCAGAAGAGTTTCAGCTCAACTTTCCTTTTTCATCCCCGAAAAGAAGGATGTATCTACAGCTGAGACTTCTAATGCATTTGCTTGAAAGATTAAATTCTGTTGGTAATGGTGACTTCATCTCTAATTCCACACCAGACTGTAAGCTGGAGTAATACCGTTGAACGCCTTTCCCCAGTAATTGGCCAGTGAAATCCCTAGTGGGTTACTAGTGAGCTTGTTAAAGGAAAACTTTTCAAATACCAGTTAATTTCAGCTGCTAGCAGTTTCTGCTGAATGTTTCAAGTTGTAGCACAGCCTGGACACAGCTGCTTTACATTGTCAGCTTGCAGGCATTTTCTGAGCAGGCCTAGCTGAAAGAACATCTGAAAGTGCTGTTCTGGCCACCTGTTGCTTTCCTACATTATTCCCACAGAAACCCACCTCTGCTGAATGTGAGCGAGTGAGCTGTAGTTCTCTATGCGTCTGAAGAGAGATGAAGAAAATATGCATGAGAAAAACAGCTTAGGAGAAAACTCTGTTACAGCACTTAAAGGGCCTATCAAGAAGCTTTCTTTGGATCAGGGCTAAGAGCAGGTAAATCTATTCAGAGAAGAAAGAAGAATTTAGGTAGGAACCTGAAACTTTATGGGAAACTTGTACAAATACTTGCCAAGTTTGTCATTACCTCACTTGTGGTGGTTGGTGCAATAGAGCATAGCTGTTAGTAATCCTAGATTTGGTCAGAAGCCGAGTCATGCCTATTTTCATTATTCTTCAGGCATGACTCTAAAGACTTCAGACATTTAGTATGCCTCTGGCATTTTTTAGCTGTTTTGAATGCATTATGTGGAACTAGCCTCTTTGGAGACTAAGTGTTCCATTTATTCAGAGATGTCTTCCTGCAATGCCAGTATGTTTCAACCATAACCTACAGAAATAATTTTTAGTGGCAAGAAAAGAATTTAGTCATCACAGTCTGCACAGACTCCCAGTATGATTTTTAAGAGAACCTCGCCCTGAAATGGGGAAGGAATAGCTAGGGGGAGAATATGAATCTTCACCTTTTGTACTTCATCAGACATCGTGTAAATGTGAATACGACATCCTTGTCTATTGCAGTTAGGTCTGTGTGTGTCACTTGTTCCTATCTCTAGAAGCTTTCCTTCTCTGTGTGCCTCATCTGACTCCTTTTGACTGTCACCTCAGCTTCCCTGGCGCCTTACCTACCCTTCTGTTGGCACCTTGACTTCATTGCTGATGCATAGTCCACATATTGTTATTAGCTTTTCTTCAGGATAAATTTAGAAATGAGAGGTTGTTGAACTCAAGTGAATTCTGTAGTTCTTTTGCATAGAAATAGTGGTGGGGTTTTTCTTTTATATTTAGCAGGCGGTTTTCGGTACAATTTAGAGACATAGCTGAAACAGTTATCCAACATCCAAATGCAGTTTGTCTTCAGAGGGTGAAAACCTGTATCAGGGTTGGTAATCTAGAGACTTGACAGTTTAAAAAAAAGAAAAAGAAATAAAAAAGGAGGGGGGAGAAGGGTTTAACTCTGCTTAATTCTTTGAATCTGAAAAGCTGCTAGAAGCAAATAGCTTTTGATCACCATCAGCTTTTGTCTGAGTTAAAACATATGACTTAGAGTTAGAAACATAAGACTGGGAACAATCACTGAGATTGCAAGAGCTGGGGCATTAGTTAGTCCGTGCCTTTCTGGTCACTCCACTGTAATGGAATTTTTTTTTCCTGTCTTCGAATGAACTGAAGTTCACTAGTCTCACCCATTTCTACACAGATGGCTGATTTCAGGAGGCTATGTCCTGTCTTTAATCTGCTATCTTCACCTTGTCCCAGTTCTTTTTTCTGTTCCTTTCTCGTGGGTCCCTGTCTCCATCCCCCCGTTTCCCACAAAACTCTGATGTTTGAAATTCACTATTAAAACTCCTTTTGGTATAGTATTTTTTCCTCAGGTATTTTTAGATAGGATTTTTGATTCACGCCCTTAAGTTTCAGTTATATGCTCTTTCTGATATTAACAGATATTTCTTTGAAGGTTTTAGGTACAGGATTATTCATAAAGATATCTCAGGAAAAGAACAACAACTGAGGTCTCTTCTGGACTGCAATTTGTGCGGTTAGGTTTTCCACCCTAGAAAGATCGCTCTACTTTTTTCCAGTGGCTTTCTTCCTGAAATGTTTCACAGATGGCCTGGCACTCTTTAGAGAATGCTAAATAGCACACAGAGTGTTTCTTAGCTCTTGACTCATGGCTATATCCTGACATCCCAAGGGCTGAAGGAAAGGGAAAACAATACAAGGTTGAGGCAGAAGGAGTTTACATAAAGTGTCAGTCCTTGCTGGCCTTCAAATATTTAAATACACTGCTATTGTTTGTCTTGCACTAGGCTGTTGTTTTCATCCAGAAGTGTTCAAAGAGCACCTGTTCTTCCATCTTGTGTGAACCACAAACTACAACCACAGTGAGAATGTGGTCACAGACTTGTCTGCCTCTGGGGCGTCGTATCTGCAGCAGCTAGTGCTCTTGCATTTAGTTTGGCCATCTTGCTCTGATCCACATGCTTGTCTGTACTCTGCCTGATTCATTGCTTACCAGTGCTGTGGTTCTCCAACTTCCCCTCTGTCCTCCTTCCTGGCTCTTGCTCTTTGACTCACTTGCCAACAGATGAACTTTCTGGCCTGGATATGATCTGCTCATATTCTCCATTGCCCTGTTTACAAAGACATGTATACATTTCAGAGTTTTGAATGTTGCCCTTTGCTAACACAAAGTAATAAGAAGAAATAACCTTTTCTCCTTTCTTCCTTCCTTCTCTGTTCATAGAGAATAGTGACTGGAATAACAAAGTACAAAGTAAACCAAGCACAGAGTGGAATGTCTAGTAGGGTCCGAAGGGTTTTCCTCCAGGGAAAGGCTGCTTGGGACTTACTAACTTTTGAACAATCAACAGGAAAATGGTTCTTTTGCTCTGAAATGGATTTCAGAGGGAAGCGAGGTTTGAAACATTTGACAGAAACTTCATTAATAGCTCTTGATGGTCTTCTAGCTCTTTGCATTCTCAAGGCCTACATCAACAGGAGCAAAGAATAATAAAATGATAATAATAATAATATACATTTTCTTATTCATTTTTCCTGTTTCAGTACAAGTTGGGTTCATTCAACTGAAGCTCTGAGTCTGTAGCTGAAAAAGAAAAATTGAAGATGTGGCTACTATTGAGCCATTGATCCGGGACCACCAGTAATTCAGCATGCTTTGTTAAAGAAAACAGCAGTGAAGACAGAGATCTTTAGCTAGTGGAACGTCTTCTACCTGTGCAGGATCACAGAATGGCTGAAGTTGAAAGGCACCTCTGGAAATCGTTTAGTCCAGCCCTGCTGCTCAAAGTAGAGCCAAAGCAGGGCATTTGTACATATTGATCAAATGCTACCTGAACCTTCTCTTCTCCAGGCTAAACAATCCCAGCTTTCTCAGCCTCTCCTTGTATGTCAGATGTTCCAGTCCATAGTGTCACTAAGCTATTCGTCTAACATCTACTTATCAAAGTATCTGGAAGCTATTCCTCCTCATGTGACTGTAGGGTTGAGAAATCTTTCTTCTACTGGTAGAATTCATATCTGAGTTAACTGAAATAGGATGTTTATGGAGACAGAGTTCAGGGCTTCTAGCAGAAAAGGGCCTAGAAAGAGCGTTGCTGCTCGAACAGATTGCCACATCCACTGCTTTGACATCAAGCTGCAATTTCTGTGAGCCTGTAGCAGAGTCTTGTGGTCGACTCCTGTGTGTTGCATCTCTAGTTCCCGACTTTCATGACAAGTGGACATCATGAAGCATTACTTAGTGGTATGTTGAGGATTTCAGAGTGCCTTTCCCTGGGCTAAGAGGATTACATTATGCTATGGCACTCTGTTAAAACGCTGACAGTTCTCATTCCAGAAGTAACTATATTATGCTGTTATATCAGTATGGTGAGGGGAATAAAACTAACTTTTTGTTTAGTCAGAGTTTAGTAAAATTGGATTTGGTTTGTTTGTCCATTAGACTTTGTGTGGTTGAACAGAAATTCCCTTAAGGGAGGAATGTCTGTGTGGTTTTGAGCCAATTCCGTTATTTTCTGTAAAATCATTGCTGTCTGAGAACTTAGGTGTCTGACTAACAAAAGTTATAAGGCAAGTTCTTGAATTTACATGGCTTGCATCAGCAGGCATGAAATGTAATACACAGATTCACTGTTTCTCTGGTTGCAATGAAGTGATGATTTACATGGGCTGTTACCTGCTTGGAAATTAGTATTTTGCCTCCACGAAGTGCCTCAGGATACAAACTTGTCCCTGGGAAAGTAGGAGGGGAGAGAAGAATCTAAATCTTTTTTTTTTTTCATGAATCAGAAACTGAAAAACATGTGAACAGCAGGATAGGAATGCTGGAGTTGCTTTTACTTGGCATACTCTGAAAGGGGTTTGTTCACATTTGCAAAGCAAAATCAAAAATCTGGAAGGCTGAAACAGAAAATGACCAACTGCAACCAAAGCATTTGCTGCCTATTTGCTCTGAATGTGCAATTGGCCTTGGTCTTTTAATTATAATCCATAAAGATGGCTCTGTTCCCTACCCACCCTTGGGCTTCCAGGAGCATTGAGTGCTTAGGGCTTGGGCGGCTAATGCTATAATTGAAACAGCTGCTCTCCTAAGCACTTTATTCATTCACCTTCAAAATTGTTGGTGGATCTGTGGTGTGTTCTGGGCCTTTTCTGTAGATGTGAATCTCAAGCGCAGCCACTTGCTAGATAGAACTAATGAATAGAATTTGCCATGGCTTTTGGTGCGTTGTCTCAGTTTTTAAAATGAGAAGAAAAAGGGAGGGGGTGAGGGGAAGGCTGCTCTTAGGCCATAAAGCTCTTTGGACTAAATTCACTTTACCTACAAGACCAGACATCCTAATTCTCTGTTATTCTCAATGACTTCAATTGCAAGTAAATGTAAAATAATACTAGGCCAAAAGGTCATTATTTTTACATTCTGCACTGATTTTTAAATTAGCGCATACAGAGAATAGCCTCTGGGAATTGCACCGTAAATGAGTGGAGCACTGGGAGAGGTCCACGCTAATTCATGAAGGCCCCAGGCCAGTAGTTGCTCTGCAGCCCACTGTTTCTGTCTTGCCTTGGGACTGCATTGCTGTTGCAGCCCTTGTTAAAGTTGGAAAACTTAATTTCTTTGCTAATGGCAAAGCCAGGATGCAGCTGGCAGTGGCTAACGTGGATGTATTCGGTAGGGTTGTGGCGGAGATGGAGTTACTGACTAAAATGCAATCGCTTGACTGCTCTGATAGAGCGTTAGCGTAATGGCGTCTGTCTTCTGACCCATTGCTCAGCTCAGCATATCCTACAGACTCAGGCAGCTGTAACTGCCTTGTGACTGGAGTTTGGTATATCCCAAGGCAGTTTACCCATGCAAAAAGGGTTGTGCAGGAGCATCTGAACTCTTAATTACCCAGGAGCTGGTTCACCCAAGAGCAAGCTGAAACTGCATAAAACCTTTGAGCTAGGCAGAGGCAAGGGCCGCTGTTGTCCATAGGCTGTTTTTTATTCAGCAGTATTGATTGTTCTTGGCAGATACGGAGCCCAAGAGCTTTGTGGTTATGTTTTTTAGGGAAAATTAGAGGTCATTGTGAGACTTTGAGTGTCAATAAATCTAAACTTTGATGAAAAAGACAAAATCCTACTCTGAAGCAAGTCCTCAGGCAACCCATGTGGGAAAGCAGTGAGGGAGGAAAGAAAGGGCTAGAAATTTTACTGTGTCTTTCCCGTTGGTCTGCAGCCCTGAGATATGATTGTATTCTGTTCAGGAGAGGAGGAACAGCAAGAAAACAGTCATGGAAAATAGTGCATTGAAAAATCCTCTTGATGTGATGTGAAACAGATGATTAATGTTAGGAAATGCAGTCTTGGTTTTGCTCCCCAGTTTATGTTGCCTGTGGGTGACCTGACGGTAAGTACTGCTGCATGGATACTTTGGGTACCTGCAGCCTTTGCTGTCTGAAGTGCTCAAAGGTTGTTGTAGGTTCATATAGCAAAACTCATCCTTGTTCAGCATTTGATTTATATTCAAAAGAGGGTTCAAGTTAGACCCTAGGAATGGTGCCTGAATTAATTTGGACTTTTTCACTGAGCTGGGTGTTGTTTACTTAATTGAACCTTATAATATCCTCAGGCACCAAGTATACCCTTTTATACACCTAAGTTCTATGAAATATCACAGTGTTTCAAAAGTCACACTGGGATATCATATCAGGGACCTTTCACCCCGTTTCTGCCTTGTGAGGGCATCGTGGAATGGTTTTCTTTCTAGTCTTTGCCTAATGCAGGTGAGCTTGCAAGCAAGACTTGCTCTTTGAGGCCAAGCTCATGTTTCTGAGCTTTCCAGGATGCTGCAGTGTATGGTGTCCTTCCCAGAATGGTGTCTATAGGCAAGAGCTAGTCCAGAAAATGTTATTGAATTGCAATTACTGATGTTGTTTGAAAAAACCCCAAACACTACTTGAATTTGAATTTAATGATTTAATGTGATACTGAGATGAACAGCATTGGAAGGACTGCTGTTCTGGGAATGCATGAAACGGCGCAGGTATTTTCTTTATCAGTAAATACTGAAGACAATCATCAAGTTTTTGTGCTGTTTTAAAGTCACTTCTCAAAACGACCTTCAATTTCATGGTCAATATTAACCCAAAGGAATGAGCTTCTTGTTTTAGGTACCTTTTTATTTGACTGTGAGGAGCCAGTAAATTATACTAGAACATCTTGTGGAGTCTGTTTTCTATGTGTGTTCCTTGTCAAGGCTTTTCTTATTTATGCTCAAAGGAAGTGTGTATGCCAAATGTTGAGACTAACAGGCAAATGTATGCCGAGCTAAATAAAACATCCCTGCACTCCAAGTTCTAGGGAGTTGAGATCCCAGACAGTGGCCGTAAACCTGTATTTCCAGGCAGTGGTGGATGTGGTCGGCTACTCTTGCCTTCCCTTCTGGATGTTCAGCATGGCCTGCTATGATTCTTTCTCACAAATATCCAATATTAAATGAGTGAGATTAGATCAGTGGGACAGAAACAGGCTCAACATGTCTGGCAAAAGTTAGTCTTGACTATAGGCAGCATTTCTTCTATTTGGACCTACGCAGCAGATGTTATTCTCATATTTCCAAACATGGTAAGATAGTGAGGACATTGGTATCAACTATGATAGCTTTGCTGTCTGTTGCTATGTTGAAAGCTGTGCACACCTTGCTTTCATGGCAGTTCTCTCTTTAAAGTTGACATTTCAGCTGTTAAGTAGTACAGTCTGTCTGACTTCTGATGTACTGTTTGCCCTGACGAGTAGATGCTGGCCTCTCAAGTTCCATTTCTTTGAGTATAGTGACCAGGTGATTGTTTTAGTCTTTTTTTTTTTTTTTTTTTTTAA
>Ga0065711_1008216_pt1 | contig 15890 bp, 7 predicted proteins | sample Hoacrofraction12_FD_59098 | JGI IMG/M metagenome (GOLD analysis project Ga0065711, IMG submission 59098) | Hoatzin crop microbial communities from Cojedes, Venezuela - Epithelial fraction 12 v2 (version 2) | ecosystem: Host-associated > Birds > Digestive system > Esophagus > Crop | place...
TAATAGACCTACTCTGTGATAAATCACTACAAGAACATTAACTGCCTTTCAGTGATTACAGTATTTGCATCTGAAAGGGATTTCGGTGTTTCTGTGTAAAGAGGGTAAGGTTTTCACATGGAGAGCTTGTTCCTCTCTTCATGTTTCTGGTTTGGAGAAAGAAGTCCTCCATAACCTACATTTGAAGTAACACAGAGAAAAGTATCTTCGTTTTTAATTTCAGGTATCATCTTTAATCCTTTTGTTTTACTTTTCTGAGCAGAAGTTGTGCAAAGCTGCAAAACAGACAACTGGAAAGCAAGTAAATTCTAGAGAGTGTAGACTGTAGCCAAGATACACTAAGAGAGCCACTAGAAGCAGAGCACTTTTCTCAAGGGCATGTGGTGGTGGTGCTTCTCTACATCTAAGAGCATTCGCATCAGGAAGTACTCCATGCCATGGAGCTGTGAAATACCTTCATGAATTCAGGCACACTCCTCTATGCTCCTTATCATAAATTGTTCAAAGCCATGAGTCATTTCCTCATTAATATTCATCTGTCAAGTACAGTGTCCTACTTACTTCATTATACCTGGTAACTAAGGATCTAAATGGTCAATAGGTGAGAAAGAGGTACGGTGAGTTGATAAACTAGGTCCCGTCCTGCTCATAGGCACAGCACCAGTCTGACAGGCTGCATTTCACACACGCTGCTTTTTTTAGGTCCTTTTTAGGTCCTTATGTTTATTTAACATAAGGCTAATTCAGCACGCATGCAAATTAATAAGCATGATTTTGTCAAGGTCAGTAGGTTTCAGACTGTGGCCTAAATGCTCAACTTCTTGTCATTGTTTGCCCTATTAAAATCAGAGTTTAAACAGAAGCTCAGCATTTCAGACACTTGAGTCATGACCAATTTCATTCCCCTCAAGGATGGATCATCCACTTCTCCCGTTGGCTGGCACTGACTCATTCCGCACTTGTGTCATTCCTATTTTTTTTCACTCCTTAAAAACATTAACTGAATGCGAATATTGTTCAGGTGGAGGTTTTTAACTCCAAGAATGTCCTCATGAAACTACACAACCTATTTTTACATGGATTTTTCTTTTTTCCACTTAAATTTTTTGTACTTGCTTTTACAGTTTAAATTTAAGCCACTCAGTACTCCAAGCTTTTTCCCTCCTATTACCCATTTCTACAATAACTTCTGACTTACCAACTGCTCTGGTCACTAACACAATACAGGCTTTGCCTAGCAAAGACAAAATTTGTTCCAGCGTGTCTTGGTTTGCTTAGACCTCTTACAACCACTTGCAGTACCCTGTCCTCTGCTGCGTAAACACAGTCCCCAGGGTCTAAATAATTTAGATCAGCATTGATAACTTTTTATTATTCCTAGTCAGTTCCCCCTTATGGAAATATTTGTGTTTCATGTTTTAAAGTGCTTTGCAACACAAGTATTTGTTTCTCAGCAGAAGTACTAGAAGTTCAGTACAAGTACTAAGTTCCCTACAAAGCATTTCTAGCTTGGGTTTGATTCGTTAGCAGTTGATATCTAGGTAATATGAATCCTCTCACATCAGGTATGGTATCTTGCAGTATGATTTACTTTCACTGCTACTGCAAGGTTTTTAATTCTCATTTTGCTTAGTTTCTGGAATCTCAAGTAAAGATTGTTAGCATAATTTAATTTCAGATTCTGTGAACACTGGTATTAACACTAAAACATTTCAGTGGTATAGTGTATTGTGAATCTTTTTTAGACAGATAGCTCTGATGAGAATTTATCTGAAGGGGCTGGAAATAAATTTTTTGAGAATTAAAGGGGATTTTGTTTTTTGTTTGTTTGGTGTTCTGTTTTGGTATTTAACAATTTGATGAAGGAAAATCAAAGGAAAAAATCAAACAAAAAGGGTGACAAAACATTATCCTGTGCAGTACACAATCTATATGAGCAGATGGGGGGCAAGATTTTAAGCAGAAGAGATTGAGAACAGCTTATTCAACACTGCAGAACAGAAAACTCAGCAGTAATCGTGTAAACTTTAATGCAAAAGCCCTCACGCAGTAGCTACTGTACCATAAAGAACTATTCAGTGAAGGGCTTCTGTAGCTTTTCTTAATTGGAGATAGAATTTTAAAATCATTATGTACCTCATTATGTACAAAGTAGAATTCTGTGGGATTTTTCACATAGAAATAATGGACACATGGCAAGAAATTAAGGAATTGAAGAGCATAAATCTATAAAATTAGGATATGGATATCACATGCCAGACACTCAGCTACCAGAAAGCAGTGTAGATCCAGTGAAGACATACAGCCAGAGGGGCAATTACCTAAGTATCACTCAGGCAGTAGAAATCTAAAATGTGGACCCATAGCAATGTAACAAGTTACTGCTGGAGCATGGTGAAAAGGGCAGATACCTTGAGGACAGGGACTCAAAGTGGAAGAGAATGTACAGTTACTTGTAAACGCAATTAAATACACAGTCCAAAAAAATAAAGAAATGTCAAAGACAAAGTTGCAGTGGCCTGAACTTGCTATTATGTGTTCTTGAAATAGGTAAAGCCAGAAGGCATATGCTAATAGTGCAGCAAGAATCACATGCTGAGGCTAGAATGCGTCACTGCTATCAAACAGCATTAACTGCTTAGACTTTTAGGTACGTAGTCCTGTAAGCACTGGCACGAAAAATCCTGATTTTCAATAGTTTCTAACTGTCTTTTCAAAACTGAATTGTTCTAATCCTGTGTGGGAGGGCATTCTTGATTACACATTAAAGAGTCCACACACTGAAAATCCCAGTCATGGCAGGTTTGATCACTGCTCACATCAAGGTTTATCAGGCAGCGTTCCCCATGCTTCATTGTTCTACTTAGCAAAGGTATTTACAAAAAAAAATCTTCAAGACATGTTTTCTCATACTTAGAAGGAATTAGCTAGTTGCTTCACAATGTCTCTGGTATGGGTAATATCAATATACAAAATATATATTATATAGCCATTACTTGCTTCAGCAGCAAGAATAAAAAGGATCCTAGGCCACGAACAGCCGACAAAGCTCAGTGCTGCCCTTGCTGTGTGATTTACTCCTATGACCTGCTGCTAAATTTATCGCCCTTTTAACAGACAACTTCCTTGACTGTAAAATAGCTGACAAGCTTCACTTTCGATCACGACAGTACCTCAAGTTTAATTTCACCTCTTACCAGTGTACAACTTCAACTTTATTTTTCTAGTCATATAATTGATTTTTCCCGCAATTATTTTTATGCTAGTTGTGATCATATCACCTTGAATCTCTATTATAAAAGTACTGAATAATTTTTTAAAATGCAATAATTACAAATTTATGGATTTAATTACAATTTAACATCAAAGACTCCAAAGCCAAAGTCAAAAGTCACTGAACATACCATACCCATTTTCATCAGATCATATTCCCACCTATAGTATGTAAGCTTGGTGACAGCTGCCATGACTCCAACCCTGCCTACACTAATATGAAAAGAAAGTACCACAAATTAAGTTTCCTAACTTAAAGTTACCCCACCCTCCAAATATTCATATTTATCTTTGTAATCTACCATTTTTCTGAAAGGTGTTATAACTGATTCTGCTCCTGCCGAGTTTATCACAACACGGCAGATTCCAGAGGCAGAATTTTTAATAGCTATCAAGAGATTATATTTTCATGGCTCATTTTACAGTCCAAGTATACTTTCATTTATGGCTGACCAGTTGAACTGAAAAAGACTAAGAAAAAGAACTGCTAGCTCCTCTCTTCCTGTCTTTTGTCAGAGCTATTAAGCAAGTCTAATTCATCACAGTATAAGCAAAGATCTTTTAATGACTCAGATCTCCTATTTACAACCTTAATGTCATAAAATTAAAACAAGTTGGGTGTCGTTTCTTTTTACTTTTCAAGAGATTAAAATAAATCTTTAAGAAAGTGGATCATTTTTCTCAGCAATTTAATACAAATAGTGGCTAAAATACGCCAAAGCATCAAAAACTTCAAATTTTTGGAGGATACAGCAATCCACAATAATAAAAGTTGCACATTTGTAGAGAAGACAAAAAACGGTGGTACTCAAACCAGAAGCACAGAGAACTGTGGACCTGCAAACATAAAGACCATCATTTAAACATTTGGCTCAATTGTTTCAGGCTGATCAATAACTGATTCATTAAAAACTAAAGATTCGTCTCTAATGGAGCTAGACCTCATTCCAAAGAAATCAGTGTAGTATCATTTAAAACATAAAAGGCATTTAGGGGAATTGCTCTGTATTGCCATTGGTATTTAAAATTATTCCACGTTTACATCCAAGTGATTTATAGCTTTTGTTAACGTAGGGGAAAAGAGGCCACAAATCTAGGTACTGGTAAGATTTCCCTTCTGCGTCTTTGCTTGCCATTGCCTGGTTAGATCTTCATTACTTGAGCAAACAAAAAGCATTTCTTGTAAAAACATTGTCAGATTATTTACATTAACAAATAGACTTTAAGTTTTTTCTTGTTAATATATCTTTATTTGCCCTATAAAAATAATGGCACTGTGCATGCAGTGTGATATATTTTACATAAGTCAGACTACAGAAAGTTTCTTCTGATAATTAAATGGAATGTAATAGCTTCCTAATTAAGTTTAACCCTCCCAGTCTCCAACAGAAGTAATTTTCATTATTTAACCAAATTAAAATAATTTTAGTGTTTACTATCATGAAAATTTTACATTCATAAATGTTGTAATTTTAGAAAGGAAAGCTGGAATAAGCAAGTATAATTTACCTGCACTAATCCTTTTTTCTTGAATTAAAATTTCATCTTTACTAAAGACCTGACATTTCTTATTGGGATGAAATGCACTTTGCTATTGATTTTAATTTTTTAATGTTTTCCTGAATGTTCTTTCACCAGTATGTGATTTAATTACATTTATTAGCAGATAATTTTGCCCTGCAATTTGATGCACCTTAAAGCTCTAACTTGTTTTCATTAGTTTGATTGTTTCCGAGATGGTGACACTTCTATTAAGTTTGAGTTAGTGCAGTATATTATATAGGCTGCTGAGCTACTGAATTTTACTTGGTACTCTGAATTTCTCTGATTTTGTTTTCGGCCCTTATTTTTTACCTCTCACAAGTAACTTTTCTGCAAGTCTCTTAGTCTTTTTCATGCTTTTATTATTCCAGCTCCCACGACCTCTACTGGTACTTGCCTGGTATTGCACCACATGTTTAGCTTACTGAATCAACCGACATCATATACGACATGGCAGAACACCCACATGGCAGTATTCTGTTACTGAGATTCTTTGCCAAGAATTCAGAAACGTAGTTCTAAAACCTTGCCAGAAAGTAACTTGAAAGAAGAAAAAGAAACTGTTGGTTGTACGATTCCTGTTTTCAAGAAGGCAACAAATGAATGATCTTCCTTTAAATTGTCTCTGTGCCAGATCAGTCATCTCTTTGCTCAGTCTTAAATACTGCTACTTATGCAAGAAGTTTTTTCAGCCTAACTGACAAGAACAATAACTAAGGTCGTACAGGGAGATATGCAGCAGATACAGAAGAAAAAGGAATGGCTAGGTTAGGAACAAGGGAGAAGTGATTCAGTGCAGAAAAGTAAGATAACAGGATAGCACCAGGGATATACAGACAGGCATAATATTCCCAAAATCAGCTGCAAAGGCCTAACTCTGTCTTGTTAGAGGCATAGGAAATTCTTGCAACACATTTCTGAAAACATCGTGCTAATTATGTAATTTCAAGATATTGTTCTGTTTGCTTATTTAAATTTATAAAATCTACTGGTATAAAAACACCTAGTCTATCAAAAGGCTATTGGATAAGACTTCAGGAACATCAGCTTCTGTTCTGTCACTCATGTGCTTTAGATGAGCCATTTCCTTTCTTGGTGCTGTTCTCTACCCTGCTTCAAACCAGACCTTGTGATTTCCAGTTGCCTGCTTTTCACCTAAATTGCAGGATTTGGGGAAACTGCATCTTCCACGTGGCTGCTTCTCACCCTGAAACACACTGCAGTTGTCCATGCGCAAGATTTGGGGGAGACAAAATGCCGGCTTTTTAAAAATCAAAATGAAGTGTTGTTGGAAGGCTACCAATTAGCTCCATCCACAAGTTGTAATTATCCATCCACATGCAATTCTCTTTGTGCACAGATTTTCTATAGGATCTCTCAAAACTCACTTCAGGTGGACTGTTTCTAAAATGGATTATAATGATATTGCCTTTTATTATTTAAATTCCATCTTGATGTCATATCTGCCTTGCTGCTAGGTGAACTGCTCAGTGTCTTTCCAGTTGGATTTGGCAGTATTTGAGCTGATATGAAGTAGTAATAATAATCAGCAGTTTGAGAATCAAGTATCTCAAGTTTATAGGAAGACACTAACAATCATTTACTACAGCAAGAAAAATACAATCTCATCTGAAGGAATAGTTTAGCAATACTCTAAGAATAGCATGTAAAAATAAGCACTATTTTAGCACCCTAGTGTTTAGGTTAAAGTCAATTTTCTTTTCCTAATTAGAAGTGATAGCCACACCTATGACAGACTGGCATATGAGCTTTCAGTCAGTGGAAATCAAAAAGAGATCTCAATTACCCTGTAACAAGATAACACTGGAAGTCACACAAGCAGAATTAACCCAACAGTAACAACAGTAAAATGTTTTTAAGCATTCAGATAACTATTTGAAAAAAAAAAAAAGAAAAATTAAAGTTGTCATTTTTGAATCCTGGCTTAGATTAGCCTTTTTCCTTGCTTGAACTGCAACTGTAGAATTTTCTACTCTGTTCTGCCATGTACACGCACACATCTGCTGTGTGTCTGCTAACATATGGTGTTTCACTAATTAATTGCTAGCTATCAGCCAGGCTCCTACTGCTCATATCAAGTGTGAGTACCCTCCAGAATGTTTCACAGTAATGATCATTTCACAGATTCACTGCAGTCGCTGTATGGTCAGAAAGCAGTTTTCCATGAGAGAAACGCACTAAGTACGTCATCATTTAAAGTCTGGGTCTGCTGTTTTAATATTGCAGGTTCACTGTTGGGTAACAGCAAAACATCAGAATAAGCGCCTGCTAACGAATATCGGCAAATGGACAACCTGTAGCAGTTCAGCAACCCGATTCCTCTGATGAAAACAAAAGTATGGACAACAGTGGGACAAATCAAGTCCAATAAACTTTCAGAGCAGCTTTTTCAAAGAGGTGTAGCTTAGTAGTACTTAGCTCTTCCAGTTCTCAGTATGAAGTAGCTTTGGTGATGACAGCAACGCCCTTCAACTGTCACTCACCTTCTGCTAGTGGGTTCATCTTACTGAGCAGCAGCTCCAGAGTTTCTTGCTGAGTGACATGGCTTGGAACTCGTGCAACAGAGCACAGATATCATATTCCAGTCACATGTGACATCAGTGGACTGGAGGAAGCATGGCCAGATCATTACACCTTCTCAACCACTCATTTTTCAAAGCAAGGCCCAGGTACGACAGTAACAGCCTGTAACACTGGTGAGGGGAACCAGCAGTTGTGGACTCCATTCACTGCAATCAAGTGACAGTTCTGTTCCCCAACGTATTTTTTTTTTTTGAGAACATCTCATATGTGACTCTCGCTTACGTGTTGAGGTGTTCATGGCACCTGAAGGCAATTTAACTTCTGAATTGACCTTGTAGGTTGTGTTGTGTCTGTACTAGCAGCCTAAAGAAGGGTCCATGAACACGTCCAGGTATCTGCACATGTCCAGGTATCTGCACACCCATGCACATGCCCAGGGATCTGCATGTGGCCAGCTATCTCATTTAGGTTTGTTTCAACTTGGGGCATGAAATAAACCTACAGCTTCACCAAGATTTAATTTAGCTTGGCATATAAGATCCTGCTTCTCCGTCTAACATATAGAAAGATCTGTTTGAAACAGAGCAGGTAGTACAGGATTAATCTTCCTATACGCAAGCATTTCAGACAATAGAAAAAATAGCCACTGGCAAACAGAAAAAGCAACATATCACCTTGGGCAAGGTTATCAGAAGTAAGTTAAGAAATATATGGTACTAAATTCTGTCAAGCCATTATTCTATCTAATTCCATAGATTGGTATGAAATAAAAGAAACAATTCAGAAGTACCTCAAATGAAAAACACATACAGAGTTTTAATGAGCAAAGAAAAAAATAACTTTAGAAGAAAAGCTCTTCCTGCCCACATACTGTATCAATTCTCTGTACTGCTCAATCATAAAAGTGCGGTATCCCAGACTTGAAGGGCAATGAATAGTAGGAAGTCATGACCACAGTATTGACATATTACAGAACTGTAAAACTATGTTTTGGTGTAATCCAACCCAAAAAGAGTGTCTGCAGAAGCTGATACTGGCATTTGATGAAGTAATTACCCATGGACTTCAGAGCTCAGAACTGCATGAAACTTGCCAGTCACACGGTCAAAATAGACTTTCCAAAAGTGAGAATGAATTCCAAGATTAAGCCTCCAAAACTGAAGGATTTTTTTCCCCTAGGAAAATACCATACTTTTATAATGAGATAAACGATTCAGTTCTACTGTCTGCTCCTCATATCTCACTGATGTGGTTATAGGATAAAGTTAAATCATGAAAAAGATTTGGCACTATTTTTCAATATAAAATATTTTTCCTTCTGTAAAACAGTCTTTGTGCCTATGGTTCACTACGACAAATTCTAGCTAAATATAAAATTTCACCTACTTGCAATTGAAGGGTTTATTAATAGAAGAATTAACATGACTTTAATTGTAGCATCAAGGTTACAATTATGGATATTTTATGACTACAGAGTTTTCAGAGGGATAATAAAATAACCAAAACTATTATTTAATGAAAGCTGTGACTTCCTGACAAGTAGGAAAACTGCCTTTAAAATTGGAATACAGTTACTGAATATAATTAATTAAATCACAACAGTCTCAAAGAAGCTTTGAAATTTGTATTGTTTTCCTTTAAATGATGTAAATCCTTCAACAGCTAAGTAACAGAATATGCAGATAAGAAGCATGACACAAAAGAACCGTCACCTTAAGAAAGGGCTTCAGAATTGAATGGAGGTGCTGCCTAGACTGTAGGAAGGCGAGCATGCTCTTTTCCAAAGGTCACCTTTACTTTGAGTCCAACTGCATCAAAGACAGTATGTTAGAGAGGTTGAAGAAAAAAGAGAAAGAAAGAGAAACACCAGTCTGAACTAAGGCCAACTCCCTGTGGTAAACGAACAAGCGATTGTCAGGAACGAACAGTAATGCCCACAGTCACAAGAGCAAGTTCAGGCAAAATGGATGTACCAATGAACTGCAGTTCTTTCCATACGTGGTGATTAAGGCTGGGGTTTTCGAAGAAGCCTTGGAGTCATACAGTTCAATGCAAACTCCCATTGCAGGACCCTTTCAGGTTGATCCACGAACCTCATTGGTCTTCAAATTGTGATGGCAATATTCTGAATAGTCTGGTTTTGTGATCTTAGGCCGAGTTTGAGGATTAACACTCCCATCTTCAGAGTCTGTAAACTGTTCAACATACACTAGGACTCATTGTTACTACAGGACTAAACGTGAATTCACCCACACCAGCTTTACAAAGAGACATCTCAAACACTGTATATGAAGCCTGTTTCCTAGGACTCCAAGGCAGTCATCTCTAGAGAAAATGTTTGATTTTGAAACCCGAACGTTTGTTCCCGTTTTCTAGCTCCACCTATTGGCATCCCAGGAAAAAGCTCCACCTAAAAATCCTTTCTGGCCTTTGGCACAGAAGAGCCCTACCTTGTGTGGTACGCTATGGGTAGCTTATCTGCACCAGATGAGACACACATAAGATGAAAATAGGTTGGTACTCTGTTTCTACGATAGGATTGTGAACACCTGATAATACCACTGTGATAATATAGGAAAATATACGTGCACCATTGATAAAGGCACTGGCTGCTATACACACAAATAGTAAAAAACGTTCAAGTGCACTGCATTGTTCTCAAAGAGGCAATTACAACAGAAAAACAGGGATTTTAAAAAATATTAATGTACTTAGACACATATCCAGGTCCACCGTTAATGGAGGAAAATTTTCTAACACTATTAAAATTCCACTGAAAGACGGATGGCATATTAAAGATAAACTGTTACAAATGTGTTTGCTAGACTTTTGGTCTTTAAAAAAAATTGAGTAGAATTTAAAAAAAATGTAGACTAACTTGTTCTGACTAGGGGACAGTCCGTTTCAAGGAAAACTGTCATCAACATTTTTTGCTAAATGGGTAATTTTGGAGAACTGCAATACATGTTGGTTTTGTAACAGCAGAAGCACACTTTGAGTTTACCTTTGTAGAAGATTACCAGTCTTGCATAAAAATTATATCATGAAAAGAAGCTCCTTTTTTTCCTCTACTTCAGGTAACTAGTTTCTATGGAGACAGTGAACAGTAAGTGAAGTAAGCCATATTACTCCACTTGCTGAATATCAGAGGTTAAAATACTGCAATAAACTGCAGCTGAAGTTGCCTTGGGTTAAGGGGTTATTGAGCAGAGAAGTGGACAGTCCCTTCCCTGCTCCCGTAACAGTGACACAAAGAAGTGCGAGCGAACCAAGCTCAGCCGACCCCATCCCAAAGGAGACAGTCCTGCTAGCAGCATAGCAAAACACTGACTTGTGAGGTGCAAAAACAGACCAGGAATTACCCTTTAATAGGTACCACAGCCACCTGCCTAGTTATGGTTCTCTCTAGCTTGATTGAGGATTTGGTTTGGTAATTTGATTTATCCGAAGTCTATTTAGTTTCCAGCAGGAGAGTATTAGCATCAGTTTTGTTCATCCTCCCTTGTCAAATAGACACTGATAAATGAACAAAACCACTTGAGTTAATAACCAAAAGAAAAAAAACCACCACCAAGCTCACAAGTACAGTACGACACTGCTGTATTCAGCATTTTACTCCATTTGCCCATTTACTTAGATTTAAATAGGAAAAAAAAGCCTACAAATTTTCTGGGCAAGCTGTCATTTACATTTATACTGCAGTAATGCCTCCAGAGGCAGTGTGAAGTAGCCATTCATGGAGGAACAATAATTCAGCCCAACAGCTCCTCTTCACTCACCGCTGTCCTGGAAACATATGGCCAGTTCTCTCCAGAAAGCTTATCAAGGTGATGGCACTGGCACACTGTCCGTTACCTAACACAGTCTGTTTCAGAGCAGGTAAGAGAGGGTTTCAGAGCCCCATTCACTCTAAGAACAACTACCTTTCAAATCTACCTAGTCTATAGCAAAGTGATTTAATTATCTCTCATCTAACTGAAATGTGGCAAAAAATACAGCATAAGAAGAATGGCTGTCTGAAGTGAACTCCACAGAACTGGTGCCAAATTCCTCCAAAACCTGAAATTTGATGAGAAATACATGTTCTTATGCTCATTCAGAAAAACCTAACTCATACAGCTGTACTTCCCTGCAAGAGTGCAGAACGAACAGGAGTCTAAAGCCTCACTAACTTTGTAACCAAAGTCCATATATTGACACGAGCAAAACACAGCACAGGTACCGTAGCCCCACAGATTGCCCTGGTAAAACATAAGCAGCAAGCATTTTTCCAGTTCTGGCTTTGCGAACCTTCTAAGAGGAAGACTATACCACATCTACTTGTCCAAGACCAGCAGTATGACTGTGTTGCAAGTACAGAGGCAGACACAGCAAGCCTAATACATGTGTCCCATATTTAATGCAAAAAGGTGGTAGGTACGATCCCTCCCTTACGGCTACTGTGCTCCCAGCTTGAGCAGAGGCTCACCAACTGCAGTCCAGACACGCATCCCTGCTCAAAACGCAGCGCAGAGGAGCCTTTCCCCAAAAGGGAACGATAATATCATTCCTTACACAGCCAAAACGAATAACATTATCTTAAGGCAGAAATGGATGATGATTTACTTCACAGGAGATGAGACAAAGCTCAGTCTTGGAAGTCAAAAGATGGCCTTTGCAAGCGGTTTTTGTCAGCCCTTGGAAAAACAGAGGAAAATGACAATTCTATCAGAGGTACGGATTATCAGCTCTGCAATACTAACATAGGCAGGCTGCTGTGAAATCCCAAAATGGAAATTTCTCCATAAGTGCAGGGTATTGAATATAATACTTTTTTCTAGTTACATATGAATTCCGTCTGTATTAAAGCAAGTGTTTTAGCATCTATTACAATATGTATTTATCAAGATAGAGAGGTAATTCCTTTCCAGTAATTACAAACCTAAAACATTTACTCATATGCTCTCATTGAATTAAGGATATATGCTTTATGGGACTAATTTGCTAAATAGACCTTAAAGATTGAGCACCTTTTTTTGACTGGAAAATAACAATATTCACATGCAGATTTCTGAAAATTATTTTTGCAGCTTACAGATAGAGGGAAGTGAAAGACCAGGATAAGTGTGATCCTTTTGTTATAATCTCTTATAATTACTTTCAGACTGTGTTATATTAATGTAGAAATATAATGACCACATTTAACAAGGCCTATTTTCACTTGTTTAGACTGCTTTAACTCACCACCAGATAATACTATTGATCTGTGACCATGTTGTTCAAGGGTTTGATTTTTTTAATAGCAAGCCATTTTCTCCACAGAATCAGTTGCTATTTATTGGTATTCCAGAAAACCAAAAAGACACCTGTGCACAAGAAGTTGTGTTCAAGATGTCACAAATCCCTATCGTAATCCTATTGCAGTCTGCTACGAGAACAATATGGAGCCCATTAACATAGCAATCTGTACTTTCAGAGCGAGCTACTATTTAGGTGAGCCACCTCACCCATCAAGAATAAAAGCATAGAATTGGTAATGATTAAGAAGCAGTAAAAAGATCTGGTAATAGCCATAGTATTTATATCCGTATGCCACTTCTAACCCCTCCTACATCCTATTCACCCAAATGAACATCAATAGAATGTAGACAAGCATACACAAAAAATAAAAATTCTCACTGAAACAGAAGAATATAGGCCTCCCTGCAACACCATGACAAGACACAAAAGCATATATAGAGCACAGCTCTGATGAGATATCATGGTTTTCCTTCAGAGCAAAATTTTTGTGTCAACAATGACTAAAGCTTTATAAAAATTATTATCATCAAGCATTCCAGCTTAGTCAATAAAACATTGAAGTGTCCCATATTGGGACCTGTACTGTATAATATCTTCACCACTGACAGACAGTGGGATTGAGCACATCCTCAGCAAGTTTGCGGATGACACCAAGCTGAGTGGTGTGGTTGACACACCTGATGGACAGGATGCCATCCAGAGGGACCTGGACAAGCTTGGAAAGTGGGTCTAGGTGACCTTTAAAGGTCCTTTCCAACCCAAACTATTCTATGATTCTATGATTAAGAGAGGGACGGAAAAATAGAGCTCATCAGAAATATCATCCATGATGCTACCATTTTACTTAGATCACATGGTTAAAAATAGGTCAATTATCAATTTTAATCTTCAAGTGAAACATATTAATGAAGCTAAAATGCCTTAACTTTTTTTTGCTAGAAGGTCATTCCATTTTCTTAGTTTCAAAAGGACTCTTGTAATAATATTTTCCCAAAATATCACTATTTTTTCATCCTTTCTTCATGTGTTTGAATTTTACTTCCATATCTAGACAAAGAAGGAAGGATGTACCTATTTGTTTGAAAAACAAGCAGCCAACAAACATGTGATGCATTTGTCATATCAAATGATGTAGAAATAATGGGACTTCCATCCACAGCTTGAGTTCGGTTATTAAAACTTCATTAGTCCCTTTCTAAAGGCAGGACTTAACTCCTTGGAAGACAATATTAATTTCAATCAAAACTGTAGAATGTTACTGTGCATAGAAAAGAGTCCAATGTGCATCTCACTTTTTAATGTTACCTCTGCTCCATCACATGATGTGATTGTTGCCTCCATAGATGGATTCAAATGACTTGATGAAAACTGACAAATATGACCAGTTAAGACAACAGTTCAAGATTTGAGGGACTTGGTATCGTTAGTCACTTTATCAAACAGCAGCAAGACACTTTCTCTGAAGTTTACTAGTACCTAACAACATTCAGTTTCAGCTAAAAGGTTATTTTCATTATTTGTATATTAGGCTCTAGCTCCTACATTTACCAGTCATGTGGTGAACCATGAATGAGAGAAGATTTAAGACTGAACTTTGAAAAGTGCTGATGCCTTCTGCAAGTCACTGAGAGGCAGAACCGAGCCAAAAGTTTGCTTTTATTTTTCTCAAGTAATGAAAAACCATTCTGAACTGGAAAACAGTAGTGGTTCAAAGTAATCACATATAGAAACATTAAATGAGGAGAAAGGAAGACTTGAGTTAGCAAATGTTCCTACATTGGTCTTCTGAACCAAATTCACACAGGAAAAAGTGACAGAGCAATTTCATGTCAAGCACAGTTTTTAAGGAGGCTACTACCTCCATCTGTGATGATAGACTTCTACAAACTGCAGGATTCTTCCACTGGTGTAACTAGTCTCCAATTAGATTTCATTTGTTCTGTAAAGGAGAACCATTCCATAGATTCCTCAATAAAAACGCTACATAGCTCTGTATCTGCAGGTCCATACCCTTTATCCTCTAGGTTTCATACCCATCTTTCACTGGTTGCATTCATCACGAAGATAATTCTTAATGCAAATATATGAATACTTCTCATCTGATTGCCACAAATTCTTTCTATTACAATTTCATTAAGCATTTTCACCCAGTTTGCTAGGACTTCTAATTGAAGGTTAGGTTAAAAGCAGGAATGATTGGTAACTAGTGTCCACAGCCTATGATTACAGCCTATGATTCTGCCTTAAAAATAGAACTAACCATATCCTATGAAAGCCTTTTTCCCTATCTAGAATTGTGTGAAATACTCAATTTCTCCTTCTGGAGAATCTCAGCCAAGCCTGTACCTTCACTGGAGGCTGGAATTACTGTTTTCTACATAATGTCCCTTCATCTCTCTAGTTCCGCTCCTCTTCAAAAGACTAAGGGTCATACTTTCCACCAACCAACTCCCACTCAATAATTAGTGGTCCTTATCCCTCCCTGCTCTCACCCTCTCTCAGAAAAGAAAGGCAACTAAGCCTGCAAAGTAACAGGAAACAATATATCAAGTAGATTCAAGAAGAAATGGGTTCATTTTTCACTCCCACTGTGCCCAGCTTTCCCATTCATCTCACCGTCATACTCTTAACTTCTCTGATACACTAGTACAGGACACACTTGTTTTTACAAGAACTTCTTGCTATTTGTTCACTGACAAGCAACATCTGCTGTACGACTTAAGGCTACGCTGCAGAAATTCGTGCATTTCTATTTGTGTGCAGGGGTTCTATCTATTAGAGCTGAATTACTACTACCTGTATTTGCCCTCCTCATTTTCACTGTCTTGTCTTAGTAAATAGAAAAAGAGTTACAAATAAATCACCTATTGTAAAAAGAATTGGACTGAGTGTCTTAGGAAGTGGGGGTTGCAATATGTTTGGCACTATATAAAAAAAAGTGTTTCCTATCAAGGAAAGAAATGCAACATTTGTTTGTAACAAAAAATGCAGTGAACACTGACACAAGGTTGTCTTACACTCGCCTAAACCGAATTTATTCAATTCACCACACCACCATAACACCAGAGAAGTGTAAAATTGGCTTACCATAACTCAACATGTCTGGGTTTGGGGGTTTTTTTGTTATTGTTTGTCTGTTGCGGGTTTTTTTTAAATGAGGAATTTTACATTTTTGATGGCAGAGTGCTATGAAACCTAGATCATGATACTCACATAGTTGTAACTTCTCTTTACAAAAAAAAAAAAAAAAA
>Ga0065711_1041767_pt1 | contig 15890 bp, 6 predicted proteins | sample Hoacrofraction12_FD_59098 | JGI IMG/M metagenome (GOLD analysis project Ga0065711, IMG submission 59098) | Hoatzin crop microbial communities from Cojedes, Venezuela - Epithelial fraction 12 v2 (version 2) | ecosystem: Host-associated > Birds > Digestive system > Esophagus > Crop | place...
CCTCCCAGCAGAGGGGTTCCAGCCCTCAGATCATTGCTGGGGCCTCCTCTGGCCCCGCTCCAACAGCTCCAGGTCTGTCCTGTGCTGAGGGCTCCAGAGCTGGACGCAGGACTCCCGGGGGAGGTCTCAGCAGAGCGGGGCAGAGGGGCAGAATCCCCTCCCTCGGCCTGTGCCCACGCTGCTGGGGATGCAGCCCAGGGTATGGTTGGCTTTCTGGGTTGCCAGCGCACATTGCTGCGTCATGTTGAGTTTCTCATCAACCAGTACCCCCAAGTCCTTCTCTTCAGGGCTGCTCTCAACCCATTCTCTGCCCAGCCTGGATTTGTGCTTGGGATTGCCCTGACCCATGTGCAGGACCCTAGGTCTGTTCAGTACAGACCAACAGAAAGAAAAAACAAGGGAACAAAGAAATACCAAGAATTTAACATTCCCGGTTAGACCTGCAAAGAAAAACAGTAAGCTTTCCAACTGTTTGGATCCAAAGCCATCCTGACAGTCGGGAACCAGAGCATCCTAGTGAGTAAACTGCAGTCTGAAAGCCTCAAAGGGGGACTACATAAATAATCATACACCTTGCTCCCACCCCTGAACTCCTCCTGCAAAGAACGGCATACAAAATATTCCTGAATAAAACTGAGCAGACATTTCAACAGGTTTTTAAACTTCTTTTATTTGCTGAGTTTGGATAGCATGCATCATTTTACAGCACCGGTAAACAAGTCAGTGAAGCATACTGCTCTTAGGAACTCGTACTGTGGAATGTCTTCAAACCCATTACCCGCTCCCCCTCCACTTCAGTACGTAACACTAGCTGAAGACAAGACAGACATATATCAGGGCAGCTTCCCTATGGCTAAAAATATTCGTAGCAGCGACCTTAAAGGAGGGTTTTATTCAATCAAGTCATTGCACTTGGGTCATTTATTGCTATAGCAAACAAGGGCCATTAAATAACGAACACCCTTTGTTTGTAGTTTTATCTGATTGTCTTGTTCTGTTCATCTGCTACAAGCTTACACGCAGACACAATTTCTGTAATCCATTCCGAGATTTGTTTCATGCTCTAATCACAGTGAAGCGCTTGTATAACGAAACTGGCTATTCCACTAGGCTCAATTCTTGCTTTTCATCACCTGACTTAGAGGTATGAACTCTAAGTAAGAGTTTAGTGTCTGACGAGAAGCATTACTGCTGCACATTATTCCTCAACGTAAAGATCCGGCTCAATCCTTCATCTGTGATGCATCAAGGCAACCAGAAGTTAAAACATTAATATTGAACCAGCTTATTAGCAATGTGACTAGCAAATATTACCTAATACTTGCATAGTACACTAATCAAATTTTATGACAACTTAAAATCAGCAACTGACAAACATCCTCCAATTGACTTTTTGAAGTTTGTATTTTATGATGCATCAACTGTGGAAGAAGTATACTCTCAAGAAGTAACACACTCCTGTCACTAGCTCAAGTGACATACCACATAATTACTAGGTTTATGACTGTTCCCATGAATAGAAACTTAATCACTTCTCTTACAGATGAAGCTGCCAAACTATGTGACATGTTTTTGTCATTTAAATTCTAGTAGACCAAAAGGGAGATAAGGTGATACTAACAGATAGAATGCATTTGACTGGTTTTCTAAAGCTGTATGTTTTTTTAATTCTATAATCAAATGAACACATCAATATCATTGTCTCCCATCACTTTGCATATTATTTGTATATTATTCTGGCGCACTATGTTGAGCTCAAGGGTTAAAGCTAATGGCAATCCACAAGATTTCAACTGTTTTCCATAAAATGTGAAAGACACTGTCTTGGAAACCAGCGCAATGCTGTCAAAGCAACTGTTCCACTCACTCATTAAAATACAAAGGTGTTATTAAATTTAGAGGTACACAATACACTGATAAAGTTTATGGCATAAATATATAAATATTGAGACTTTCTGAGAGTATCAAAGTTCCAAAGGAATTTATTTGGAGATATATTATAAACAAAACCCAACTATTGTAAAAACAGATCAAGATGCGCATTTAACCACTAAAAAGACTGACAACCTCAGTGTAGATACACAGAAGCACAGACGTCATGACTTAAGGTTTACGTTTTCCATGCTGTAGTATTTTAGGCACAACAGGTTGAGTTAAGACTGGATTCTAGTCTTGTTTCTGTATTTCTTGCATTTTGCGGTTTTAAAAACTAATTTTGTCATAACTTCATGATTCAGTCCTAAATCCCTTTTTAATCCAATAGTGCAAGTGTCAAAATGCTCTGCTAAACCACTCAGATTATATCACTCGTTCTTACTACAATGCATAGGAGTTTCACCTGTTTCACTGCATTAACAAATTCCTATCTCGTTACTCAATTTAGAAACAGCATATTATTAATATTCTCACTGCAGACAGGCACAACAGCACAACCCTGGGTAAAACTGCCAAAATTATACAAATATCATATATTCCCTTTTGTGTGTACGGGAAAAGTAGTGACTACAATTACGATACAGTTATTCCATCCCTCCCAATAGACTATTTTACAGATTAGTTGTAAAGATAGATCACCCTATTTATAGTATAGATCTCTTTAAAAATTAAGCTACAGGTATTCAATAAAAATCTATTAAGAATTCCCTCTCCTTTCTATACAGATTCAGTAGTATTTTCAAGCAAACCAAAAAATAAGGTCTGCAATTCCAGCACAGTAAGAAATAAGGCCTCTTTTATATTGGCAAAAAAATTACACCATTATTCTTTTTTGTTTTCTTATGTCTCTGAATAAAAGACTATATTCCTTTTTTTACTATATTTTTTTCTGTAAGACTGTAGAACACCAGCATCCATTATTATGAAATGAGTCAGTTCTCCTCGTGTTCAGCTTTGAATTCCTGGTGAGTTAAAAACATTGAGTCCATAGCTGTCTCATGTAGACATCACTGCTTTCTTCAATTTTTCTACTTCAAGCTGGAAAATGGACATTTTGAAAAGAAGAAGAGTCAATATTAAAGTAGCAATAATCTAAAATCTTTCATCAAAATTATAACCTTTGTATTTCAAAGACACTTAAGTCAACCAAAGCGTAACACAGAAGCATTTGACAGTTCAATATTTACATCTTATTTTACACCACTTTATTGCTAAATAAACAAGAATTTAAAATCATTAAGAATTTGCCTATAGTTCTGGTACATCTTACTGGAGAAATTCACTCTGAATAAGCAGCCAAAGCTGGGTTGTGGAATCACTTGCACGCCCCCAACGTAATGCTGCACCATCACCTCAGACTAACTTCCCAAAGCAAAACACCGAACCATGATTAATTTGTATTTCTTTAACTGGATTTAAAGGATACGTGGAAGTTACCTCCTCTTCATCCCCAGTGCATATTTAAGGCAACATCATTGATTGCCATAGAGACGCATTAAAAAGAGGACTCAACAAAAGTTCTTCTCAACTTTCAAAAGTAGCTTTGCAGTCAATAAGAAGTACTATTTCACAAATAAAATGCTCTTTTGTACCAGACTGAAACAGTTTTCTACACTGAGCTCATCCTTTTAACTAAACGGCATCATACTGTAATGCAAGTAGCCTTCCTCATCAATAAATTGAGAGGAGTGGTATTCATTCATAAGGAAATTTTTCAGATGCATTTTGTTCTTTCGGCAAATTATCCACTTCATATTTAAACAGTTCATCAAAAATTTAGGAAAAGTTTACTTTTGCCCTGATTTTCTTCTGATTACAGAAAGCAAATTTGTCCTTCAAGTCTTACAAAAGCAAAGTATTAATCTCTCTTGGAACACATCCAGATGGATGCATCTCTAGCAAAGAGCAGAATCTAGCAACACTAAACTGAACTCACATCCCAACACTCATATTGTTAAAAATCATTTTCCAGATAAAGCAAGCTGCACCAAGACGAACTGTGAATCTTCTACATACATCCGACTGCCTCATGAAGCATTCATTCAACACAGCAATAAAAAAAAGGCTGAGCAGGTTCGTTCAGACTTTCCTGTGGCACCAAGTTGCAGAACACTGCCTGCATACTTCTAAACTTCACCCCCCTCAAATTGCTAATACTACCTCCAGATTGCTTCGCAACAGCTTCTCCTCTTCCAAATCCTTCCTTAGTTTTTCCAGTTCTCTCCTAATAGCAGTTAAGAGATCAGAAACACAAGTTAGAAGGGGAAAAAAATTTCACATTACTGAACACGAATCACAGGCCTTGTTTAAATTTTACAAGAGGAATTCGCATAACTGTCTGATGTTACACCTTACAAATAAAACTCCCGCAAACGTACATGCCCACTAGTGAACTGGTACTCAAATCTGGTGGACCACAAGCTTCCACCAACTCTCATCATTTCTTCCTTATCACTATGCACTTATCCCTAACTTATAATCACGATTTTAAGTAGACTAGTTAAAAATTTGTACTGTTATTTTACTTGGACAGTTGAATTTAAACCAAAATAACCTGGCAACTTGTACACAGAAAATAGAAATTCTTTAGAATAGACAGTTCCTAAAATATGTTTTATTTCAGAACTGTGTTCAGGCATGAAAGTGCTTAGAATTATCACCAAGTCGCTGAAGAACTAGTTCATTAATCTCCAGAACTCATAATTTACTAGTTTGCTTTGGGGACTAACTGATCCTGGTGTTTTATAACCAGTACCAAAATGAACGTCTGTCCTGTAAAACTAAAAACAGAAAAGGTGTACTTCCCACAGACTGGTCTTCATTATGTTTACTCAAACACCAGTTGCTTTTTTCTTGTACATCATTCTCCAAACGCAACCCTAGCCACATGCACACAGGTGATGGGGCCACCATGATCACCAATTTGAAAATCTCACAAATATCTGTCCCTACTATCAGTCACGTCAATACTGCAATTACATGTGTGCAGTGTTACACAAGGCCAGCACATGTACTTATGTTAAATACCACAAAAATTATCTACTTTTCCTTTCATTGAAAGATTGAGCAGGAAAATATTTACCCATGTTCTTTCTGCAGTGCGTCTACTAAACCCATCAAATCTTTAATCTGAGTCCTGAGCTCTTCCACAGAAATTTTTTCATCATCCGTTTCTCCTTTAAGCTGGATGTCTCCAGGAAAAAAGTTGAGTATAACAGAACTCGGTCTCTGAGATGAAGATGGAATTGGTGGACTGAATGCAGATGGCTGAAAAAAATGAATCAGCAGAAAGCTAAGAAATGAAATCATACTGACCACTTACAGCACACAGGTAGTACTGTTATGGGAGCTACATGCGCACAAGTTTCCTTCATTTTCTACCCAAAAGGTAAAAAATCATGTCCAGTTCAAAGGGACTACTGTAGTATATAAGACACAGTTATTTTATACATCTCTTTATTAAGAGGCTCCTGCAGTCACTAAAAGAAAAGTGCTCACATTGCAGTTCTCTATACCTTAGAAAAAAACCCAAGTGATTTAATGGAGCCCATTGGTTCATTACAAACAATCTTTGTGCGCCTTTCTGATCTGTTCAGTTGTTCTGTCTGTCAAGAGACTAAAGGCTGAGCAGACATGAGGCTTATTTGGGAAACAATATCACAGTTTCATGCTACCTGATACAATAGTTCTCATGAGAACTGATGAGCTTTATACTAATGTATAAATGAGCTTTATACTAAAATTTCTAACATGAACTCTGTAATAAATGATGTGGCTCACTTGCATTTAAATACAACCATTTGTATTTAGGTGGTTGTATCAATTTAAACTGGAAATATGAACAAGACGAACAGAACACCTAGTTGCCTGGTACTTCTCTAGCTCCTTGGTATCATACCTTTTTCGTTTCAACTGGCTTTGGTTTGGCACTTTCTTCTTCTTTCTGCACCTTCAGATTTTTTTCTGGACTCACATTTTGACTTGCCTGATAAACCATTCACAAAAAATGAAAATGTTTTCAGAATTTAAAAAAAAAAGTAAACAAAAAAGAACTGTCACATGTTTCTAAAGACAGAACAGAGAAAAAGAAAAACAGCACCCCAAACTTCAATTGCTACACTACCATCATTTTCCTTCCCTGCCAGTCAGAACTTTCCTTCCCCACAACACTCATTCATCTGAATTTAAAATAAACATATGCATTCTGGGCAGGATTTTCAAGCATCTCTGTAGTACTTAACAAGTCCTTGATGTTTGGGAGCCTGTGGGTGCCTCTGTAAAACACAAACATTACGAGGCAGTAACTGTAGAAGGTAACTGGCACGACTGAGCTATACAATATCTGACAATATAAATTGATTTCAAGGACTCTGCATCACCTGATTCTCATGGTCTGAGAATCTCATGACTTAGCACATGTGATCACAAGTCCCACATTACACCAACATTAAATCACAAATTTGTTGTGGTCAAAGACTACATCTATCATTAGGCTTGTAAGGCAGTAAAGACACTTTGAGAGTCGTATGTACGCACAACACCTATTTCATCGTCAGTGATGCTAGAAGAGCCGAGTGCTTACTGCAGCAATACCCCACAGACCAGAAAGACTCCTTCAGCCACGAGGGAGTCGCATTATTTCCCTTATGTACACCTCCCTCCTGGGGAGGGAAATTCCTGTATCAAAAGGCTTCAGGAACTGAACCTCGGCCGCATTTTGCATTTCGCTCTCAGGTAAATGGCCCATAAGACTGTTTTCCCAGTTCAACGCTGCTTCCTGGGAAGTCAGTTCTTAGTTCACTGCTAGGAAAACCCACCCAACATACTCACAGGAATACTGCTACTGAAACGCGAAGGCAGCCTCCTGCCAGTCATCTTGGGTCGGTTTGCAGTGGGGTGTGATAGATTAACTGAGGTAGCTATTACATCGTCAAAGCTTAACAGATCTAGAAAAAGACGAAAACACAGACCACCATCAAGACCAAAAGGTTTAGCTGTGTTCTTTTTTTATCACTTTTTTTCCTTAAGACAAAACAGAAAAAAACCCAAGAATTTATCAGAATTTTTACAGTGTCAAAGGTTTTCAGCCTATACAACACACGAGCCATAGGAATCAACTACATGACTTTGGCATATCTGGGAAACCACATTTCCCCCATTCAAAAAAAATTAATTCAACTGGCATTTAAATGCAAGCTCCCAACAGAAGAAGTGCTGCATAAAACAGACCCAACAAGTAACTGGAGAGAAGTGTATTTACGACTGTTTTTTTGAGAGGTGCCATATTCAATTATTTAAGAGAGTGTATTTTCTTGTCGCTAAACTTGCGGGAAAAGCATGAAAATCCAAGTTTAGTGACTAAGCCAAAAATAAAAGCAACGTGGTAAACCACATGTCCAAAGGTTCATGAAAGTAATTTAACAAGACATTAACTGCAAGTATTTCTGTGTAGGGGAGTTTTTTCATATGCAGTACTTTGTCTCAAATATAATACACGACTTCGGAAAGTCTGCAATACAACATTTCAAAACTCTATTCTCATACTTCATTAAATCATACAGATTTCTGCTGATTAGTCGCTCTGTGCTCATAGCTCTAGGTAAACTCTCTCCTAGATCAGCAGAAATTCTTTACATCCTATGGGAAGACACAACCTTAGGAAAAAAAAAAAATCTATTAATAGGAAGAACAGAACATACCTAACGTAACAACACAAGTAGTTCACCTCATTATCAATGGGACTTCTTAACTGTTGCTCCACAAAAATAACAATAATACTTACCTGCCAACAGATGCGTAATGAGACAGGTTTTTGATTATTAAGATTATGGACAATATCTATGATTTTACAACACAAATTTATTTGACTTATTCTGGAGACTCTAAATGTTTAACTAACACACCTCACAGAATTTACTACAGGCACCATAAGTAACATTCAATGTTTGAGGTTTTGGTTTGTTTGGGGGGTGGTGTAGTGTGCGTGTGAGGGGGTGTTGAGGTTTTGTTTGGCAGCCCCTGATTTTTACATGACATTATGATTTATCAAACAGAAACTAAGACACTTTCCTTCCTATTTTCTCATCCATTTTGAAGCTACAGCAAGAGATCAAGTAAGAAAAAAAACCCCTATGAACACTGGGCCAAAACCAATCACGCCACTTCAGTGTTTGCATGACCTGAAGTCATCCAATTGCTCCAAGTTTTATTCACGCTTAGCCAAAACTAATTTATATCTGTAAGAACTAGGTTTTCCACTGAATGTTTTAAGGGATTTTAATGTCTTCTACTCTGTGTTACTGTCCCTGAAGTCCTTAAAATATTCACATCTTTCGGACATCCCTGACCTTACCTACTTCATCATTGACTTCACCATCTGTTGCCTTGTGGAAATGTAAGCTTTTTTAACACTATCTGTTACCAATCAGGTTTGCTGCTTTTTAATGTTATTGAAGAGAATGTAAAGACAGCGTTTTGTTAACATGTAACCATATTTGCAATTAAAAAAAAAAAACAGGAAGGAAAACAAAGTAGGAAGAAACAGAAGCGTGATGAATGGCAAGCAGCTGACGGAAGAAGAGGATGAGGGAGAAATAAGTAACTATGAAGGTATTTCTGTTGTAATCTGTGCCAATAAAATATTTAACTCATTAGAAGTCAAGAAAAAGTGACCAAAAGATATATCTTCATGTTGTTTATTCATTTATCAGTAATCCCAGAGCACTAACCCATGCCAAAACGTAAACCTGGATTTATGTTAGTCAGGTATTATTAAAAAGGTAACAAGAAGGCAAGAAAAAATATATGTCTTTTCCCCATCTCAGTATTTTTTGCTTTTAAACGATCCTCCTTTTGTCATTCTATAGAAGTGACACATCATTTGGCAGTAAATTTAATTAAGAACTATAAATTGCATTGCTATTATGATTGTAGTACCAGCTCTGTCTCCATGAATAAAGTAAACATCAGGCATATTAAGAACATACGAAGAATAAAGTGTATTTCTGAAAAAAATACAGTATTTCACAAGGCTTGAAGATGAAGACTAATACAGTCTTGAATTGTGTATGATTTAAATATAGATGGTGGGATGACACTAAAGCAAGGAGGGATTTTTTCTATCTCCAAGAGCTTCTAAAGGAAACTGCTACCCCTGAGACAATTGCTCAGCATTAAAATATTACCAGCACCTTACAGTCAGAGGGAATTCTGACTGTACTTCCATTTTCTGTTTTACCTTTCCATTTAGTTGCTTTGATATTTCAAAACCAGATTAAAACACAGGCTGGTGGGGATTAGGGTTTGTGGGTTTGATGGTGGTGGCTTTGTGTGGTTGATTTGTTGTGGGTTTGGGGGGGTTGTTTGTTTGTATTTCTTTTTAAACAGCATTCCTAATTATCTTAGGAGAAAGCTTGTCCCCACTGAAACCAATAGAGATACTGATCAAACCCACTGAAATTTCACAATTTACACTCATTTCAGTCAATAAAGTGATTTATCAATTCACTTTCTTACAGACAGCCTGTGGGCAATTGTTAAAGGAAATCCCATAATAGTGTCAAAAGAGCAACACCACACATCTGTGGACAGTTTGAGTCAAAAACTGATTTTAAGGCTGAGCAAGAGCACCTTTCTTTCTAGAAAGTTACTTAGGACAGACCATTAGAAACGTCTCTTCTGCAAGCTTAACACGGACCCATATGCTACAGAACTGTTAGGAGCTTTAACAGATACAATTAGCTGAGAGGTTTTGTTAAGGTTTGTGAAGGCTTCAAGTATTCATACCAGTTTGTCTTGAAAAGCCTTCACAAAAAGAAGCAAAGCTGAAGGGGTGTTTGAAGAAATTATGGTTCCAACATCTCATGTGACTGGGGTTTAAAAAACCCGTGACAGAAGTAAAATGTATTCAATATTTCAGAAGACAAGACCTCATATTGCAGCCCTTTTTCCTATTATTCATCTTGCTGAGATTGCACCCCAAAAATCTGGGGGACAGATACAAGCTTCAGCATATTTAAAATTGCAGTCAACAACAGTAAGGTATTTGCTACAATTAAGCACCTGCCTAATATGTAACTTTCAAAAATACTATTTTATAAGACTCATGATACTAAGTAGCCAACATCAGTGGATTCAGTGCCCGAATTGCACAGTTTGTGTGTACAGAAAGATAAAGCCATTCAACCTACAGACACCAGAAGTGCTATAAGCATGGAACACATTTCATTATAAACACTAGGTTTCGCTTATCAATAGCTGGACTGTCAAGTTATTCTTATTTTTATTTTCTTTTTGGTTTTTTTTCCACCTCTTCAAGTTCCTAACTGAAAAGTATTCTTTAAGTAACTTCTTGTTTAACAGCTCAGGAAAACATGCATTCAAACAAACAAAAAAAAAAGGCATTTTAAATTGAAACCCAAATATTTTAGTATCAATAACTGCAACTGAAAATTACGCTTATGACGTTAAGAAGAGGCTATGCGTATGGCATAAAGCATTTGGATTTCCTTATAGATTGTTATCTTACCAAAATGGAGAAGGGTAGGGTAATTTCCTGACACGTAAGAAGGGAAACATGGCAAACAGGATAGGAAACAAAATCTGGAAAGAAAAGTCAAGGAGAGGAATGTCTAGAAAAAGATTCTGAACAAAAAAATTATTTTACAAAGCAGGAAAAAGAAACATTTGTAGAAGAAACAGAATCGCTTTACATGTTCAGCATGCTAGTATGACAGCTTTAGTCTTTTACAGTGCTTTAATTCTAACCAAACAGAGAAACATTTATGCAATTTTTCACATAAAGCTTCAAGAGGAGCTATTTCAACACAATCAATGTTTCCGAATGCTTTTGAGTATTTGTCCTTATCTGATGGCCGGGGGCCTAATTTTGGTGTGGGAAGGGTCATTTTTTCCTATAAATACACAATATTTACAGCTTCTCCTTAGGCTAAATTGAAAGTGCCTGAACTGACACCACACTTCATTGTCAAACTAAGTCACAAAAAAATAAGACCCCAAACTTCTTTTCTAAAAATTCATTCACTTCAGGATCTCATTCTAAAGGGTAGAGGGGAATTAAAGAAATAAAAATAAAAAAAGAGAGACTCTGCTAATGCAGTTGCCAACCTCAGCCATATATTTCCCCCCATGTTTTAGTATCTATTCTAGTTCTTGTAAGATTAAACAATTTTAAACTTTATCTAAGGACCTAACATCTTTGGAGCTTTATATAGCCTTAGCTGCTGCATGGAATATTTTGTCTTCAGCACTAGAAAGCATGTACAGACATAAAGCATGGGACTCATCACACTGTGCTGGCAGGAGGTTGGACTAGTCTTCTTTCACAAGAGCAGTAAAACTAAAAGTGACTTCTGCAGGTAGTTCTAAACAAGGGCTGTTTCACATAACAGAGGGTTTTTGAAACTTTCCTTAAACAGCAGCTCCTTGACACGCTCAGCGCTGCACCCCTGCACAGACTGCCTGCGCCTCCCCCGCTTGCTGGGTGCCCAACAAGGAGCACGGAACAGACCTCACCCGCTCGCTCATCATGCACCCCTGTCCCCTGCCCAGTCTACGTATTAAAATCTTGAATTTCTTCACGAGCCTGCAAAAATCTTCTATTAGCAAATCAGAATTCATAGATTTTTTTTTTTCTAAATCTGTACAAAATTAGGGCGGTTTTATATACAGATACTTAATATCACAGCTACTATGTTGTCACTCTGGTTATTAAAGATGACAAAATAAATATACTTAAATTAAAAAAAGGCATTCCATCTGTTTTCACAGGGAGTTTTTTCCTGGGGAGAAATTATACTATGCTACACAATAACACATCTAGTACAATCCTAGAAGGCTTACATTTTTAAGGCTAGGTTGTGCATCGTTTTTTCATCTCTCAGCTTGCTTTGGCCTGAAAGTTTCTTCTGTACCCTCACTCAAACTCATCTTTAAAAACATGGCATATCACAGCATATGCACAGATTTTACTGGGGAATAAAAAAAGAACTTATAAATACTTCACGGTAACACTGATATTATTTGTAATATTTCAGGATATTTTAATACCTGCTGAAGTCCAGATTTCTGTGGCTCAGAAAAATACACTGTCTGTATTAAAAACATACATGAACTAACCTTTCCTCACGCAAAGCATTTAAGCTTAGAAGCACATTTTAAAATGCTTAACAGAAAAATGAGGAGTACTCTTTCCTACTCATAAACTGCTTCAGTTTAAAGCATTATTTTTATCTCCCAGATGAATTTATTACACTTTAGGACCAACTATTCTACAACCTGAAAATCATAATCAGCCTAAAAAAAAAATAAAATCAATCAAGTTATACTATTTTAAAATGTATTACTATTAAAACCTTTACTGCAGGTCCAATTCACTAAAGCCTCTTCTGCAGTGGTTAATCCTACAATAAAAATAATTTGGAGTTTAAAAGAAATATATGCCCACAGCAGACGATCTCTGCTTAAGAGGCACACGGAGGACTGAGATCAGTTGTAATGTCAGTAAAAGACAAAAGGTAACTATATAATAGCTCAGAGTCTAATCATCAATGTGGGTGCTTTAATCAGTATTAAAGTTTTTACTGGAAAAATAAGGTATGATACAGTCATAATCTAGAATAGCTATGAACTTAATCACAGAATGCTGAAGGTAATGGCATTACTAAAAATACGCAAGTTAGCTAGAAAAGCAAAAGTTATCTGAAATGCAAGAGCAGAACAAACAGAACCAGTCAGTAAGGAAAACAATTTCATAAAAACTCAATATAAAAGTGGCAGCAAAAAAAACATGCTTTCAAATTAGAATAACAGACTATTACCTCTGTTTTTCCCTTCCTGTCAACTGTTAGAACATGGAGCTCACCAACTACATCCAAAAGCCTACGGACATCTGTTCAACGCTCACTGACTCTTACCTTCAGCTACCTACAGCAGTTCTAAAAAAAAAAATAGAACTCTGTGGTATTTTGAATAAATTACTTAAAGCTTATTCTAACCTTATGAAGTACTGCAAACTGAACAGAATGACCCAAAAGGACATTTATTCTTTCCTTACCTGATTCCTTAGAGCTCTTTACCACAAGTGAATCTACCTCTGCTGATTTTGGTCTAAGTGGTAATGGTTCAGAGTCTAATTTTGGTTTTGCTACTGGCTCAACTTCAGATTTTGGTCGAAGAGAAACAACTTCTCCGTTAGATCTGTGGTAAGAAAAAAACGACAAGACATACGTAGTCAGGAGATTAAAGAGCTTACAACTGAAACATATAAACTATTAGAAATAATGGAAAATTTTCAGTAGATTTCATTATTTTCTAAAGCTTTGCTTAAAATCAAGTCTTTCAGAGAGTAATTCTAGTCCTATAAAAGACAATTCTTCTGTTCCAGCTCCCGCAGAGCTGTCAACCATGTGCAATTCCTTTGTAAAAATAATCCAAAACTTTTACTACAGGGCACATTTTGGAACTTAAATCTAAAATACTACACTTCAGTGCAACAGAAAACAAGAGGGCTGAATAGCACCTTCAGTAATATTTCCTGAGATATTCAGAAACATACTGAGACTCCCTGACAACAGAATCTTCCTGTTAAGAAGAAAGTTGCCTAGAACAAATTATTTCCCTCTGTGTATAAAATATCTTTTATTCAACCACGCATTCTTTGCACGTCTGGTCATATCATTCAGGGACAAAAAACTATCCTGTTCAAAAAAATATACACACACACAGAAAAAAAAAAAAAGAACAGATGACTTTTTCATTTACAAATCCTGCCATCATTTATGCCACAGAATAAAGTCGATAAATGGACCAGCTGCCAGCTTCAATGTGTCACTGTCATTAACTCATCTCCCAAATCCTTTATTTGGAAGTTTTATTGCAGTAGAAAAAGAGACAGCAGCTTTATCTTCCTAGAGCAATGTTAAACTTTCAGACATTTAAACACATTTAAATACCCCTCAGATTTAAAGTTTTCAGTCATTAAAGGACCACAGTTTACTACAGACCTTTATTTTAACTGCACATGTGTATCCCTTTACATCTATAATTATTTTCTAAAATGGGGCAGGGGAACATGATTTGTGACTTTAAAAAAACCAAAAAACAAAAACAAAAACAAACTTTACTTGGTAAACTCTAAAATACCAGACACGGAGAACACAATTACACACTGAAAATCTAGAAAGAAGTAAGATGGCAGTGGTGTAACTCCTCAATCAGGCACCCAGTGTTCCCAGGGCTGTGCAGGGTGGGATCAGAGGCAGTTCTGCCTAGACAGCCCTTGGTTGGAGCCAACCTCCAAAGTGTATGCCTTACCCACACACCCTTTCCCTACTGCCCTCCTCCTCACTGCCATCTCCCTTTAGATAGTCCTCCTTTTGGTTCAGCTATACGGGACCTGTTGTAAAAAAAGATAAACCTTGACAAATGCTTGCAGCCACCCTGTACCTTTGCAGGTATTTGAGGTGCAAGCTCTTCGACATAGCAGCTATCTGCTCCTTTATTTGTACCAGGCCAAATTCACGTTGACGTTACTGTCTCATGATTCTTTCAAGTCAGCTGAACATTCCAAAGGGACAGTTATCCGTCAGCAGTTTATCTGTAGTTTTGGGTAAGGAGCTGGCAAACACTTTGATGGAGGCAGAAAGGGAAACTGTGTGTGTGAGGTTGTACTGATGCGAAATCAGTCTTGGCAAAACATCACAAATAACTGTTACAAACTGATGAGAAAAAAAAAAAATTAGAGGTGGATCTAAAAGAAAAAGTGAGAGATTACTTGCTGTTACCCTCCCTATCTGTCGAGTAACTCAACTGAGAATACTCAAGACAGAGATTGGATGTGGTTCTGTAAGGAGTGCTTTCCTACCCAGAACAGCACAAACTACAGCAAGTACCTTCCGTGCAGGTACTAACCGTCCTCATCTCTTCCTTTCCGGCTATCTTACTCCACATAAAGTGCTGAAACATTGAAAGCTGACGCAGCTCAAACCCTCGGGTTCTTTCCAACATGGTAATAATTCTCAAGTGCCACATCCACAGATTCTTTTAAAGCATACTGCTATTGTAGCTACAACATCTTCAGTACAGGGCAGGCTTGTAGTAAAGCAGCCCACAGATTTGCAGCTTCACCTGACCCATGGTTAGTTATGCCGTGATATTTCCTCCAAGATGGACTTAATCTCTTAAAGAATCAGAAAGTTAGAAATTCACATCGATACACACTTGGAGAAACAAGACACTGGCAGGTGTAGGGCAAAACTTGTCCTTACATCCTTTTCACCCTAAAAACACATGAAGGAAGATAAAATACATTTGGTGTATATGATTTAAGTTACACTGACCTGGATACAGATGATGGCAAAACTGGTTTATCCGGACGTTTTGGGTGCAGAAGCCCCGCTCTCAGTAAGCTGTTAGTCTTGCTTGGAGGAATAGGCTTCTTGGGTGGTACTTGGGGAGCCTGTGGCTTCAAAGGCTTCTGATCCAAAGCTCCTTTGTCATCTGACAAAGTAAGTCACCACAGCATTTTAAAAAACCACGTTGTCTAGAATTCTTTCAATGCCAATCAATTAGAAAGTAATTGCTGCCAGAAATACTTTCTTTGAAGATCAAAGTGAAAAACAGATATGCAAGTGTCTTAAGGGATACCTCATCAAAACACACAAACTACCTACCTGAATTTAAAAAACATTATGTTGAAGTAAGCAAAATGTCTTTCTACTGACATGAAACAGTAGCAAGAAATTATGGATTCTCATAACTGTACTGCAAGTGACAGCTACGAACCAAGAATCTCTCCGTACTGCTACCGCTTTCTCTTTTCTATGAATTCACCTTATCTCCTCTTAAAAAGGTAGGGTTTGTTTTTTTGTTTTGTTGTAACTAGACTTCTTCTATACACACAATCAGCATAATGCATCTATGGAAAAAAAAGGGGG